>Ga0075421_100003258_pt1 | contig 19383 bp, 15 predicted proteins | sample SoiMetdeltSBSDD5_FD_75292 | JGI IMG/M metagenome (GOLD analysis project Ga0075421, IMG submission 75292) | Bulk soil microbial communities from a Populus tree surrounding site in Tennessee, USA - Soil MetaG P. deltoides SBSDD5 | ecosystem: Environmental > Terrestrial > Soil > Tree plantation... | reverse complement strand
GACCTCAGCGCGACGGCGCTGGAGGCGCTGGGCGCGGAGCGCGGCAGCGTCGTCCTCATCGACCTGGCCACCGGGGAGGTGCGCGCCGCCGTCACCGATGCGCGCACACGCGCGGCCGCCGGCGGAGGCACCCCCGCCTTCGAGCAGGCGCGCGAGCCCGCCTCCATCGCCAAGATCATGACCACCGCCGCCGCCCTCCGCGCCGGCCACGACGCGGACGCGGAAGTGCGGGGCATGGTGTGCAACGGGTCGCAGCGCTACAAAGGAGGCGTCCTCTGGTGCAGCGGTGCGGCCGGACCGCTGACGGGCGGGCTCAAGCAGGCGTTCGCGATCAGCTGCAACATCGCGTTCGCGAACCTCGCCGTGGAGCTGGGCTGGCCGGCCATGGTGGACGAGCTGCACCGGTGGGGCTTCGATCGTCCGCGGGACGAGATGCCCGGCGTACCCACACACCGCGATGGTGGGCACAGTGCCGGCCGCGTGCTCAAGATGGGGGGAACGGAGCGCGAGCTGGCCAGCCTCGGGGTCGGCCTCGATCTCACCGAGATCACGCCCCTGCACGCGGCGCTGCTCGGCTCCGTTCTCGCGAGCGGCGAGATGGCGGAGCCGGCGCTGGTCGCGGCCGACGACGGCGCGCTCGGCCTCTCGCCGCGAAAGGTCGCCCATCCCGCGGCGCGACGGATCCTCGACGCGGCCTGGGTCCCGGTGCTGCGCCGGGCGCTGGAGGGAGTCGTCGAGGAAGGGGGCACCGCGGAGGGGGTCGCGCCCGAGTCGTTCCCGGTGGTGATGAAGACGGGCACGGCCAGCACGCCCGGCCTCGGCTATCACGTCAACTACGTGGGAGTGGGGCCGCTCCCGCATCCGAAGATCGCGTTCGCCGTGCGCATCACCAACCAGCCGACCTCGCAGCGCGTGCGCGACTCGGCCCAGGACGTCCTGGCCAACCTGTTGGAAGCGCTGGGCCGGCGGGCCTGGTGAGAGAGCGCGCCGGCTCGTGTCATACTGGGCGGTCATGTCCGACGCCGTGAAGGCCGCACACGACCTCAGCGCCCTCGTGGGGACTCCTCCCGTGGGCGGAGGCGACCGCATCTCGTCGCTGGTCGCGCGCATGCAGGGGTCGGAGATCCTGCGCATCGCGGGAGAGATCCGGGCCCTGGTGGCGGCGGGCAAGCCCGTCTGCGACCTCACCGTCGGTGACTTCAGCCCGCGGCAGTTCCCCATCCCGGCCGCGCTCAAGGACGGCATCGTGGCCGCCCTCGAGCGCGGCGAGACGAACTATCCGCCCTCGAACGGCCTGGGGGAGCTGCGGGAAGCGGTCCGTCGCTTCTACGCCCGGGAGCTGGGCCTGGAGTATCCGGTCGCCTCGATCGTGATCACGGGCGGCTCGCGGCCGGTGATCGACGCCACGTACCGCACGCTGGTGGACCCCGGCGACCGCGTCGTCTACCCGGTGCCGAGCTGGAACAACAACCACTACGTCCACCTGACCGGCGGGGTGGGTGTTCCCATCTCCTGCGGCCCCGGGGAGCGCTTCATGCCCTCTCCGGAACAGGTGCGCCGGGTGCTGCCGGGAGCGCGCCTGCTCGCCCTCAACTCGCCGCTCAACCCGACGGGCACCGCCTTCAGCGCCGACGCTCTCGCGCGCATCGCGGACCTCGTCCTCGAGGAGAACGCGCGCCGGGCGCCGCTGGGCGAGCGCCCCCTCTACGTGATGTACGACCAGGTCTACTGGACCCTGTGCTTCGGCGGCACCACCCACGTGACGCCCGTGGGCCTGCGTCCGGAGATGGCGCCCTACACCGTGTTCGTGGACGGCATCAGCAAGGCCTTCGCCGCCACCGGCGTGCGCGTGGGGTGGGCGGTCGGCCCCGTGGACCTCATCTCCCGCATGTCCGCCCTGCTCGGGCACATCGGGGCCTGGGCGCCGCGGGCGGAGCAGGTCGCGACCGCGAAATTCCTCGACGATCCCTCCGCCATTCGCGCCTTCCACACGCGGTTCATTCACGCCGTGCAGGCGCGCCTCGACCGGCTGCACCGCGGGCTGCAGGCCCTGCGCGCGGACGGCTTCCCGGTGGACAGCACGCCCCCCATGGGCGCGATCTACCTGGCCGCGCGCATCCACCCCTTCGGCAAGCGCACGCCCGCCGGCCACGAGCTGCAGACGAACGACGACGTCCGCCAATACGTGCTCGACCGCGCGGGCCTGGCCGGAGTGCCGTTCCAGGCCTTCGGCTTCGTGGTCGAGGACGGCTGGTTCCGGCTCAGCGTGGGCGCGGTCTCCGAGGAGGACATCGAGGCCGTCCTGCCGCGCCTGCGCGAAGCGCTGTCCGTCCTCCGCTAGCGCTTCACTCCGCGCGCAGGCCCTCGACCGGATCGACGCGCATCGCGCGCCGGGCCGCGGGCAGGCACGCGGCGAGGGAAGCGGCCAGCAGCAGCGCTCCCGCCGCCCCCATGGACGCGAGGTCGCCCGCCGACACCGCGAAGAGGACGCGGGACAGCGCGCGCTCGGACGCGCGCACGAGGAGCCCTCCCACCACCAGCCCGCCCACGGCCAGGAGCGCGCCGTGGCGCAGGACGAGCATGCCGATGCTGGACGGCCGGGCGCCGAGGGTCAGCCGGATGGCCAGCTCGCGACGACGCAAGGCCACCATCCAGGAGAAGAGGCCGTACACGCCGAGGGCGGCGAGGACTGCGGCCAGGCCGCCGAAGAAGAGGAGCACGGTCATGAGCATCCGCGGCTCCGCCGTGCGCGCGCGGAAGCGCGCCTCCCAGGTCTGGGCGTCGGTCAGCGGAATGCCCGGGGCCACCGCGCGCAGCGTCGAGCGCAGGGCGGCCACCGCCGCCGGGGCGTCCGTCGCTTCCACGGTCAGGAACATGGAGCGGAACGGGAACTGCCGTGCATGGAAGTACACCGCCGGCTCGTCCACCTGCCCGAGGGGCATGTCCTTCACGTCCGCGACCACCCCGACCACCTGGAAGCGCGCGCCGCGCACGAGGTTGGCGCCAAGAGGGCCGATGCCGGTGGCGGTGGTGGTGAAGATCGCCTGGGTCGCGGGCGCGTCCGCCAGGTAGCGGCGGACGAAGGCCTCGTTGACGACGACCACCGGCGGCGACGTACCGGTATCTCGGGCGTTGAAGAAGCGCCCCGCGACCATGCGCGCGCCGATCGACTCGAAATAGCCGTCGGTGACGGTGATGTGCTGCACGGCGAGCGCTTCGTTCGCGCGGGCCGCCGATTGCCCCTCGATGGCGAAGGGCACGCGCCACCCCGAGTCCAGGGGCAGGACGTTCGACGCGCCCGCGCTGCGCACGCCGGGCTGCTGGCGGAGGTGGTCGAGGATCGCGTCGTAGGTCGCGACCACCGCCGGCCAGGCCGCGTAGTCGCGGCCGGAGAGCTGGACGCTCGCCGTCATCACCTCCGGACGGCCGACCCCGGTGGGAACGTCCGCCATCCGCCCGACCGTGCGCACGAGCAGGAGAGACACGACGAGCAGGGCCCCCGCCATCGCGACCTCGCCCGCGACCAGGCCGTGGTAGAGGGTCCGGCTGGCGCGCGAGACGGCGCGGTCGCCCGACTTGAGGTCCGTGGTCAGCTTCCGTCGCACCGTGGCCACCGCCGGCACCAGTCCGAACACGAGAGTGGTGATGGTGGCGGAGGCGAGGATGAAGCCGAGGACGCGCGCGTTGATCGCGGCCTCGGCCAGCCGCGGGATGGGCATGGGCGTGTGGGCCACGATGAGGGGCAGGGCGATCGCGGCCGCGAGCAGGCCCGCCGCCGCTCCCGCCAGCGAGAGCACCGTGCCTTCGGCCAGCAGTTGCGCCACCAGCTGCCAGGGCGACGCCCCCAGCGCCGTCCGCACCGCCATCTCCCGCTCGCGGCCGAGGGCGCGGGTCAGGAGCAGGGAGGCGACGTTGAGGCAGCTGATGACCATGAGCAGCCCCACCGCGCCGAAGAGCACGATGAGGGCGGGGCGGTAGTAGCCGAGCTGCTCGTCCAGGAGCGGCACCAGCCGCAGTCCCCACGCGCGATTGGTGGAGGCGAAGTCCTTGGCCAACCGGGCGGCCAGCACCGACGTCGCCGCGTCCGCGCCTTCCCGGTCCACCCCGGGCGCGAGCCGGGCCACCGCTTCCATGAAGTGCGCGCCACGGCTGTGCTGGCGGAAGTCCCAGCGCGAGCGCTGCCACACGTCGATCTCTCCGGGGAAATCGAAGCGCGGCGGCATCACGCCCACGATCGTGTACGGCGTGCCGTTGAAGGCGAGCGTCTTGCCGACGAGGCCGGGGTTCGCGTCGTAACGTGTCCGCCACAAGCGGTCGCTGATCACCGCGACGAGGTCGGGGCTGAAGAGCGGGCCATCGGGCGGAAAGCCGGGGCCGACCTGCGGGCGCACGCGCAGCACCTCGAAGAGGTTCGCTCCCGTCTCCACCGCGCGCACGCGCACGGGATCCATTCCGGGATCGGCCAGGTTCACGTCCGGGCGCCACCAGGCCGCGGCATCGGTGAAGACGGGGAGGCCGCGGTAGTCCATGAAGTTCACGGGGGAGAGCCGCTCGTGGTTGACGCCCCGCTCCACGTTCGTGTCCCACAGCGACACCAGGCGGTCGGGCTCCGCGTAGGGAAGGGGCCGCAGGATCACGCCGTCGACGAGGGTGTACACGACCGCGCTCGCCCCCGTCCCCAGGCCCAGCACGAGCACGGCGAGCAGGGCGAAGCCGCGGTGGGCGCGGAACTGGCGCAGACCGGAGCGCAGCGACTGCGCGACCGACACGCCGGAAAGGCGGCGCGTGCGATGCCGCGTGGGGCGCGACTCCTTCAGCATCGCGAGCCTCGATTCCCGGAGCGCCCGCAGCGCCTCTTCCCGCGCGTCGGTTTCGCCGGTGCCGCGCGCGCGCGCCGCCTGATAGAGGTCCTCGAGATGGGCGGCCAGCTCGTCGATCGTGTGATCGTCCAGGTCCGCGGCCCCGGTGGCGCGCGCTTCCTGGATCACCACGCCGCGCCAGTCGATCATGCCGGCTTGACTCCGGCCACCAGGCCCAGGGCGGCGATGAAGCGGCTCCAATCCGCGCGCTGCGCGGCCAGGACCTTGCGGCCCTCGTCCGTGATGCGGTAGTGGCAGCGCCGCCGCTGGCCCGGCTTCTCCACCCAGCGGCTGCGCAGCCAGCCGCGGTCCTCCATCCGGTAGAGGGTCGCGTAGAGGGAGGCGAGGGTGAAGCGCAGCGTTCCCCCCGACTGCTCTTCGATCTGCCGGCCGATCTCGTAGCCGTGGAGCGAGCGGCGCTCCACCAGGGCCAGGATCAGGATCTCGGCGCTGCCCTTCTTGGCCTCGTCGATGGCCGTCCGCGGCGACATGATGGAGGACTATATGATGGAGTCCATCATATGTCCAGGCGTGGAATCGTCGTCGCCGGACGGTTCCGGGCGACGCCTACTCCTGCGGAGCGGCCCCCGGACAATTGCTGGCCGCGCCGAGACCGGAAGCGCAGGGGACGCAGCGGTCGTAGGTGACTCCGAAGTTGAAGCCCCCGGCCGGCACTTCGCCGATGCCGGTGACGACCGTGAGCACCTCGGTGAACTCGCAGAAGAAGTTGCCGTTGCACACGCGTCCGGGAATGCAGCAGCCGGAGCCGCCGGTGAACAACGTGTCGTTGAGGACGGTGACGGTCTCGTTGGGGCTGACGAGCGCGGCCGCGGGGCGGAAGGTGAAGGGCTGCGCGGCGCCGCACCCGCCCGAGACGACCCGGCTCTCGTGCCGCACTCCGGTCACGGACACGCTCGTGGCGCCACGGTTGGTCAGCGTCACCAGCACACTGACGTTCTGGGTGCACACGAGGTTCGTGCTGCGCTGCGGCGACGTCACACTCGCCGAGAGTTGCGCAAGCGTCGTCGTCGCTGCGGGCAGCGTGGTCGTCGGCGTGGTGACGGAGTCCTTGCCGCCCGCCGCGACCACAACGCCGACGCCGGCCACCGCCGCCCCGACACCGATCAGGATCGGGACGACCTTGGATGACTTCCCCTTCGTACCGGTCGTGGTGGCGGCCGAGGGCGTGGCCGTCGCCAGACTCACGTGGGCCTCGCGCGCCGCGTCCTGGAAGAACTGAACGACCTTCGGCGGGAGCTGCTTTGGATCCAGGCGGAGGTCCTTGTCCGCGTGCAGCGCCTCGAGGAACACCGCCTTCGCCGTCTGCTCCTGGCCCATCTGGAGGTAGGCGATCGCCAGATAGGTGTAGGCGCGGGCCAGCTCCCTGGGCCGCCGCCCCTCCAGGGCCAGCGCCCGCGCGGCCCCATCCAACGTCATCACCGCTTCGTCGAATTCGCCGCCTTCGACCTGGCGGATGCCCTTCTCCAATTCGGTGAGGTCCTGGGTGGCCGCCGGCATGGCGACCGTGACGAGCGCCGCCACCATCAAGGTGATCGCGAACGTCACGGGACTCCTCCTCGCGCGCACTGGCGTCACGATGCGGGACGGGCGTGAGAAGAGCTCGATCACGGCGCGATCATGGCCGCCGCGCCGGGCCGAGGTCCACGATGGTGGCGCGGACGCGATGGCCGACGACCTGCAGCCGGCCCATCGAGATGGGCAGGGTGAATCGCCGCGGGCCCGCGCTGCCCGGATTGAAGTAGAGGACGCCGTCGCGCGTCTCCTTCCGCGGCTGGTGCGAATGCCCGGAGATCACGACCTGCACGTCGCGCACGGCCCCCGGGCGCAGCGTCTTGAGGTCGTGGACCATCAGCGCCCTCATCGCGCCCAGCTCCACGACCGTGGTCTCGGGCAAGGCCTCCGCCCAGGGCCCGTGATCGTTGTTGCCGCGCACGGCGATGACGGGCGCGATGTCACGCAGGGCCTGCAGCACCTCCGGGCCACAGACGTCGCCCGCGTGCAGGATGAGGTCCGAGCCGCGCAGCGCGCGCAGCGCTTCCGGCCGGAGGAGGTCGTGCGTATCCGAGATCACGCCGACCCGGTGGCACCCCGCCGCCCCTTTCACGGGAGCGGCCGGCGCCAGAGCGGCTCGCCCATGTGCACGATCTGCCCCGGCGTGATGGCCGCGGGCCGGAGGCGCGGATCGGCGACCAGGAGCACTACCGTCGAGCCCAGGTTGAACGCGCCCAGCTCCTGGCCGCGCGCGATGGGGATGGGCGCCGGCGGCTGCGTGAGCGCGCCCGGCCGTCCGGAGTTCGTCACGAGGTCGGCGAAGGAGAGGCTCATCCGTCCGACGTTGGTCGCGCCGACCATGATCACGGCCACGGGCCCGAAGCTGGGAGTGTCGACGAGGACGGAGACCCGCTCGTTGACCGCGAACAGGCTCTCCACGTGGCGCACGGCCAATGAGTTCACCGGGAAGAGGCGCCCCGGCACGTAACGCCAGGCGCGGATGAGGCCGTCCACCGGCGAGTGCACGCGGTGGTACATGCTCGGGCTCAGGTACAGCGTCGCGTGCACGCCCCGGGCGAACGTCCGCGCGTCGTCCTCCGAGCCCAGGAGGGCGGTCAGCGCGTAGGTCCGTCCCTTGATCTGCTCGAGCCGGCCGTCCTCGGGCACCGCCCCGATCGAGTGCACGCGCGAGTCGCAGGGCGAGACGACGGCCTCCGCCTCCGCGCAGACCGGCCGCGCGCCCATGCGCAGCCGCCGCGTGAAGAAGGCGTTGAAGCTGGGGAAGGCGGTGAGCGGCTCCGCCGCCTCCGACATGTCCACGCCGTAGGCGCGGATGTAGGCCCGCATGAACGCGCGCAGGATCGGTCCCGGCAGCCGGAGGTCGGCCAGGGGCGCGGTGAGGCGGCTCAGCGCGGGCGCGGAGACGGCGCGCACGAAAAGACGCTCGCCGATGTCGCGGGCTCGTGACAAGGCTTTCTTATCTCAGGGGGGGCACTCACGCACGTCACACGGTGGGCGTTCGCGACCCCCCCTGAAACCCCCCACCGCTGCGCCGCCCGCTGCGCGGGCGCCGCGCTCCTTGAGTCATCGTACCCGGCGCTACGCTTCCCCGCCGAGTTTCCCTCTGATATCGTCGCCTGCCGCCGGATACCCGGCCTGGAGGAGCCCCGCGATGGAGACTCTCACCCTTTCGAAGGACCTGGAGCCGAAGGTGTTCGCGTCCGTCGGGCAGTGCGCGCTGTTCCGCGCCCTCAAGCCCGAGCAGATCCCGCAGCTGGTCAAGGTGGCGGAGCTGCAGCGCTTCGAGCCGGGCGAAACCATCGTCCGCCAGGGCGATCCCTCCGACTCGTTCTACGTGATCATCGAGGGCTCGGCCGCCGTCACCGTGAACAAGGGCCAGGGCGAAGTGGAGATCGGGGAGATCCCGCTGCCCTCGAGCGTGGGCGAGGTCAGCCTCCTCTTGAACGAGCCGCGCACGGCCTCGGTGACGGCGAAGACCCGCGTGAACGCGCTCAAGTTCTCGGGCAAGGCCTTCGAGGCGATGTTCCAGAAGATCCCGCAGTTCGGGGCCGCCCTGTCCTCGGGCCTGGCCCATCGGCTGCATCAGCTCTCGGGAAAGATCGAGATCCCCGAGATGGCTCAGCCCGCGCCGCCCGCGGCGGAGGTCCTCGACCTCCTGCCCATGGAGATGATCCAGCGGCACCGCGTGCTCCCGCTGCGCGTCGACGAGAACGTCATCACCCTCGGCGTCGTGGACACGCCCACCACCCAGGTCATCAAGGCCATCCACGACCTGCTGCCCTCCCTCGAGCTCAAGCCCGTCCAGATCAACGCGGAGTTCTTCAACGACGTGCTCAGCCGGCACGGCGGCGTGAAGGGCTTCGAGGCCAAGGGCAAGGCGGCCGCGGCCAAGGGGCCGGAGCCGGTGGGCCGCTCGCCGCGCCTGGAGAAGCTCCTGGAGCGCGTGGTGGCGGAAGGCGCGTCCGATCTCCACCTCTCCGCCGGCCACAAGCCGCACTGGCGCATCGACGGCGACATGCGCGCCATGGCCGATCTGGCGGTGCTCGGGCCCACGGAGGTGCTGGAGCTGCTGGAGCCCGTGATGGAGGCGCGCCACAAGCAGCAGTTCGCGGAAGACAACGACACCGACCTCGCCTACGCCCTCCCCGGCTCGGCGCGGTTCCGCGTGAACGTGTTCCGCGACCGCTTCGGCGTCTCCGCCGTGCTGCGGCAGATCCCGTCCAAGATCATGACCTTCGAGCAGCTCGCGCTGCCCCCGGTCATCAAGTCCCTGTGCGACCTGCCGAAGGGCCTGATCCTGGTCACCGGCCCCACGGGCAGCGGGAAGTCCACCACCCTGGCCGCGATGATCGACTACATCAACAAGACCAAGAAGGCGCACATCGTGACCCTGGAGGACCCGATCGAGTTCGTCCACCAGAGCCAGGGCTGCCTCATCAACCAGCGCGAGGTGGGCGGACATACCCGGAGCTTCGGCCGCGCCCTGCGCGCCACCCTGCGCGAGGACCCGGACATCGTGCTCGTGGGCGAGATGCGCGATCCCGAGACCATCATGCTGGCCCTGGAGACCGCGAACACCGGCCACCTCGTCTTCGGGACCCTGCACACGAACAACGCGGTGAGCGCCGTGGACCGCGTGGTCGACAACTTCCCGGCCGACCAGCAATCGCAGGTCCGCAGCGTGCTTTCGGACGTCCTGCGCGGCGTGGTGGCCCAGACGCTGGTGAAGAAGAAGGGCGGGGGGCGCCTGGCCGCGCTCGAGATCCTGGTGGTCACGGTCGCGGTGGCCAACCTCATCCGCGAGTCCAAGACCGTCCAGCTCTCCGGGATCATGCAGACGAGCAAGGCCCTGGGCATGAGCCTCCTCAACGACGAGCTCACGCGCCTGATCGAGACGCACAAGGTGGAGAAGGACGAGGCCCTGGCCGCGGCCGTGGACAAGGAGGACCTGCTGCGGCGGTTCCGCACCGGCCTCACCCTCGCCCAGGACTCCCTGGCCGACGAGACCTTCCGCATCGTGAGCGTCGTCCCCTCCTCGCCGGGGGCGCAGGCGGGCGTGTCGCGCGGCGACGTGCTCATCGAGCTCGACGGCCGGCCGGCCAAGGAGTTCACGCTGGAGGAGGCGCGCCAGCAGATCCGCCTCGACGGCAAGCGCCTGCTGACCGTGGCCCGGGACGGCAAGCGCGTGAAGATCGTGATGGAGCTGGGCGGCCGGGAGACGGCCCTGCCCCCGGGCGGCGCGGCCGGCGCGGCGCGCGTCTCGCGGCGGCCGTCGTAGCAGCGAGCCCCCTCGCGGAGGTGAGGCCGGGGGCACGGACGACCGCGTTCACGGCCGCCGCCTTGATCGGCTTCGCCGCGAACTCGCTCCTGTGCCGCGGCGCGCTCGGCCGCGGGTACGCGGACGCCGCCACCTTCACCACCATCCGCCTCGCCTCCGGCGCCCTCGCCCTCTGGATCCTCGCCCGGCGCGGGCCGCGCGCCATCGCCGCCGCCGGGCGCTGGTCCTCCGCGGCCGCCCTGTTCACGTACGCGGCCGCCTTCTCGTTCGCCTACGTGCGCATCGGGGCGGCGGTGGGGGCGCTGCTCGCGTTCGGGGCCGTGCAGGCCACGATGATCGCCTGGGCCCTGCGCACGGGCGAGCGGCCGGGGCCCGCGGAGTGGGGCGGCCTCGCCCTCGCCGCCGGCGGCGTGGTCTTCCTCGTCTCCGGCGGCCTGCGTGCTCCGGATCCGATGGGGGCGGCGCTCATGCTCGCCGCGGGCGTGGCCTGGGGCGTCTACTCGCTGATCGGACGCTCCTCCGTCCGCCCGCTGGAGACGACGGCGGGGAACTTCGCGCGCGCGGTGCCCATGACGCTCGCGCTCAGCCTCGTCGCGCCCGGTCTCGCGCACGTCACGAGGCCCGGCGTCCTGCTCGCGGTGGCGTCGGGGGCGATCGCCTCCGGGGTCGGCTACAGCCTCTGGTACGGCGCGCTCCCCGGCCTCACCGCGACGAAGGCCGCGGTGGTTCAGCTCTCCGTGCCCGTGCTGGCCGCCCTGGGCGGAGTGCTGCTCCTGGGCGAGGTGCTCACGCCGAGGCTCGTGGTCGCCGCCGTCGCCATCCTCGGCGGCGTGGCCCTCGCGATCCGCGGGCGCCGCGCGGCCTGAGGGAGTGCTACGTTGGAAGCACCGGCATGAAAGTCCACTTCGAGCCGTACGTCTATCTGGCCGGCCTGACCCACAAGTCGGCCCTCATCGCCTGGGGCGGCTTCTACTTCAAGGTCGCGCGCGAAGCGGGCGGCTGGCGCCTCATGGACGACGAGGAGCTGGACCACGTCCACCCGCCCCGCAGCCAGACCATCGGGGCGCGCTCGTTTCCCTACGGCGCGGCCCGCGTCGAGGTCACCGACGCCGAGGGCAAGGTGGTGGGCAAAGGGGAGACGCGCACCGCCAACCACGTCTGGGTCTCGGGGCTGGAGGCGGACACGACGTACCGCTATCGCATCTTGATCAACGGCCGTGAATGGGCGGAGGGCCCACGGCGCGATTGGGCGATCGGAACGGGAGCGGGCGAGCAGGGCCTCGTCGAATCGGGACGGACGTACGACAACGTCTTCCGCACCCATCCGCGTCCCGAGGTGGAGTCGCCCCTCACCTTCGCCGTCATCGGCGATTTCGGAACCGGGGTGCGCAAGCCCTCGACGGAGGGGCGCCGCCAGCGGGAGGTGGCGGCGGCGCTGGAAGCGGCGGTGGGCCCGGACGACATCCGCCTCCTCCTCACCACCGGCGACAACATCTATGCGGGCCGGACCCTCCTCGGCGTCCCCGTCGGCTCCACGGGGGACGAGGACGACGACTGGTTCTTCACCTTCTTCCAGCCCTACCGCTACATCGTGAATCGCATCCCCGTGCACCCCTGCATCGGCAACCACGACGGCAACGAAACCGAGGTCAACGACGACCGCGACCAGATCATGGACAACTTCTACCTGACCGAGCGCCTGCTCGGAGAAGAGGCGGCCGGCCGCGCCTCCGTGGGCCCCGGCCTCTTCTACCGGTTCCGCTTCGGCTCCCAGATCGAGTTCGTGGCCCTCGACTCCTCGCGCCGGTTCATGCTCTTCGGCGACCGGTTCTTCCGCCACGGGAACCATCAGCCGTTCCTGGAGGCGGCGTTTCCCGTCGCCACGCCGGGGACGGCGCCACGCTGGCGCATCCCGTTCGCGCATCACCCGCCGTATTGCGCGGGGCCGCAATGGGGAAACTCGAAGAGCAGCCTGGAGCATCTGGTGCCGCTCTATCAGCGCTCCGGAGTGCGCATCGTGCTCAGTGGACACGAGCACAACTTCCAGCACTCGCGCAGCGAAGGAATCGACTATTTCGTGACCGGCGGGGGAGGAAAGGTACGCGCGGCGCCGCCCACGCGTTTCGCGGAGGCGCACACGGTGAAGTGGGCTTCCGCGGTCCACTTCCTGCGCGTCAGAATCCAGGGCAGAAAGGCCGAGGTAGTGCCGGTCGGAGATGACGGGGCACCGTTGAAGACGGTGGCGCCGGATGGCGCCACGACGGCGCCGACGACGGTGGTGATGGCGCCGGAGTAGTCGATCGCGCTTTTCTTTTCGTTTGGTGGATGATGCGTGTGTCATGCCCCGCCCCGTCCATCAGCTCATGGCCGCCCTCTCCTACGGCGACGCCGTCAGCGACGACGCGCTGGCCATCCAGGCCCACCTGCGCGCGGCCGGCCTGCGGTCGGACATCTTCGCGGAGCACGCCCATCCGCGCATGGCGCACCGCTGCCGCCGCCTCTGGGACTACCGCGAGGTCTCGTCGGCGGAGACCGTCTGCATCTTCCACTTCGCGATCGGCAGCGGCGCCGGCCGCTTCATCTTCCAGGCCCCCGACCGCCTGGTCACCCGCTACCACAACATCACGCCCCCGGAGCTGCTGGCCGGCTTCCTGCCCCACCTGGCGCGGCAGTGCCATCAAGGCCGCCTCGAGCTTCAGGCCTTCGCGCCGCGCACGGAGCTGGGGCTCGGGGTGAGCGAGTTCAACCGCCGCGAGCTGGAGGCGGCCGGGTATCGGAAGACCGGAGTCGTGCCCATCACCCTCGATCTCGACGCCTTCGCGGCCGGGCCCGCGGCGCCGGTCGTGCGATCCGTCTTCGCGGACGGCCGCACGAACCTCCTCTACGTGGGCCGCATCATCCCCAACAAGAAGATCGAGGACCTCATCCGCGTCTTCGCGTTCTACCAGCGGGCCTTCGATCCGAGCAGCCGGCTCCTCCTCGTCGGCGACCACTGGGGCTACGAGCCCTACCTCCTCTTCCTGGAGGCCATGACGCGCGAACTGGGCGCGCAGGAGGTCCTGTTCACGGGGCAGGCCGAGGACGACGAGCTGCGCGCCTATTACTCCGCGGCCACCGTGTACGTGTCGATGTCCGAGCACGAGGGCTTCGGCGTGCCCCTGCTGGAGGCCATGGCGTTCGGAGTTCCCGTCGTGGCCTACGACGCGGCGGCGGTGTCCGAGACCCTGGCCGGCGCGGGTGTCCTGCTGAAGGACAAGCGGCCGGACGAGGTCGCGCCCCTGCTCGACCGGATCGTCCGCGATGGCGCGGTGCGGGAATCCATCGTCGCGGGCCAGCGGAGTCGGCTGGACGAGGTGCGTGCCACCGACGTCGGGGCCCGCCTCCTCGCCCAGCTCCGTCCCGTGCTCGAGGGCTGAGACCGAATCAGTACTTGACGGAGCAGCCGTACGCCTGGCTGGTGGTGGTGGTCACGGGCTTGCCCGCCAGGGCCTCGTCGAGCGCCTTGGAAACGAAGTTCTTCGCGGTGGCGATGTCCGCCTGGTCGGTGGACGGCGTGTCGTCGATGCCGCCCGCGTAGATCAGCGTGCCCTTGGGATCGATGATGAACATGTGCGGCGTCGTCCGGGCGCCGTAGGCGCGGCCGACGGAGCCGGCGGTGTCGAGCAGGTACGCGCTGGGGGCGGCCCCCTTCTGCTTCACGAGCGCGCTGACCTTGTCGCTCGCGTAGTAGCCCTGCTTGCCCGTGGCCGAGGAGTTGATGGAGAGCCAGACGACGCCCTTGCCCGTGTAGTCCTTCTGCAGCTTCTGCATGTGCCCGCTGCCGTAGTGCTTGCCCACGAACGGGCACTCGAAGTTCACCCATTCGAGCACCACGAACTTGCCCTTGTAGGCGGTGAGGCTGTGGGTCGCGCCGGTGGGGTCGGGCACGCTGAACTCCGGGGCGGGCTGGCCGACGACGGCCGCGGCCTCCGCGGAGGGAAGGGACAGGGTGGCGGCGAGCGCCGCCAGGGCAAACGTGCGGACGCGGGTCATGGCTTCTCCTTTGCGCTTTTCGCTTCGACGCGTATGGCCGTCGCCCCCGAAGATCCTTCCGCGACCAGGACGCCTTCCAGCGAGCCCAGCGGCCGGGCCACGTTCGGCGCCGGCGTCATCTCCAGCCGGTAGCCGCCGCCGCTGGCCGCGCGCGTCCAGGTCTGGGCCGCGGCGTGATCGATCAGCTGGCCGCGGTCCGGAAAGAAATAGGCCTGCCGGATCTCGGCTTGCCCGCGCGGTGGCCGCACGACCAGCACCACGCGTTCTTTCGTCTCGCGCGCTTCGATGGCCCAGCCCGCGCCCGCCTGCGGCAACCGCGCGCGTGCGGCCGCGAAGGCGGGGGCCGATTGCGCGGACGCGCGCGCCGCCTCGCCGCGCACGGGCAGCACCAGCGACAGCTCCCGCCGTCCGGGCAGGCAGGCCTCGCGGCACTCCAGCCAGTCCGCGCGGGCGGCCAGCGTCACCGACGTGCCGGCGGCCAGCGTCGCCGGGGGCGTGATGGTGACGGGGAGCAGCACCTCGTGCGTGTAGCCGTAGCTCGTGACCGGTCCCTGCTTGAAGACCTCCGGATAGGGCCATTCGATGGGGCCGGCCTGGAACCCCTCGGGCAGCTTCCAGAGAAGGCGCGTGGCCAGGCCGGAGTCGCCGGGGTTCTTCCAGTACGTGTGCCACTCCGGGTCCATGCGCAGGCGCAGGCCGGCCTGGAAGGGCCGGCCGGGGGCGATCGATTCCACGTCCGCCACCAGCTCGGGCTGGACGTGCCTGGAGGCGGGGGGCGCCGCGGCCACGGAAGAGGCGAAAGCGCACACCGCGGCCGCCGTCCGCAGGTAAAGACGAGCCGAGGGGCCGGGGTCGCGCATCCCTCGAATATAACCGCGTCCCGCTTACGGCTTCCAGGTCCCGCGCGCGACCGCGGGCACGAACGCGTCCAGATCCTTGGGCGGGTAGTCGATCACGCGCTCCTCTTCCGCGCTCATGTAGCAGGCCATCAGGAGCCGGGTGACGTCGAGCCCGGCGTGGAAGTCCAGCCAGGGCGCCTTGCCGTCGAGGAACGACTGCGTGAAGAACCGGTTCTCGCCCTCGTAGCCGTACTCCGCGGTCTCGCTGCCCACCACCGGCATCAGGCCCTGCTCCGCGTTCTGCTTCTCGACGAGGTCCTCTCCGGCCTGGCCCTGGAGGCGGCGGCTGAAGAAGACGCGGCCGCCGGCATCGAGCGAGTTCGCGGACATCGAATATTCCGGGCCCAGCAGCTCGAGGCTCAGGCGCAGCCCCGCGCCCACGTAGCTCCAGGAGGTGGTGGCTTCCGTCATCACCTTGTGGCCCTGCTCGTCGACGTACTGGACGGTGGCGCGCGCGAAGTCCTCCGAGGGCGCCTTCGCGTAGTCCACCTCGGGCCCCATCATCTCCTTGAGGAGCTCCGCGTACTCCGGGCGCGACCACTTGAGCGAGGCGACCTGGGCGGAGACCTTGAGGGGCCGCAGGGTGGTGCGGGCCGCGCCGGGAGGGGTCAGCAGATGGCGGCCGACCTCCAGGCTGTGGCACATCATGTCCAGGAGCACGCCTCCGCCCTGCAGGTCGCCGCGCCAGAACCACGGCATGTGCGGCCCGCTGTGCTCCTCGGCCGCGCGCGCGAGGTAGGGGCGCCCGCCCAGGGCCGCACCGCGCGCCCAGGCGATCTCGCGGCCGCGCTCGAGGACGGGGGAGAAGAGCTGGCTCTCTAGATAGCCGTGCAGGACGCCCGCCTTCTCGACCAGCTCGACCATGCGGCGCGCCTCCGCGCCGTTGCGGGCCAGCGGCTTCTCGCAGGCGATGCCCACCAGCTTCGCCCCGCGCGAGAGGGCGGCAACGATCCGCTCCATGTTCTCGACCCGCGCGTGGTTGGGGCCGCAGATCCAGATGCAGTCGATCTCGGGCGCCGCCACCATCTCCTCGATGGAGGCGAAGGCGCGCGCGTCGCCCACGCGCAGGGAGCGGGCCAGGGCGGCCGCCTCCTCCGCGCGGCCGGCATGGGGGCTCCACACCCCGCGCACGTCCGCGTCGCGGACGGCCACCCACGACTTGATGTGGAAGCGGGTGATGAAGCCGCTGCCGACGAACCCGACACCGAGACGGCCTCGTGCCATTCCCTGCCTCCCGGGCGAGGGCGCGATCCTAGTGAAACGCCGGAGCGAGTGTCAATGCGGGGGAAAAACCAGGCGACGCCCTTTCGAGGCCGCCCGGGTGCTAGTCTGGACAGACGGCCGGACGTGTGCGGCCTTGACCCTGCCCATGAGCATCTGCGCCCCCTGGAACGATCGACTGGCCGAGCCGCTGCCCCAGGAGCATCTCGTCCAGCTCTACCGCGACGACGAGGCCCTGGTGGAGGCCGTCGCGCTCTACGCCGGCCGCGGCCTCGGCAAGGGCGAAGGCGTCGTCCTGGTGGCGACCGGCCCCCACCTCGAGGCGGTGGCCACGCGCCTGCGCGAGGACGGCTTCGACCTCGATGACCTCGAGGCGTGGGGACAGCTGACCACGATCGACGCGGCGGGGCTGCTCTCGCGGTTCCTCGTGGACGGGAAGGTCGACGAGGCCCGCTTCCGGTTCATCCTGGCCGAGCTGGTCAAGACGGCGCGGGCGGGCGGCCGCTTCCGCCGGATCCGCGTCTACGGCGAGATGGTCAACCTTCTCTGGCGGGCGAACCATCCGGCCACGCGCCAGCTCGAGGAGCTCTGGAACGACGTCATCGCGCGATACCGCATCGCGCTGTTGTGCGGATACCGCGTGGAACCGGAAGAGACGGAGGACGGCTTCCCCGGGGACTTGCGCGGCCTGCACTCCCACCTCATCCCCGTCGAGGCGGCGTTCTAGCCCCCGCAGCGCTCCGCGACGCGACGGGTGATCTCTCGGACCTGTACCTCGTCGACGGATTGAAGTAAGTAAGGGCCTCACCGCCCCGAAGCATGCTGATCCCGATCGGTCAGGAAGACTCGATCGTCCGCCGGCAGCCGTGGGTCTCCTACGCCCTGCTCGCCAGCAACGTCCTCTTCTTCCTGGTCACGTCGGCCACGGGGCCGGGCGTGGCCTGGCGCAACGCCGTCGTGGCCCGGATCGACGAGATGGTCGCGTATTTCAACGCGCGGCCCTACCTGCAGCTGCCGCCGGATCTGGCCGCGCTCTGCGCCGACAAGGAGTGCCAGGCCGCGGTCGAGGAGCAGCGCAAGGCCTTTGCGCGCAAGTCGGCGATCCCCGACGACGCGGTGGTGGCGGAGCAGCAGCGCCGGCTCGACGAGATGGGCCTCGAGCTGCGCACCCTGCGCAACAAGCTGCCCCCGCGCCGCTTCGGCTACGTCCCGGCCGAGGGCAAGGTCGACCGCGCGCTCAGCTCCATGTTCGTCCACGGCGGATGGGTCCACCTCCTGGGCAACATGCTGTTCCTCTGGGTGACGGGGCCGTTCGTCGAGGACGTCTTCGGTCGGGCCGTCTTCGCGGTCCTCTACTTCCTCTCCGGGTTCGCGGCCCTCGCCACCCACGTGGCCAAGTTCCCGCACAGCACGGTCCCGCTCATCGGGGCTTCCGGCGCCATCGCCGGCGTCATGGGCGCCTTCCTCGTCCGTTACGCGCGCCGCAAGATCCACATGCTGTACATGCCCCTCTTTCCCCTGCTGCGGCCACGGTTCACCTTCGGCGTCCCCGCCTTCGTCATCGCGCCCCTCTGGTTCGGGGAGCAGTTCTGGTACGCCCATCACGCGGGCACGGAGTCGGGGGTGGCCTTCTGGGCGCACGTGGGAGGATTCCTGTTCGGTGCGGCCTTCGCGCTCGCCGTCCGCACGGCACGGGTCGAGGAGAAGTGGATTCACCCCGCGATCGAGAAGGAGCTCACCATCGAGCAGGACCGGGGATTGGAGCGCGCTCTGGACGCCCGCGTAGGAGGCGACCTGGCCCGGGCCCGGCGCGAGATCGCGGCCGTGTTGACCCGCGAGCCGTCGAACCCGGACGCCTGGCGCGAGTCCTACGACATCGCCTGCGCCGCCTCCGACGAGAGCGAGCTGGGCCGCAGCGGGTCGCGCCTCGTCGACCTGTACGCGCGCGCGGGCGAGCGGGACCTCGCGCTCGGTCTCCTGCGCGACCTGACGGCCCGGGCGAAGGGTCCCTTGCCGGGAAGGGTGTTCCTGAGCGCGGGCGCCCTTTTCGAGAAGAGCGGGGACTGGGACCTCGCGCTCGAAGCCTACGCGGGACTGGTGGACCGCCAGCCCCAGGACCCGGCCGTGGTGCGCGCGCTCCTCCGGCGGGCGGAGATCCTCCGCCAGACCGGAGACGCCGCCGCCGCGCACCGCGCGCTCACCCAGGCGCGCGCGCACCCCGCCTGCGTCGGCGCGATGGCGCAGGCGGTGGAGCGGGCGCTCGTGGCCGCCCCGTCGCCGCCCAGGGCCTGAGACCGGCCGGCGCCCTCGGCAAAGCGCGGTAGGATCGCGCCCGATGCTGCTCGACAACCTGGGCCTCTTCCTGGACCTCTACCGCCGGCCGCGGCGCGCGTTCTCGGGGATCCTGGACCAGGGCAGCATCGTCTTCGGGGCCGCCCTCGTGGTGATGGTGTCGGGGATCATGGCCGCCGGCCTCGCCGTGCAGACGATGATCGCCTCCGCGCGGGTCGTCTCGCCGGAAGCAGGGCCAGCGGCGGCGCCGTCACCCTTCGGCCTGGCCCCACTGGTCTCGCTGACCTCGAGCCTGGGCGACGTCTTCGGCCTGGCCCTGCTCTATGCGCCCTTCGCGCTCCTCGCCCTGACCGTGTTCGAGCCGGTGGGCAGCTTCGGCGTCGCCTTCCGCCGCGACTTCGGTCCGCTCCTCGCCTGCACCTTCTTCGCCTGGGCGGCCGCGCGCCTGCCCTTTGCCCTCCTGTCCCTGGGCCTGCCCCTGCTCGGCCTCGGCACGCGCGGGCTCGTGGGCTACCTCGTGCTGTGGGCGGCGGGCGGCCTCGCCTTCGCCGGGCTCATGGTGATCGGGCTGCAGACGACCTTCGGCGCGCGCCTGGGCAGCGCGGTGGCGGTCGTGCTCGTCGCGCCCGTGGCCCTCCTCCTCCAGCCCTTTCTCGGCTTCCTGGCCTCGCCCTTCGTGCTGTTCTTCGGCTGGCGCTACCTGCGCGGAGACCTCGGCGACGTGACCTGGAGCTTCACCGCGCGGCAGAGCTTCAAGCGCCACCTGCAG
>Ga0075421_100003257_pt1 | contig 19383 bp, 14 predicted proteins | sample SoiMetdeltSBSDD5_FD_75292 | JGI IMG/M metagenome (GOLD analysis project Ga0075421, IMG submission 75292) | Bulk soil microbial communities from a Populus tree surrounding site in Tennessee, USA - Soil MetaG P. deltoides SBSDD5 | ecosystem: Environmental > Terrestrial > Soil > Tree plantation... | reverse complement strand
CAGTCGGCGAGCCGCAGCGGCATCGCGCCGACGCTGTGCGAGACGTCGGCGAGGAGCAGAGCGCCGCGGCCGTGCGCCGCCGAGGCGAGCGCGGCGAGGTCGAAGAGCTCGCCGCTCCGGTAGTCGACGTGGGAGAGCGTGACCACCGCCGTCGTCTCGTCCACGGCCGCGGCCAGGTCACCGGCAGGCACCGTCACAAGGTCGGCGCCGTGCAGGCTCGCAGCCGACCGCGCCACGTAGAGGTCGGAGGGGAAGTTGCCGCGGGGAGCCAGCACGCGACGGCGGCCGGGGCGCGCCGCCAGCGCGGCGCCGAGGAGCTTGAAGAGGTTGACGGAAGTGGCGTCGGCCACCGCCACCTCGCCTGCGCCGACGCCGAGGAAGGGCGCGAGCCTCGCCGCCACGCGGCGCGGCAGCTCGAGCCACCCCGCCTCCCACGAGCCGATCAGGCCTTCTCGCCACTCCCGGCCGATGACTCCCGCAACGCGTTCGGCGATCCCCCGCGCCGGAGCGCCCAACGAATTGCCGTCGAAGTAGCGCACTCCGGCGGGCAGCGCGAAGCGGTCGCGGAAGGACGCCAGCGGATCGACCGCGTCGAGCTGGTCGGCGTCGAGCACCGGGGACGGCATGGCGCGCAGTCTAGTGCGGTCGAAGGCGCGCGCCGCGCGGCACCGTTCACCGCCGCTGTTAAGATCCTGCCGCGCCGGCCGTTGCCGGCAAACCCATGGAAACTCAACGACCGCGCCTGGGCATCTTCGGCTGGGGCATCGTCGCGCCCCGCTCGCCGAACGTCGAGGCCTTCGAGCGCAACCTCTCGCAGAGCGAGAGCTGGCTCTCGCCGTTTCTCGGCTTCGGGCCCAGCAACTTCCTCGTCGGCGCTCCCGAGTTCGACTTCGCCACGTACAAGCCCTGGATCGACTCCCGCTTCGAGCCCCGGAAGTTCGCGCAGCTCGACGACAAGATGGGGCCGAACGCGAAGTTCGCGATCGGCGCCTTCATCCAGTCCCTGCAGCAGAACCCGGGCCTCGAGGAGCTGCTGCGCGACCTCGGCACGCAGGCGCACGTCTACGTGGCGACCGGCCTTGGCGATCTCTCGGTCATCTACGACCTCTCCGTTCACTACCACCATGCGCAGCGACACTGGGACCGTTTCTGGTGCCGCGACGAGCACAACCCGGAGCTCGTCGCCTACCGGAAGATGGAACCCGAGGAGCGGGCGCGGCGGCGCGAGGAGATCGGCGCTCCCACCGACCCCGCCGACCTCGTTCCCGAGGACCCGCTGCTCGACGACGCGCTCGACGCCTGGTTCCACTTCTGGATCGGCCGCAGCCAGGGAATCCGCGAGTACCTGGCCGCCGCGCGTGAGATCGAGGCCGAGGGCGTCGGGCTCGACGTCGAGAGCTCGAAGGGCAATGTCATCCGCCGCAAGGTGGCGGCGCGGCGCAAGCTCAACCAGAGCTACGGCTGTCCGCCGGAGCCGTGGACGAGCGTCGACGCCAAGCTGCTCTGGAACATCCCCAACATCTCGGCATCGCAGATCTCGATCCTCGGCGGCATCACCGGCCAGGCGCTGGCCCCGGTCGGCGCCTGCGCGAGCTTCGGCGTCTGCCTCAAGCTCGCCGAGAACGCCATCCGCCTCGGCCAGGCCAAGGTCGTCGTGGTGGGGACCACCGATGGCCCGCCCCATCCCCTCACGGTCGGCGCCTTTTTCAACGCCCGTGTGCTCGCCACGCACGGCGAGGTGTCCAAGCCGCTCACCGGCATGCGCGGCACGCACGTCGGCGGCGGCTCGTGCGTCTGGATCGTCGGCGACGCCGACTACCTCATGGGGCTCGGCATGAAGCCGCTGGGGCTCGAGATCCTCGGCGTCGGCACGAGCTCGGACGCCGACCACATCATCACCCCCTCGGAGGAAGGGCCGCGCACGGCGATCCTGCAGGCGCTGCGCGAGGCCGGCGTCGGCCCCGCCGACGTCGCGGCCTGGGACATGCACGCCACGGCCACCCCCGGCGACTGGACCGAGCTGCTCACGGCGCTCTCGGTCTTCCCCGAGGCCAAGGCGATCACGGCTCGCAAGGGGACCTTCGGCCACGGCATGTCGGTCTGTGGCGGCTGGGAGCTGACGGCCCAACACCTCGGCGTCGCGCGCGGCGTGCTCCACCCGGTGCACGTCTCGGAAGACGAGCTGCATCCGCTCGTGCAGCCGCACGTCAAGCGCCTCGTGCGCGACCAGCCGGTGCCGATCGAGGGCCGCGTCACCGGCAAGGTGAGCATGGGCGTGGGCGGCATCAACTCCTGCGTCATCTGCCGGCGCTGGGAGTGAGCGCCGAGCGTCAACGCCGCGGGCGCGTCCGACCGCGGGCGGCCGCCACCCAGATCTCGACCTCGACGTAGCGCGGCACCGCCTCGCCGGTGCGATCGCCGAGACCCAGCAAGCGCCACGCTAGAGAAACCGGCTCCTGGCGGCCGAGCGAGGCGACGTCCGGGACACCGACCTCCATGAGCTGCCTCGCCGCGATCGAGCCCATGCCCTTGTGCAGGGCGAGCGCCGCGTGACGCGCGGCGGCCGCCATCTCGTCGGAGGGCAGGCCGGCCGCCTGCGCCACAGCCGGCACTCCCCGTCGGGCCACCGCGCGCTCGAGCCGCTCCGGGGATGCCACACCGGCCCGCTCGAGACGCGCCGCCCCGTCGGCCCCCAGCGCGCCGATCTCGTCGAGCAACGGGCGGCGCGACCGCACGGTGTGCACCATCATGTGGCGGAAGACCTCCACGCAGACGAGCACGGCGAGGAGCCCGCCGACGACGAGGACCACGCGAGGCCTCGAGGCGGGCCGCGGCTCACCGTGCGCCTCGCCCTCGCGCGGCGCCCCGGGAGCGAAGAGCGACCAGGTGGCAAACGCGCCGAGCGCGAGCGGCGGGAAGCCGAAGAAACCGAGGAGGGGCATCTCGAACAGCTTGAGGCGATCGAAGAACGGGACTGTGTAGATCCACTTGCAGCGGGCCCAGAAGTTGAGGAGCTCCCACACCAGCCCGGCGAGGAGGCCGCCGGCGAGCAGACGGAGCAGCCGCTGCGGCCGGCCTGCGGCGAGGTCGCGCAGCAGCGACTCGCCGCCGCGCCGCCAGTTGACGAGCTCGGGGAGCCAGAGGGTGACGCCCCAGACGAGCGGAAAGGCCCAACGCGGCCAGAGGAGCGGTGCCACGATCGAGGCGGTCGCCAGGCCGCCGAGGGTGAGCTCGACCCCGCGGCCCACCCTCAACGGCCGCCAGCGTACGGCGTCGAACAAGCGCGTCGTTTCGAGGAGCTCGGCGTGGAGGAAGCAGGCCGGCAGCACCGTCGCGAAGGCGAGGACCGAGACGAGCAGCTGCAGGCGATCGGAGCGGAGGGCGAAGACGTAGTACCAGTTCTCGAGCCTCAGGTTGTAGGCCTCGTAGAGGTACCAGAAGGCGACCGACCAGAAGAGCATCGAGGGCAGGCGCCGTCCCTGCTCGACGATCCACGACCGGCCCGTGCGCGCCTGCACGACACCGTCGACGACGAGCAGCCACGCATACCAGGCGAAGAGGTACCAGAGCGTGTTCCAGCCCGGCACGTCGGCGGCGAGGGTCCACACCCCGACCGCGAAGAGCGGCAGTGCCGTGAGCGTCCACCAACGGACGCGATGCTGGCCTGAGGCGGGCACGGGCGCGATGATAGCGGCGGCGCTCGCCTTACAATCACCCTCGGCATGGCGTTGTTCCGGCGGAAGTTCCGCCTCACCGCTTGTGCCACGACCGGCGGTTGAGCGGCGAAGATCGGTCCGGGGGACCTCTTCGCGCTCATCGCGCCGATCGTGGCGCCGCTCGCGGGGGACGATCCCCTCGCGGCGAGCGGAGGTCGAAACCGGATCCTCGTGGGCCCGGAGACCTCCGACGATGCCGGCGTGTATCTGCACGACGGCCGTGCGATCGTCGCCACCGCCGATTTCATCACTCCCGTGTGCGACGACGCCAAGCGCTTCGGGCGCATCGCCGCCACCAACGCGATCTCCGACGTCTACGCCATGGGCGGCCGGCCGCTCTTCGCGCTCAACCTCTGCTGCTTCCCCGCCGACCTCCCGGATGGAGTCGCCGGCGACATCATGCTCGGCGGCGCGGGCGCGCTCGCGGACGCGGGCGCCGTGCTGCTCGGCGGGCACTCGGTGGCCGACGCCGAGCTCAAATACGGCATGGCGGTCATCGGCGAGGCCGACCCCGCGCGGCTGCTCGCCAACACCGGGGCGCGGCCTGGTGACCGGCTCCTGCTCACCAAGCCGCTCGGTACCGGCGTCCTCATCAACGCCTACAAGTTCGACCGCCTCGACGCTGCCGGCCTCGAGGAGGCGCTCGTCCAGATGGAACGGCTCAACGCCGATGCGGCACGCCTCGCGCTCGAACACGACGCCCGCGCCGCCACCGACGTCACCGGCTTCGGGCTGCTCGGCCACGCCTGGAACATCGCGCGGGGCTCCGGCGTCAGCCTCCGCATCGCGTTCGACGCGCTCCCCGCCTACTCGGTCTTCCACCGCCTCGCCGCCGCCGGAGTGACGACCGGGTGCACGGCCGCAAATCGCCGCAACGTCGAGGAATCGGTCGAGATCCGGCGCACCCTCTCGCAGCCGCAGCTCGATCTGCTCGTCGACCCGCAGACCTCCGGCGGGCTCCTGCTCTCCGTGCCGCCCCAGCGCGCCGACGCGCTGCTCGACGCCCTCCTCGCGAGCGGCCACCGCGCCGCGGCGATCGGCGACGTGCACGCAGGGCCACCTCGGCTCGAAGTCGTCTAGAGGGCGCAGCGCGAGCGGCTGCTAGACTGCCGGCCCGCCGCGCCATCACCGATCGGTCGCGGTGACGAGATGCCCGCGCCCACCGCCATCGGCCGCTACGACGTGATCCGCGAGCTAGGCCGCGGCGCCATGGGCACCGTCTTTCTCGCGCGCGACACGGCCCTCGGGCGCTTCGTGGCGCTGAAGACGTTCCGCTCGCCGCACCACGAGCCGGACGATCCGGAAGACTCGGGCGCGATGCGGCGCCGCATGCTGCGCGAAGCGCAGCGGGCGGGCACGCTCTCCCATCCCAACGTCATCACCATCTACGACGTCGTCGAGCTGCCGGGGGACGAGGGCTACTACATCGTCATGGAATACGTAGAGGGCAGGGGGCTCGACGCACGGATGCGCGAGGGTCCGATGTCGCTGCTCGAGGCGGCGCCGCTCGTCTCGCAGATCGCCTCGGCGCTCGATCACCTCCACACGCGCGGCATCGTCCATCGCGACGTCAAGCCGGGCAACGTCCTCGTCACCGACGACGGGCGCCTCAAGATCACCGACTTCGGCATCGCGCGCAGCGAGGATCCGGCGGCGACGAGCGAGACCGACGTCTACGGCACGCCGTATTACATGGCGCCCGAGCAGATCCAGGGCAGGCCGGTCGACGGCCGCACGGACGTCTTCTCCCTCGGCGTCGTCCTCTACGAGATGCTCACCGGCTCGCGCCCGTTCCCCGGTGCCACCGTGGCGGAGGTCGCGCACCGCATCGTCTACGGCGCCCTCGCCGAGCCCGAGATCGACGGCCGCCCGGTCTCTCCCGCGCTGCGCGAGCTGCTCTTCCAGGCGCTTGCCAAGGACCCCACGGATCGCTTCCCCACGGCCGGCGCGCTCGCCGAGGCCGTGCAGGACCTCGCCGAGAGCACCACCGAGCTCGACCTCGATGCCACCAAGGCCTTTCCGCGCGCGCGCACCCGCTGGCTCGCCGGCGCCCCGCCGCCGGCGCAGCAGCCGCTACCTCGCGCCCCCTCGGTGATCGCCGCAGTGATGGCGGCGGTGCTCCTCCTGCTCGGCGCCGGCTTCCTCTACCTGCGCGCGCAACGCGGAGTCGGGGAGGAACCGGCCGGCAGCGAGCTCCAGGCGAGACTCATCGGTTACGTCAAGCTGGTCACAGAGGGAAAGCGCCTCCTGGGTGAGGGCGATCCCCAGGGCGCGGCGCTGCTCTTCCAGGCGGCGGAAGGACTCGCCGTCGACCCTGGCGGCGCCCAGCGCCTCCGCGCCGACGCGCAGCGGATGGCGGACGAGCAGGGCGCTCACCTGCAGCTGCTCGACGCGCGCCAGGACCTCGCCACCGGGCACTACGACCAGGTCGTCGCCACCGCGCGGGAGATGCTCGCCACGCGCGCCGGGCGCGAGAAGGCGGCGGGAGTCCTCGCCGAGGTACAGGAGGCCCTGGCGCGGGGCGAACGCAGCAGCCCACCCCAGCGCGCCCCGGCGCGGCGTCCCCCGACGGCACAGAAGCTCGCCCTGACGGTGCCCACCCCGGAGCTCCCGTCCGGCCCCGCCGTCGACTTCGGCGTCCTGCACGTCGAGCTGCGAACCGACTCCCCGGAAGGGATCCTCACCTTGTGGGTCGACGAGCGCGAGGTGGCGCGTCACGGGTTCGAGTTCTACGAGCGCACCGGCTGGTTCAGGAAGCGGCCGGTGCCCGGCGCGTGGGCCACCGACCTCATGCTCCCGCCGGGGAACCATCCGGTGAGGCTGCTGATCGCCCGGCCCGGCGAAGCCGGGCAGGTGGCCACGCTCGAGGCCCCCGTCGAGGCGGGCATCCTGCGCACGCTCTCCATCTCCCTGCCCAGCGCGGGCGCTCCCCTCGTCGAGTTACGCTAGGTCGTCGCACCGAGGGGTCGACCTCGCGATCACTCTCTGCCCTGCGGACCGTCCGGATCAACCACCGTCGATGAGCGCCCCTCTTGCCACCACCGAGCCCGAGCCGCGCGCGACCGTCGTGGCCGGGCCGACTGCCGCCCCGCTGATCTCGGTCGTCATCCCCTGCCTCGACGAGGCGGAGACGATCGGCGAGTGCGTGCGCAAGGCCCACGAGGGCATCGCCGCCGCCGGGCTCGCCGGCGAGGTGGTCGTGGTCGACAATGGTTCGAGCGACGGCACGCCGGAGCTCGCCGCGGCGGCCGGAGCGCGGGTCGTCCACGAGTCGCGGCGCGGTTATGGGTCGGCCTACCTCCGGGGCTTCCGCGAGGCCCGCGGCCGCTATCTGGTCATGGGCGACGGGGACGGCAGCTACGACTTCGAGGACGTGCCGCGCTTCGTGGCGCCGCTGCATGCCGGCGACGCCGACCTGGTCATGGGCACGCGCCTCAAGGGCACCATCCTGCCGGGCGCGATGACCTGGAGCCACCGCTGGATCGGCAACCCGATCCTCTCGGGAATGCTGCGCCTCTTCTACCGCACTCGCGTCTCCGACTCGCACTGCGGCATGCGCTCGTTCACGCGCGAGGCGCTCGACCGGATGGCGCTGCGGACGACGGGGATGGAGCTCGCCTCGGAGATCGTCGTCGCCGCGCTCCGCGGCCGCCTGCGGCTCGACGAGATACCCATCACCTACCACCCGCGGGGCGGCGTCTCCAAGCTCAACGGGCTGCGCGACGCGTGGCGGCACGTGCGCTTCATGCTGCTCTTCTCTCCGTCCCACCTCTTCCTTGCGCCCGGTCTCGCGCTCTGCCTGATCGGCGCCGTCCTCGTGGCGCTGCTCGCCGGCGGGCCGCGCGAGATGTTCGGGCGGGTCTGGGACTACCACGGCCTGCTCTTCGGCTGCCTCGCCGTCATCCTCGGCTACAACCTGCTGCTGTTCGACGTCTTCGCCAAGAGCTTCTCGATGGCGGCGGGGCTCGCGAGGCCGCGGCAGTGGCTGGTGCGGCTCCTGCGCGGTTTCACGCTCGAAAAGGGACTGCTGATCGGCTGCGCCGCCTTCTTCGCCGGTGCGGGCCTCGAGGTGAAGATCGTCGCCGACTGGGCGCGCTCGGGGTACGGTCCGATGATGGCGGTGCGCGGCATCGTCATCGGCATGACCCTGATGGTGCTCGGCAGCCAGACCGCCTTCGCATCGTTCCTGCTCGGGCTCACCCAGCTGTCGCGGCAGGACCCCGCGGCGGATGGCGGCTGAGCGGGGCACGCCCGGGCCGGCGCCGGGCGAGGCCACGACGGCGCGCGCACCGCTCGCGCCGTCGCTCGTGGTCGCGCTGGCGGTGCTGGCGCTCGCCATGCGCGAGCACCGCCACCTCGCGGCGTACCGCGGCCGCATCTTCCAGTTCCTCTTCGCGCGCAACGAGCCGGCTGGCGCAGCACTCCTCTTCGCGGTGCTGGTCGTCGCCGCTGTGGTCGGTCGACGGCTGCCGGCGGCCGTCCTCCAGCTTCCCGCACGGCTCGGCAGCCGTCGCGCCACGGCGGCGGTCGTCCTCGGCGCCGTGGTCGCTTTCGTCGCCGGGACGCTCCTCGTCTACGAGGCACGGCCCCTGGCGATGGACGAATACGCACCCTGGTTCCAGGCGCGCGCCTTCGCGGCTGGGCACCTGACCGGGCAATATCCTCCGGACCTCGTGGCGCGGCTCGTCCCACCGAAGCTGCTCTTCCCGTTCTTCGCCGCCGATCCGGCCACCGGCTCGGTCGCCTCGACCTACTGGCCCGGCTTCGCCCTCCTCCTGACTCCCCTTACGTGGCTTGGCGTACCGTGGCTCCTCAACCCGTTGCTCAGCGGCTGCTGTCTCCTTCTGCTCGCGTCGCTCGCTCGCCGGCTCACGGGTGAAGACGCGGCGGCGGGCTGGGCGCTGCTGTTCACGCTCGCCTCGCCGGCCTTCACGGTCGACGCGATCTCCTTCTACCCCCTCACCGCCCACCTGGCCTTCAACCTCGCGTGGATGACGCTGCTCGTGGAAGGACGTGCCGGCGTCGAGCCCGGGCCACGGCTCACCGGTCGTCCCGCGCGACTGCTCGCCGCAGGGGGCGTGGGCTCGCTCGCCCTCGTGCTCAGCAATCCGGTGCCACATGCGGCGTTCGCGCTCGCCTGGTTGCCGGCGCTGCTGCGACGCCGCGGCTGGCGCGCCGCGGCGTGGCTCGGCATCGGCTACGTGCCGCTCGCGCTGGCGCTCGGCCTCGCCTGGCTGCCGGTGCGGATGGGGATGCAGACCGCGGGAGACGCGCGAGCGGTCGGCGGCGGCACGCTGCTCTCGACAGCCGCGGCCCTGGCACGCAACGCCTTCTCGTGGCCGAGCCCGTCACTGCTCCATGCGCGTCTGCTCGCGATCGGCGAGCTCGTGACCTGGGCGGCGCCGCTGCTCCCCGTCCTCGCCGTCTTCGGCTGGGGCGCCACCGGCCGCGGCTCGCCGCTGCGCCTCCTGGCCGGATCGGCGGTGCTCTCCCTGGCGCTCTACCTCTTCGTTCCCTTCGACCAGGGGCACGGCTGGGGCTATCGCTACTTCCACCCGGCGTTCGCCGCGCTGCCACTGCTCGGCGCGGCCGCGCTGGTCCACCGGCGTGCTTCGAGCTGGAGAGCCACGGCGCTCGCCGCGGTTCTCCTGGCCGTGCCACTCGCCAACGGGTTGCGCGCGTGGCAGGTCGCGAGCTTCATCGCCGAGCACCGGGCGCAGCTCCCGCCGCTGCCGCCGGAGGGCCGGGCGCTGTGCTTCGTCTCGCTCGCGGGTGGCTCGTACCGGGTCGACCTCCTGCAAAACGACCCGTTCCTGCGCGACCGCGTCACCTACCTCGCCAGCGCCGGTTTCGACGCCGACGCCGCGCTCGTGGCGCGCCGCTTTCGCGGCGCGAGGCTCCACGTGCGCACCGCGAACGGCTCGGCCTGGTCGCTCGCCGCCCCCGCTCCACCCGCGGGCGAACGCGAGCAGCGCTGAGCGCCAAGGATGCTCCGAACAACCTAGCGCAGCAGGCCGGCGAAAAAAGGCTCGCCGAGCTCGTCGAACCAGCGGGCGACTTCCTCGGGCGACGCGGTGCGGCGCCCCTGGATGCGCCGCCGCTTGCGCAGCATCGCCGGCGCGCCGCGCACGGCGTCGAGCCAAGCGCGCAGCATGACCGTCGCGAGGCGGCGCGGCGGGATGCGCTCGCCGAACTTCTGGGCCGGTCCGCGGCCCGCGACGAGGCCCACCGCGAGGACGAGCGGCCGGACGAGCGAGAGCAGGAGCGCCCGCGCCGCGTACCAGCCCGGGTAGTTCTTGATCACGTTCCAGAGAGTGTTGCGGCTCGTCTGGTAGGCGAGCAGCTCCGAGTACTGGCCAGCGGTGCCGCCGCGGTGGTGCTGGATCACGGCCTGCGGGACGTAGACGCAGCCCCAGCCGCGCAGGCGCGCCCGCCAGCCGAGGTCGAGCTCCTCGCAGTAGAGCCGGAAGTCCTCGTCGAAGACCTCGCCGTCCGGGGCCACGTCGACGAGCAGCCGCCGGTGGTAGAGGCCCGCCGCGCCGTACGGGGCGAACGACTCGCCGGGCGCGTCGCATTCGGCCGGTTGCCGGCCGGCGTCGGCGCACTTGGCGAAGCCGTCTCGCGTGATGCGCTGCCCGGTGGCGTCGATGGTGCCGTCGGCCATCAACACCACCTTCGGCGACGCCATGCCGACGCCGGCATCGGGGTCGAGCGCGGCCGCGAGAGCGGCGAGCGCCCCGGGCTCGACGCGGGTGTCGTTGTTCAGCACCAGCACCGCCTCGCAGCCGCGCTCGAGGGCGCGGCAGATGCCGACGTTGTTGGCGTGGGCGAAGCCGGTGTTGTGGGGAAGCGCGACGACCTCGACGGTCGGAAGCACGCTGCGGGCGACCGCCACCGAATCGTCGCGCGAGCCGTTGTCGACCAGCACGGTCACGAGGTCGGCATGGGGCTCGGCGGCGAGACTCGCCAGGCAGTCGCGCAGGAGCTCCGCGCGCTCGTGATTGACGATGACGACGCCGATGCTCACGGCGCGGATGGTACCGCGCGCGGGCCCCGGCACGCCGCGCGCACCGTAGTACGATCCGCCCGCGGCGGCAGTCGCGAGCTCCCACCCCCGCCACAGAACGGCTCGGCGTCGCACCGATGAAGGTCCTCATCCTCTACGACTGCGTGTACCCGGAGTCGATCGGCGGCGTCGAGCACCGCAACCACCACCTCGCGTTGGCGCTCGCCCGGCGCGGGCACGAGGTGCGCCTCTCGGGCTGGGCGACGCACGCGCGCTCGCCCGCGCCCGGGGTCGAGGTCACGATCCTCCCCGGGCAGGGTCCGATCCGCGACGGCGAGGGCGCCGGCCGGCGCCGGCTCCGCCACGCCCTGAGCTGGGCCCGGGCGATGACGAGCGTCGACCTCGCGTGGCCCGACGTCGTCGAGACCGCCAACATTCCTCATGCCCACCTCTTCCCACTCGCAACGCGATGCCGAATCGCTCGCCGCCCGCTCGTCGTCACCTGGCACGAGGTCTGGGGACGCTACTGGCGCGACTACGCGGGACTTCCCTGGCGCGCCTTCGCGTTCGCGGAACGCCTGGCTGCGCGGCTCGGCACGGTGGCGACCGCCGTGAGCCCGCTCACCGCCGAGCGCCTCGCGCGGCTGCGACCCCGCGGACTGGCCCCGGTGATACCCAACGGGATCCCGGTGGCGGCCGTTGCCGCTGCGGCTGCGGGGCAGTCGGCGGGCGCGCCGCTCGTCTACGCGGGACGGCTGCTCGCGGACAAGCGACTCGACCTCCTGCTGCGCGCGTTGGCGCTGCTACCCGCCGTCGAGGGCCGCTGGCTCGCCGTCGTCGGCGACGGGCCCGAGCGTTCGCGTCTCGAGGCGCTCGCCGGTGAGCTGGGAATCGCCGGCCGCGTCGACTTCCTCGGGCGACTTCCCGAGCCCGAAGACGTGTGGCGCCGTCTCGGGGCCGCCCGCCTCGCCGTGCAGCCGTCGCGGCGCGAGGGCTTCGGCCTCTTTCCGCTCGAGGCGATGGCGGCCGGCCTACCGGTCGTCTACTGCAGCTCTCCTGACAGCGCCGTGTCGTCTCTTGTACGCGACGGCATCGAGGGGGTCGAGGTGGCGCCGGAGCCGGAGGCGCTCGCCGCGGTGCTCGCGCGGCTCGTCCGCGACGACGACGCCCGTGCCCGGATGGCGACCGCCGCGGTGGCCCGCGCCGCCGACCACGACTGGGATGCGATCGCGGCCCGGCTCGAAGGGGTCTTCGCCGGCGCGCTCGCCTCTCGCTGAGGTCGCCTCGCGGACGGCGAGCGCAGCGACCGCGCCGCGCTCGCCCCCTCAGGCTCGGGGCGACGGAGCCGTATTGCCCCGCGTCGCGGCGCGCGGCGCCGGCTCGAGCTCGAAGTAGACCTCGTTGGCCGGCAGCATCCAGCAGAGGAAGCGCTCGTAGAGGAGCGGCCAGCGGTTGATCAGCCAGGTGATGGCCCGACCCTCGACCCGCCGCCGCGTGTTGTTGATCCAGTAGAAACGGATCTCGCGCGAGACGATGCGGAAGCGCACCGGCGTGTAGTAGTTGTAGTCGCCGCCGGCGAGGTAGTCGAAGCTGTGGTACCCGAAGAAGCGCCGGTGGGTCGGGTCGGTGTAGGAGCCGAAGAAGGAGAGGTGCGGGACGAAGTGGCGCAGCCGGCCGCCGGGCGCGCAGACCCGGTGGAGCTCTGCCATGAGCGGCATGAAGCGCTCCACGTGCTCGAGCACGTGCGACGAGAAGACCTCGTCGAAGGCGCCGTCGCCGAAGGGGAGCGGCGCCTCGAGGTCGAGCACGACGTCGACACCCGGCAGCGGCAGGCGGTCGGCGTTGACGTAGCCCTCGCGCACGTCGCGGCCGCAGCCGAGGTTGATCCTGCGCATCGGTCGGTGGCGGATGATACGCCGCTGCGAGTGCGAAGGCGTGGGCGTAGTACCATCGCCGCGCCTCCGCCAGTCGTCCGCCAGCCGCGCCCGCGAATGAGCTCCCCTCCGCCTCCGCACGCGACCGGCGCCGCGGACGCCGCTGTCGCCGCACCGCGAGGCGGCGCCTGGCGACGGCTGCGCGCCATCCTGCCGTGGTTGCTCGGCCTGGCGATTCTCGTCTGGCTCTTCCGCCGCGTTCCCGTCGACGCCGTCGTCGCCGCGCTCGCCGGCGGCCCGTGGCTGGGGCTCACCGCCTACGTCGCGGCCGAGCTCGCCGTGTTGCTGGTCGTCGACGCCTGGGCGACGGAGGTCACCTTGCGCGCCTGCGGCGGCTCGCCGCCGTTTCGCCAGGTGCTCGCCATGCGCGGAGCCACTTACCTGCTCAACCTCGTCCACTTCGCCGCCGGGCAGGGTGTGTTCGGCTGGTATCTCGCCAAGAGCGGCCGCGGCGGCTGGAGCGCCGGCGGCGCGCTGCTCCTGCTCTTCGTCACGCAGGGGCTGGCGCTCGTCGTTGTGCTGGCGTTCGGGCTTCTCCTCGCACCCGCCTGGCTCGCCTCCCGCGGGCTGCCCCTCGCCGGCCTCGCGCTCGCCGGGATCGCCGGCTACCTCGTGGTCGTCGGCACCGCCCCACGCTGGGCGGGCCGTGTGCCCCTCCTGCGCCCGCTGCTCGCGGCCGGCCTCCCCGGGCACCTGATGGGCGTGGCGGCTCGCCTGCCCCACATGGTGCTCCTCGTGCTCCTCAACTGGGGCGTCTATCGCGTGTGGGGGATGCCGGTGCCGCTGCGCTTCGGCCTCGCGGTCTGGCCGCTCCTGATGCTGGTGAGCGCGCTGCCCATCACGCCCGCGGGTCTCGGCACCGTGCAGGCCTTGCAGATGTCGCTCTTCGCGTCGTGGGCGCCGGGCGGCGACCTCGCCACGCGCCAGGCGGCCGTGCTCGCGCTCACCGTCGCCCAGTACGCGCTCGCCCTGTTACTGCAGGCCGCGATCGGCGCCTGGTGCCTCCGCACGCTGCGCTTCGACCAGCTCCGTACCAGCTGAGCGCGGTGGGGGCCGAGCGGTGCGGGCGGTGGCGCCCCCTGCCCCTCGAGGGGCAGGGGGATGGGGGGACGGGGGTGACAGAAAACCCAGGGGCGGGGGTCGGGTGGGGGGCGGCAAGCGCGCGAAGCGCGCGGGGTTGCCCTAGCCTCACCGCTCCTCGTGGTACTCCTCCTCCGTGTTGACCTCCCAGAGGTTGGCCTTGTCGAGGCGGCCGGCCACGATGTTGTCCACCGCGGTCATGGCAGCGAGGATGGAGTGATCCTGGTTGTTGTACCGGTGCATGCCGTTGCGGCCGACGAGGAAGAGGTTGTCGAAGCGGTCGAGCCAACCGCGAAGCTCCGGGAAGCGGTCGTAGGTACCGAAGTAGGCGGGGTAGGTCTTGGGCATGCGCAGCACCGTTCCGTCGCGCACCGCAGCGGGATCGGCGATGCCGATGCGCGCGAGCTCCTCGGCGCCGAGGGCGATCAGGGCGGCGTCGCTCCTCGACCAGAGCTCGTCCCCCTCGTTGCAGAAGTACTCGAGCCCGACCCAGATCTTGCTCGGGTCCGCGACCATCCAGGGGCTCCAGTTGTTGAAGATCTGCAACCGGCCGACGAGCACGTCGGGCTCCTGGATGTAGATCCAGTTGTCGCGGATCGCGCTGCCGTCGCGCTCGCGCAGCGTCAGGCCGTCGAGCAGGAGGCCGACGGTGATGAAGTCGCGGTAGAGGAGGCCCTCGGCGATCGCCCGCAGGTCTTCGGGCGGCGGCGAGTCGAGCGATCGCACGAGGTCGCGGATCGCCATCGTCGAGAAGACCCAGTCGGGCTCCCAGCGGTCGACGGCCCCGCTCTCGGCGTGCCTGGCCACCACGGCGGTGACCCGCTCGCCGGCGGTCTCGAAGCGTTCCGCCCGCCATCCCGTGAGCACGCGGCCGCCTTTCGCGCGCACGGCGGCGGCCACCTCATCCCACATCTGCCCCGGCCCGAGCTTGGGGTAGAGGAACTGCTCGATGAGCGACGTCTCGGTGCCTTTCTGCGCCACGTCGTTGCGCCGACCCCCGACGCCGGAGAGCGCCGTCCGCGCGAAGTGCGCGAGCGCCTTGGCGATCGACAGGCCCTTGACCCGCTGCGCGCCCCAGGCGGCACTGATGCTGCTGCATGGCGTCCCCCACACCTTCTCGGTGTAGTCCTTGAAGAAGGTGAGGTAGAGCTCGCGCCCAAAGCGGTTGACGAAGAACTGCTCGAGGTTCTCCTCCGGTCGGATCGGGAACGCCGCCGCGCGCAGGTAGCTCGCGCCGATGCGCGCGCTGCGCAGCAGACCGAGCTTGCGCAGCGTGTCGGGCGAGAGCCGGATCGGGTAGTCGAAGAGCTGGCGCCGGTGGTAGATGCGCGAGCGGCGGGGGCGCAGCAGCATCACCCGGTCCTCGCGCTCGGGATCGGGGCCGGCGCCGTCGCCGCCCACGCTCCGGCTGCTGTTCTGGTACGCGATCCGCGCCTGCCACGAGCCGGCAGGTGTCTGCGGCAGCGCCTGCAGCGGCAGGAAGCGCAGCCACCAGTCCATCACCCGGTCGCTCTTCGAGAAGAAGCGGTGGCCGCCGATGTCGATGCGGTTGCCGCGGTAGCAGACGGTGCGGGCGATGCCGCCCATGTGCTCGCTCGCCTCGAGCACGACCGGCACGACGTCCGTTCGCTCGAGCAGCTCGTGCGCGGCGGCCAGGCCGGCCGGCCCGGCGCCGACGATGAGGGCGGTCCGCGTCATCGCCCGACGCCGAAGCGCACCCGCCTGCCATCGACCCGCCACGGCTCGGTGAGCAACCGTCGCACCGCCTCGGGGTAGGCCTTGTGCTCCTGCTCCAGGATGCGCGCGGCGAGCGTCGCCTCGTCGTCGTCGTCGCGCACCGGCACCGCTCGCTGGACGACCACGGGACCGCTGTCGAGCCCCTCGTCGACGAAGTGCACCGTGCAGCCGGAGACCTTGACGCCGTGCTCGATCGCCTGCCGCTGCGCGTGCAGCCCGGGGAACGACGGCAGCAGGCTGGGGTGGACGTTGAGGATGCGCTGCGGAAAGGCGCGGACGAACCGTGCCGAGAGCAGCCGCATGAAGCCCGCGAGGCAGACCCACTCGACGCCGCGGGCGACGAGGGCGGCGAGGATGGCCTCCTCGTGCGCGTGGCGGTCGGCGAAGGCGCCGCGCGGCACGGCGAGCGTCTGGAGCCCCATCTCCGTGGCACGCTGGAGCCCGGGCGCGCCGACGACGTCGCTCACCACGACCGCGGTGGTGGCTGGCAGCTCGCCGCGGGTGATCGCTCCCTGCAGGGCGAGGAAGTTGCTACCACGCCCGGAAAGCAGGATGCCCAGGCGAGCCGGGCGGCCCTCGGTCGTGGGCGTCACGACGGGAGGTAGTCCACGCCCGGATCGCCGGCCACGACCTCGCCCAGGGCAATGCCGGGAGCGCCCGAGTGCGCGAGGTGGGCCAGCACCTCGTCGTGGGCGTCCGCCGCTACGAGCAGCACCATCCCGATGCCGAGGTTGAAGACCCGGCGCATCTCGTCGTCGCCGACGCTGCCGCGCTCGCCGAGGAGCCGGAACAGCGGCGGCACCTCCCAGGCGCTCGTGCTGATCCGCGCGCGGCACCCGGGCGGGAGGCTGCGCGGCACGTTGTCGGTGAGGCCGCCGCCCGTGACATGCGCCATGGCGTGGAGCCCGGGCTGCTCGAGCAGGCCGAGCAGCGGCTCGAGGTACGACCGGTGCGGAGCGAGGAGGGCGGCGCGGACGGTCGGCATCGCGCCGCTGTCGCCACTCGGGGCGGGCAGCGGGTCGTCGATCCCGAGCCCTAGCTGGTCGAACACCACCCGCCGCGCCAGCGAGTAGCCGTTGGTGTGGAGGCCGGCGGAGGCGAGGCCGACGAGCCGGTCCCCCACCTTCACCCGCTGCGGTCCGAGGATGCGGTGGCGCTCGACGAGGCCGACGATGAAGCCCACGAGCTCGTAGTCCCCGGGCTGATAGAAGCCGGGCATCTCGGCGGTCTCGCCGCCCAGCAACGCGCAGCCGTTCTCGCGGCATCCGGCCGCGACGCCGGCGACGAGCGACACGACGTGCCGGGGCTCGAGGACGCCGGCGCCGACGTAGTCGAGGAAGAAGAGCGGCCGCGCGCCCTGCACCAGGATGTCGTTGACGCAGTGATTGACGAGGTCGTGGCCGACGGTCGAGTAGTCCCCGGCCACCTTCGCCACCATGAGCTTGGTGCCGACGCCGTCGGCCGAGGCGACGAGCACGGGGTCGCGGAGGCCCGCGGGCAGCGCGAAGAGGCCGCCGAAGCCGCCCAGCTCCGAGAGCACGCCGGGCACCACGGTCGAGCGCACGAGCTCCTTGACGCTCGCGAGGGCCCGGTCCTGCGCGTCGATGTCGACGCCGGCGGCGCGGTAGGCGTCTTCGGTCAAGGTGGCGTTCACCGCGGAGCGTGGACCGCGCCGCGCTCTGCTCGGTTCACTCGATTCACTCGCCGCCCTCGGAGCGGATGGGGAAGAGCATGCGCTGGCGCGCGTCCTCCCCCGCCATCGGCACGCGGTACTCCCCCGTCCAGCAGGCGGTGCAGTAGGAGTCGGGCGTGCCGGAGACCGAGCGCAGCATGCCGTCGAGCGAGAGGTAGGCGAGGCTGTCCGCCTCGACGAAGCGCTGGATCTCCTCGACCGGCAGGTTGGCGGCGATGAGCTCCTCGCGAGTCGGCGTGTCGATGCCGTAGCGACAGGGCCAGGCGGTGGGCGGCGACGAAATGCGCAGGTGCACCTCGGCGGCGCCGGCGTCCTTGAGCATGCGGACGATCTTCTTCGAGGTCGTGCCGCGCACGATCGAATCGTCGATGAGCACGACACGTTTGCCGCCGATCACCTCGCGCACCGGGTTGAGCTTGACCTTGACGCCGAAGTGGCGAATGGAGCTCTTGGGCTCGATGAAGGTGCGTCCCACGTAGTGGTTGCGGATCAACCCGAACTCGAACGGCAGCCCCGACTCGCGGGCGTAGCCGAGGGCGGCGAAGACGCCGCTGTCGGGCACCGGGCAGACGAGGTCGGCATCGGCGGGCGCCTCGCGCGCGAGCTGGGCGCCGAGCCGGCGCCGCACCTCGGAGACTGCGTCGCCGAACACCGTGCTGTCGGGCCGCGCGAAGTAGACGTGCTCGAAGATGCAGCGGCTCGGCTCGGGAACCTGCGGCAGGTGGAAGCTCTCGACGCGGCCGCCGTGCGCCACCGCCACCTCGCCGGGCGCGAGCTCGCGCACGGTCGTGGCCCCGATGAGGTCGAACGCGCAACCCTCGGAGGCGAAGCAGGGGCTCCCCGCCCGCCCGTCGAGGCCGGGCGCGTCGCCGAGGAGGAGCGGACGGAACCCCCACGGATCGCGGGCCGCGATCACCCCGTCGCGGCTGATGAGCAGCAGCGAATAAGCGCCGCGCACTTGCTCGAGCGCCGCCATCAGAGCCTCGGCGACGCTCTGCCGCGGCTCGCGCGCCATCAGGTGGAGGATCACCTCGGTGTCCGAGGTGGTCTGGAAGATCGCGCCGTCGCGCTCGAGCCGGTGGCGGATCTCGACGGCGTTGACCAGGTTCCCGTTGTGCACCACTCCGAGGGGGCCCATCGAGGTGTTGACGACGATCGGCTGCGCGTTGGCGAGGACCGAGGAGCCGGCCGTCGAGTAGCGCGTGTGGCCGATGGCAGCCGGGCCAGGCAGGCGCTGCAGGACCGGCTGCTTGAAGATGTCGGCCACCTCCCCCATCCCTCGCTCCACGTGCATGCGGCTGCCGTCCCACGAGACGATGCCGGCGCTCTCCTGACCGCGGTGCTGGAGCGCGTAGAGGCCCAGGTAGGCGAAGTTCGCCGCGTCCTCGCGGGCGTCGATGCCGAAAATGCCGCACATATCGGTGGTCGGGGGCCCCGGAAGGCGCCTTCAGTTTCTCATGCGGGCGGGGCGTGGAGAAGGCGCGCGGCCCTCCGTCGCGCTCAAACGGGGCAACGCGGCCGGCAGGCCACGGATTCCATGCCTGGCCATCCCCTGCCTGCTGGCTGGGCCGAGCCCGGCTACATCCCCAGGGCGCGCGGCAGCGCGGTGGCCCACACCCGGCGGAGCTCTTCGACCTCGACGGCGACCTTGGCGCCGGAGAGCTTGAGCTGGAGCCGCCCGCCGCCCACCTTGCCGACGTCCCGTGCGGGCACCTTCAACTCGGCGGCGGTCTCGAGCACCGCCTTGACCTGCCTAGGAGGCACCGCGATGACGGCGCGCGCCTGCGTCTCGGAGAAGAGCTGCACGGGCTCGAGCGGCAGCTCGAGCTCGACCCCCAGCCCGCGGCCGAAGCACGCCTCGGCGAGGGTCACGGCGAGGCCGCCCTCCGAGACGTCGTGCGCAGTGTGGAGCTGGCGCTCGAAGGCGAGATACCGCAGGAGCTCGGCGAGTCGCGCCTCGGCGTCGAGGTCCACGACGGGCGGCCGCCCCTGCTCGATGCCGTGCAGCAGGCGAAGGTAAGCCGAGCCGCCCAGCTCGCGCTGATCGTCGCCGAGGAGGATTACGCGGTCCCCGGCCTCGGTGAACCACGAGACGGGCACCTGCACGAGGTCGGGAATCACACCCACCATGCCGATCGTCGGCGTCGGGTGGATCGACTGTCCCGCCGTCTCGTTGTAGAGCGACACGTTGCCCGAGATCACCGGGATGTCGAGCGC
>Ga0075421_100003254_pt1 | contig 19390 bp, 20 predicted proteins | sample SoiMetdeltSBSDD5_FD_75292 | JGI IMG/M metagenome (GOLD analysis project Ga0075421, IMG submission 75292) | Bulk soil microbial communities from a Populus tree surrounding site in Tennessee, USA - Soil MetaG P. deltoides SBSDD5 | ecosystem: Environmental > Terrestrial > Soil > Tree plantation... | reverse complement strand
AGCCGCATCGCCGCGTAGGCGACGGCGACGCCGTGGTTGCCTCCCGACGCCGCGACGACGCCGGCGCGCGGCAGCGTGCGGAGCATCAGATTCGCGAAGGCGCCGCGCGTCTTGAACGCACCGGCGTGCTGCAACCCCTCGAGCTTGAGCACGAGTCGGCCGGCCGCGACGCCGAGGTCGGCGGCGTCCAGCTCGACGATGGGCGTGACGCGAAGCCGCGGGCGGATGACGTCGTAGGCGGCCTGGATGCGCGGCGGATCGACGGCGGTCATGACCACCGTGGATCTTGACATGCAATTAGTCGATTGGCAAATTAGCGAATGTGCTTGCCGTGGACGTCGCCGTCACCAAGGCGCTCGCCAACGAGCGTCGCCTGCAGATCCTGCACTGGCTCAAGCGCCCGCGCGCGCACTTCCCGCCGCAGGTCGACGGCGACCTGGTGCGCGACGGTGTCTGCGGCGCGCTGATCGCCGCCAAGCTCGGCGTGAGCGCGCCGACGGCCAGCGAGCACTTGCGGATCCTCACGCAGGCGAGATTGATCCGCCCCAAGCGGATCAAGCAGTGGACGTTCTACACGCGCGACGAGCGCCGCATCGCCGCCGTCAAGCGCGCCTTTCACTCGGCGCTGTAGCCGCTCAGCGCTCCTCGTACACCTTCAGGATGTCCGCGTGGGTCTTCGCGGCATTGGCGCGGATCGCGAAGGAGATCGCCTCGCGGACCTCGTCCTCGGTCGCCCCGCTCTGCCTGGCGCCCGCCAGGTCGCGCTTCGCTCAGTGCGTGTTGCCGGCCGCGAGGTTGGCGGCCAGGTAGCAGAGGAACGCGGTCTTCGGATCGAGCGCGCCCTTTTTGTACTTCCACGACGCGATCACCTTGTCTTCGAGTGCGGCCATGGCGCCTCCTTTGAATTCGCACTACGTCACTTCACGAGGCCGAGCAAGAACTTCGCGACCTCGCCCGGCGCCGTCACCATCGCATCGTGGCCCGTCTTGATCTCGTGGTACTGCCACTTGCGGTCCTCGCGCAAGCGCTCGGCGAACTGATCGAAGGCGCCCATGGCGGGGCTCGCGCAGTACACGTACGCGCGCTTGAGCCGCTCGCCGCCGGCGGCGGCCAGCGGCTGCTCGAAGGACGCGAGCGGTTGCGGCACGAGCCGGCGCTGCAGCCATTCGCGGTCGCGCTGGCTGGTGACCCCGAACCGCTCCGGCGGAAACGGCGGAACCCGCCAGCCGTCGCCGGCCGTGCGCGCCGATTCGCGAACCGCGTCGGCGCGCGGGCCGAGGTAGTCGAGCAGCGTTCGGCCGGGCTCGGGGACGAACGCGTCGAGGTAGACCAGGTGGCTGAGCCGGTTGGCGGCGCGCGCGGCCACGCCGGAGATCACCATGCCGGCATACGAGTGGCCGACGAGGACGACCTGTCGCAGCTCGTCGGCTTCGAGCACCCCGACCACGTCCTGCACGTGCGTCTCGAGATCGATCTGCGGGCTCGCGAGATGCGCGCGCTCGCCGAGCCCCGTCAGTGTCGGGGTGTAGACCTCGTGTGCGGCATCACGCAGCAGGCGCGCGACGCGGACCCAGCACCATCCGCCGTGCCACGCGCCGTGAACGAGGACGAAACTGGCCATCGCCGCTCAATGGCCCGCGGCCCAGGCCATGCCGAACTGCTCGACGCCGGCCTCCAGACCGCCGCGGGTGACGCGGATGGCGACGGGGCGCGCGAAGTTGAGCGTCGAGTACGTCTCGTCCTTCGCCACCACGGCGTGGCCGCGCCGGGCGAGGCCGGCCAGCGCCTTGTCGCCCACGCGCGTCGAGACCAGCACGTCGCCGCCCTCGGTGTGCAGGCGCGGCGCCTCCACCGCGTCTTGCAACGCACCGCCGCCGTCGGCGACGTTGGCGAGAACTTGCGGGATGGCCGACACGATCGCGCGGCCGCCCGGCGCGCCGATCGTCAGATACGGGCGCCCGCGCTTGAAGCCGAGCGCCGGCACCATGTTCACGAGCACGCGCTTGCCCGCCGCGACGGAATTCGCGCGGCCGGGCTCGGGGTTGAACCAGATCATGCCGTTGTTGAGGAGGATGCCGGTGCCCTTCACCACGACACGCGAGCCCCACAGCGAGACCGCGGTGTTGGTGAGCGCGACCATGTTGCGCTCGCGATCGATCACGCCCAGGTGCGTCGTGCAATCGGTCGCCCGCCCGCCGCGCGGGCCGGCGTCCCCGGCGCGCCCCGCACGGATCTCGCGGGCGACGTCGCGCGCATACTCGCGCGAGACGAGCCGCTGCCACGGCGCCTCGACCATGGCCGGATCGCCGAGGTGCTCGAAGCGATCGCGGAACGCGCGCTTGACGGCGCACGCGCGCAGGTGCAGACCCTCCACGGTCGTCCATCCGACCTTGGCCGCGGGAAACTCGTTCAGGATGTTCAGCGTCTCGAGCGCCGTGATGCCACCGGTGGCGCCGGGGGAGAACGCGAGCTCGAGGTCGCGATAGCGGCCCGTCAGCGGCGCCGACACGCCGACTTCGTACGCGGCGAGGTCCTCCTTGGTGATCAGCCCGCCGCCGCGCGCCATTTCCTCGGCGATGGCGTCGGCGATCGCCCCGCGATAGAAGGCGTCGGGGCCCTCTTTCGCGATGAGCGCGAGGCTCTCCGCGAGATCGGGATAGCGCACCAGGTCACCAGGCTGCATCGACGGCGGGCGGTAGATCGAGCGGCCGTGCCGCAAGTAGACCCGCGCGGTCTCTGGAAACGCGGCGAGCTCCTCGAGGTGCTGCGCGTGCTTGAGCGCCAGATACCAGTCGGCCACGAAGCCATCGCGCGCGATCTCGATCGCGGGCGCCAGCACGTCGGCCAGCGACATCGTGCCGTACCGCTCGAGCGCCAGCGCGAGACCGGCCACCGATCCCGGGATGGCGACCGACCGGTGGCCATAGACGTTGGCCTCGCCCTCGACCTTCGGCCACGGAAAGAGGGCGTCCGAGACGCCACCCGTCACCGTGTACATCGTCGGGTGCGCGCGCCGCGGCGCCACGCCGTTGAAGTTGAGCGCGACGGTTTCGCCGCGCCGGGCCCGGTGGACGAGCATCGTGCCGGAGCCGCCGATCGACGACATGAACGGCTCGACCACCGTCATGGCGAACGCCGTGGCGACGGCGGCGTCGACGGCGTTGCCACCATGCTCCAGCACGCGCGCGCCGACGTCGGCGCCGCGCGGATGCTCGGCCACGACCATGCCGCGGGCGGCGAGCGGCGTACGCTTGGTGACGCTGAGCGTGGAGCGGATCACTGCGACGATCCGCCGGGCAAATACTGCGTGATGTCGATGAGCTTGCCTTTGTTGAAGTAGAAGATCCAGCCGTACGGGTAGCCCCACGCCTCGTCAGCCTTGCCGCGAATCTCCGGCCAGTGACGCCGCGCCCAGTTCGCCATCTGCTGCGGGTCTTCGGACGTCGTGAAGGGCGGCCCGAGGAGCACCTCGACCTGGGCCTTCTGCATCCCGGCCGTGACCTGGTGCAGATTCCGGAACGCGGGAACGGTCAGCGGATCGGACGCGGCGTCCTCGTTCTCGCGCAGGTACTTGCGGATGCGAGCGTCGAGCTCGTCGTCGAAGTGCCGCTTTTCCTCGAACGTCGGATAGCGTCCGTTGACCGTGAGCACCTTCGCCAGCCAGAACTCGTCGGCGGTCGGTCCCTGTGTCGTGCGCTGATCCTTGGTCTGCGAGACGACTCCACACCCGGTGACGACGATACCGATGACGAGGAAGGCGAACGCAGCCCGTTTCACGCGCCAGCATCATAGCAGACACGGTACCGAGAACCGCTACGGCTTCGAGGGTGCCTTGACAAGGCCGGTCGCGCGCTCTATCAACGCGCATCGCGGGCATCCGCACTTCTCGGGGAGGAAACGATGCGCTCACTCAAAAACCTATCACTTGCCGCCGCCGCCCTCTCGATGCTTCTCGTGACCAGCTCGATCGTCGCGCCACGCCTGGGTTTCGGTCAGGGCGGCTCGGGGAAGGTGCAGAGCGTCGAGGTCGAAGGTGCCCTTCTCGGATGGCAACAATGTGGCGTCGGCATTGTTGACGACCGTGCCCGCGGGCAAGCAATTCGTCGTCACATACGCGTCGGCATCGGCGCATCTGAGCGTCGCCACGCACGCGTCGTTCCGCATTCTGAAGTCGTCATCGCTGGGCACGGTGGCCGTCTATGAGCTCAAGCCGGTATCTACGGAAACGATCGCAGGCATCGTGGCGAGCGAGCCCCTGCACATCTTCGTGAACGCCGGCGAATCGTTGACGGCGATCGTGGCGCGGGACAGCCTGACCGGAACCGGCCCGGTATTCGTGACGGTGTCCGGCTACCTTGTCGACAACCCGTAGGCCAAGCGCCCGAGCACGACACCGTGGCCGCTTCGTCCGCCGCTCGTCGTTAGATCAGCGCGCTCTCGAGGACGATGCCGCGATCCACGACGCGGGCGGCCTGGTCGAGCAGCCTCGCGATCGCGACCGGCACCTCCGGGCCCTCGGCGAGCTGGCCCAGCAGGTCGATGAGCCGGCGCATCGCCCGCACGAGGTCGCCCTCGTGACCGCCGAAGGACTCCGCCACGATGCCGGCCCAGTCGTCGTCTCCGGACGCCCAGCGGAACACCGAGGGCATGAAGCCCGGATGCACGCTGACGGCAATGGCGAGGTGACGCCCTCGCTGCGCCTGCCACACCGACTCGGCGGTCGCGATCAGCCGGTCGAGCCGATGCTTGAGCTTCGGGCGCTTCTTGAGAAATGCGCGCGCGATCGTCGGCTCGCCCGAGCGAGACTCCTCGAGCAGCGCCGAGCACAGCGCGGCCGCCTCGGCGAGCGTGAGGTCGTCGAACAGCCCGCGAGTCACCGTTTCCGCCAGCAGCAGCTCGTTGTCGTGGCGCAGGCTTGCCACCAGCCGGCCCTTGGCCTCGAGCCGCCCGTCGCGCACGGCGTCGAACTGCTCGAGCACCTCGACGACGCGAAGGAATTCCTGCCAGTAGGCGTTGCGGAACGCGTCGAGCGCGGTACGGCGCTGCGCGACGCGCTCCTCGAGCCGCTCGAGGTCGCGCGAGGCGTGATCGCAGCGCGTTGTGGCGCCCCATGGACAGCGATGGCACTCGATGGCGGCGAGCGCCGCCTCTGGCCCCTGCTCGCGCTCGCGCGCGATCAGGTCGGGCACGGACAGGGCTGAGAGCTGCTCGGCGAGATGGCGCAGGCCGCGCGGCTCGCCGCGGCGCACGTCGCGCGGCACGTGCAGCGGCGGCGTCGCCCAGAAGATGCGCTTCACGAGCCCGCTCTTGAGCCGGATGACGGCGCCGTGCGGCAGCAGCGCATCGAACAGCGTGCGATGGCCGCGGATCGCGTGCACGCCCAGGATCATCGCGAGGTTGGGCGCTCCCTTGCGACGCACGAGCGCCAGCCGCCCGGGCTCGGCTTCCGCCGGCGTGCGCTCACCGCGCCGGCCCCCGCGGCCCATCGCCTGCCGTCGCGCCTCCACCTCCTGTCGCGCGCGACGATAGCGGCCGATGCGGGAGAAGTCGCCGCACGGCGCCTCGTAGACCTTGGCGCGCTCCAGCGCGTCTTCGAGCGCGCGCACTTCCGCTTCCATCTCTCGAATCCGCTTGAGGTTCTGATACTGGCCGAACGAGGACTCGATCCGCTTGCGCAACAGCTCCGGCGGTGCCCCGGTGCCGAGCAGCAGCGCGGCCGAGCCGTAGCCCAGCTTGAACTGGCTCTCGATCGGCTCCGGTGCGCCGTCCACCACGCGCAGGAGATCCTCGAGACCGTCGCGCGCGTCCAGCGCGATGACGCACTGGCCCTCGGGGTCGATGCCGCGGCGGCCGGCGCGGCCGGCCATCTGGGTCAGCTCGTTGTGCGAGAGCGAGCGGAATCCCCTGTCGGTACGCTTGGTGAGCCCTTGCAGCGCGACCGCGCGCGCGGGCATGTGGATGCCGAGCGACATCGTCTCGGTGGCGAACACGACGCGGCAGAGGCCGCGCTCGAACAGCGTCTCGATCAGGCGCTTGAGTCCCGGCAGGATCCCCGCGTGATGCATCGCGACCCCGATCCGCAGGCCCTGGAACACGGCCTGGCTCAGCGTGGATTCGCCGAGCGACGGGTTCTCCGCGACCGCCTCGCCGATGATCGTATCGACCTGCCGTCGCTGCTCGCGCGTGATGAGCGGCCGGCCATCGGCGAGCACGTCCTGCATCGCCCGCTCGCAGCCGGCGCGACTGAAGATGAAGTAGATCGCCGGCAGCCAGCCGCGCGCGTCGAGCGCCTCGATGAGGACGGTCGGATCGACGACACGCCGCGTGTACCAGCGTCCGCGATCGTCCTGTCCGCGCGATTCGTCGCCGACGACGCGCGCGCGCCCCTTGCGGACCTCGGCCATGTCGTGGATGTCCCCGGCGAGATCGGCCACCGAGTAGTGCAGCGGCACCGGCCGGTCCGGATGGAAGATCGGCACGATGGGCCGGTGCACGAGCGAGATCCAGTCCGCGATCTCCTTGACGTTGGCCACGGTGGCCGACAGGCCGACGAGCAGCACGTCTTTCGGCGCGCCGACGATGATCTCCTCCCACACCGTGCCGCGGCCTTCGTCGCCCATGTAGTGACACTCGTCGAGGACGATGTAGCCGAGATTCTCGAGGCCGCTGCCGAAGAGCGCGTTACGCAGGATCTCCGTCGTCATCACCAGCACGCGCGCGTGCGGGTTGACCTTGACGTCGCCGGTCAGGATGCCGACGGTGTCGGCGCCGTAGGCGCGGGTGAAGTCGTTGAACTTCTGGTTGGAGAGCGCCTTGAGCGGCGTCGTGTAGGCGATGCGGCGGCCCGTCTCCAGCGCGCACTGGATCGCGTACTCCGCGACGAGCGTCTTGCCGCTGCCCGTCGGCGCCGAGACGATCACCGACTGATCGGCGTCGATGGCGCGGATGGCTTCGACCTGGAAGTCGTCGAGGGGGAAGGAAAACTTCGCCCGGAACCGCTCGAAACGCTCCACTTTCACCACGGTATCACGGGTGATAGGCTCACCCGCGTGATCGTCTTCCATCTGGCCATCACCACCGCCGACGACTACGTCGCGAAGCGCGAGCCGCACCGCCGCGCGCACATCGAGCGGCTGCAGGGGCTGCGCGCGGCGGGCATCGTGATCGGCGGCGGGCCGACGCCCGACGGCCGGCGCGTCGACATCTTCTATCGGCTGCAGCAGCCCGGTCAGGTCAGCCATGTCGTCGAGGAGGATCCCTACTTCGTCGCGGGCGCGTGGACCGGCTACACGCCGCATTCGTTCACGCACTTCGTGGAGCCGTGGGAGCAGGTGCCGCTCGTGCTGGACGGCACGCGCGTGGCGACGATCGTCGAGGGGCCCGCGCTCGACGAGGACATGGCGCAGTTCGCGCTCATCGAGGCGCGCGGCGCCGGTCGGATGGCCTTCGGCGGCTTCCTTTCGGGCGCGCGGACGCTGGCCGTCATGAAGACGCCGCGCGGCGACGAGGCCATTGGCTGGCTCGCCGACACCGGCTTCTGGAAGAAGGACGCCCTCACCGCCCGCTCGTGGCTGCACGTGCTGTGATCCCGTCCCGGAGGCGCTCATGACTCGACCGCGGCTCGTCTCGGCACTGCTCCTCGTCCTGCTCGCCTCGACGCTGCTGCCCGCGCCGCGCGCGGTCGTCGCGCAGACGAAGACGCTGGTCGTCACCGGTTATGGCGGTCGCTGGTCGGAGGTGATGAAGAAGGCGCTCGTCGAGCCGTTCGAGAAGAAGTACGACGCACGCGTGGAGATCGTCACCGGCATCACCACCGAGTGGGTCGCCAAGCTCATGGCCGCCGGGCCCGACAATCCGCCGTTCGACGTCGTCATGGGCAACGAGCCGCCGTTCCCGATCCCGCGCGAGCGCGGCTTCTTCGACAAGCGCAACGCCGCGGCCGCGCCGAACATCAAGAACGTGTACGACAAGGCGCTCATCGGCGACACGAGCCTGGCGATCTTCTGGGCCCGCATCGGGCTCGCATATCGCACCGACGTGGGTCTGAAGCGGCCGGCGGCGTGGAAGGATTTCTGGGATCCGTCCTACGACGGCAAGCGCGGCATCTACGTCATCGGTAACACGCTCGGGATCAACTTCCTGTTCATGACCGACAAGATCTACGGCCGTGAGTACTTCGACGTCGACGCGGGCATCGCGGCCATCAAGAAGCTCAACGCGAAGCTGGTGGACTTCACCGGCACCATGGAAAAGCACCTCGAGTCCAAGGAAGTCTCGATCGCGGTGCTGCACGATGGCTCGACCTACGACCTCGCCAAGCGCGGCATCCCCGTGGACTGGGTCGCGCCGAGCGAGGGCGTGCCGATCCTCGACCAGGTCATCCAGGTCACGCGCGGCAGCAAGAACAAAGACCTCGCGTGGAAGCTGATCGACATGTACCTGTCGCCCGAGGTGCAGACGGCATTCGCGACCGAGCTGTTCTTCAGTCCGACGAACAAAACGGTGAAGCTGCCGCCGGACGTGGCGAAGAAGCTCATCGCGGGGCCGGCCGACGTCGATCGACTCGTGCTGTTCGACTGGACGCAGGTGGCCCGCCAGCGGCCGCAGTGGACGGAGCGCTGGAACAAGGAGCTTCGCTGAGCGAGGGGCCCGTCGCCGACGTCGAGCTGCGCGGTCTCGAGAAACGGTACGGCGCCACCCGGGCGCTCGACGGCGTGTCGCTCGACGTCGCGCCGGGCGAGTTCTTCACGCTGCTGGGGCCGTCGGGCTGCGGCAAGACCACGAGCCTCCGTGCCGTGGCCGGCTTCGTCGCCCCGGACGCCGGCGACGTGCTCATCCGCGGGGCGCGCGTCAACGCGGTGCCGCCGCACCGCCGCCGCGTCGGGCTGGTGTTCCAGTCGTACGCGCTGTTTCCGCACCGTACGGTGCGCCAGAACGTGGCGTTCGGGCTTCGCATGCAGCGCACGGCGCGCGCCGCCATCGATCGTCTGGTCGGCGAGGCGCTCGCCCTCGTGCAGCTGCCCGGCCACGGCGACCGCTATCCGCGCGAGCTCTCGGGCGGCGAGCAGCAGCGCGTGGCGCTGGCCCGCGCGCTCGTCACACGGCCGGCTGTGCTGCTGCTCGACGAGCCGCTGGGTGCGCTCGACAAGAAGCTGCGCGATCACATGAAGATCGAGCTCAAACGGCTGCAGCGTGACGTCGGCGTCACCACGATCTACGTCACGCACGATCAGGAGGAGGCGCTCACGATGTCCGACCGCGTCGCCGTCATGCGTGCCGGGCGCGTGGAGCAGCTCGGCACGCCACGGGAGATCTACGAGACGCCAGGCACGGTGTTCGTGGCCGGCTTCATCGGCAACACGAATCTCCTGGCCGGGCGCAGCCGGGGCGGCACGGCGATCGACTGCGCGGGGGTGACGATCGCCACCGCCGGCGCCGCGCCGACGGCCGGCGCCGCTGTGACCGTCGCCGTGCGGCCGGAGCGCATCCGGCTGGACGACACGGGCGGGCTGGACAACCAGGTCGCGGCCACCGTGGCCCATGTCGTCTACCAGGGCGAGACGGTGCGTTATCTGTTGGCCGCCGACGGCGGTCTCGAGCTCCAGGCGGTCGAGCTCGGCCGCGTTCGATTTCCGGCCGGCAGCCGCGTGCGGGCCGGTTGGGCGGCGGCCGACGCCCGCGTGCTGATCTCGTGAGCCGATAAAAATGAGGACGTCATGAGCAAAGCGCGCATCGGCATGGTCACGGTCGGTCAGGCGCCACGCAGCGACGTGGTGCCCGACATGGCGGCCCTGCTGCCCGACGTCGAGATTCTCGAGGCCGGCGCGCTCGACGGCCTCGACCGCGCGGCGATCGCGCGGCTCGCGCCCGAGGGCGACGATGAAATCCTCGTGACGCGACTCGCGGACGCGTCGGCGGTGTTCGTCGGCAAGGCGCAGGTGCTGCCGCGCGTGACCGCGCGCATCGCCGCGCTCGAGGCGCAGGGCGTGGCGCTGACGGTTCTGCTCTGCACCGGCGCCTTCCCGCGCCTGACGACGCGGCGGCCGCTGCTCGAGCCGCAGCAGGTCTTGCTCGGCGTGCTGCGCGGCCTGTCGTATCCCGGCCGGCTCGGCGTGCTGACACCCTCGGAGCGCCACGTGCCCCAGACGACCGCGCGGTGGCGCGCCGACGGCTTCGATGCGGCCGTCGTGCCGCTCTCGCCGTACGAGGAGCACGATCCCGCCGCCCTCGCGCGCGCGACCGCCGCGCTGCGCGACGCGGCCGCCGGGCTCGTCGTGATGGACTGCATCGGGTTTCGCGACGTCACCCGGCGAGATCTGTCGGCGCGGCTCGGCGTGCCGGTGCTCGTCGCGAACCTGCTCGTGGCGCGGCTGGCGGCGGAGCTGCTCGCGCTGTAATGACGGGGCGCGCGCGGCTGCTCCTGCTGCTGCCGTTCACCGCGCTGCTCGGCGTGTTTTTCGCCGCGCCCCTGGCCCTGATGGTCGCCGTCAGCGTCTCGCGCCAGTCGTTCGGCGAGCTGCAGTGGACGTTCACGCTCCACCACTATGCGCGCTTCTTTTCCGACGCGTACTACGTCGGCGTGCTGTGGGACACGCTCGCGCTCGGGGCGATCGTCACGGTCGTGTCTCTGCTGCTCGGGTATCCGCTCGCCTATCACCTTGCGCGCACGGATTCGCGCCTCAAGCCGCTGCTGCTGGTCGCGGTGCTCTCACCCTTGCTGGTCGGGATCGTGATCCGGTGCTACGGCTGGATGATCCTGCTCGCCGACCGCGGGCTCATCAACGCCACGCTCGTCGAGCGTGGCTGGCTCGCGAAGCCGCTGCCACTCATGTACAACCGGTTCGGCGTCGCCGTTGCCCTTGTCCACGTCTTCCTGCCGTTCATGGTCCTGTCGCTCACGGGTGTGCTCAAGCGCATCGACCCCCATGCGCTGGAGGCGGCCATGACGCTCGGGGCCTCGCCGCGTCGCGCGTTTCTCGAGGTCACGCTGCCGCTCTCGCTGCCCGGCATCCTGGCCGGCTCGCTCCTCGTATTTTCCCTGGCAATCTCGTCATTTGTAGTCCCGGTCCTCCTGGGGGGCTTCAAGGTCCAGGTGCTGCCGATGATCGTCTACGAGCAGGTGCTCTCGGTGTTCGACTGGCCGTTCGGCGCGGCCAACGCCTTCGTGCTGCTGGTCATCTCGATCGCGCTCATCGCGGTCTACATCCGGGTGACCGAGCGTGCGCTCCGAGGCATCGCGTGATCCTCCGCGCCGCCGTGGTCGCGGTCTACGCCTTCCTGCTGGTGCCGATGCTCGTCGTGGTGGTGGCGGCGTTCAACAGCGGATCGTTCTTCAGCTTCCCGCCGCAAGGGTTCTCGCTGCGCTGGTTCGCCAACTTCTTCGCCCGGCGAGAGTTCATGCAGGCGCTGCGCCTGTCCACCGAGCTGGCGCTCTGGACCGCGGTGCTGTCGACGCTGGCCGGCACGCTGGCGGCCATTGCGCTCGTACGCGGCCGCTTTCGCGGCCGGGACGCCGTCAACGCCTTCGTGACGTCGCCGCTGCTGCTGCCGCAGATCCTCACCGGTGTCGCGCTGCTGCAGTTCTTCACGCTCGTCCGACTGCACCAGACGTACTGGGCGCTGCTGATCGGCCACGTGGTGGTGACGACCCCGTACGTGGTCCGGACGGTCACCGCCACGCTGACGCACTTCGACATCGCGCTGGAGGAGGCGGCGCAGAGCCTCGGCGCCTCGCCCGTGCGCGCGTTCCTCGAGGTCACCCTTGGAGTGATCAAACCGGGCGTGGTGGCGGGCGCGATCTTCGCGTTCGCGATCTCCTTCGACAACTTCACCCTCTCGCTGTTTCTCACGTCATCTCGTCTAACTCCTCTCCCGATCGAGCTGTTTGCCTATCTCAAGTATTCGTTCGACCCGACTGCTGCCGCCGTCTCCGCGGTGGCGATCGGCGTCGCCCTCGTCGTGGTTCTCGGCATCGCGCGCGTCGTCGGCCTCGAAGAGTTCACGGGCTTCTGATGGCCCCGCCTCGCGACGTCACCGCCGCCGAGCTCGAGTCGCTCGCGATCGGCGCCTGGATCCTGGGGACCGGCGGCGGCGGCAGCCCGTACCTCGCCCTGCTCAACATGCGTCGCCTCTACCGCGACGGCGTGGTCGTCCAGCTCATGGACGCGATGGACCTCGCCGATGACGATCTCGTGGCGATCGTGTCCAACATGGGCGCCCCGCTCGTTGGCCAGGAGCGCCTCACCGATCCGCGCACGATCGAGCGAGCGGTGCGGATGATGGAGGACTACCTCGGGCGGCGGTTCCGCGCCGTCATGTCGCTCGAGATCGGCGGCGGCAACTCGATCCAGCCGTTCATGGCCGCCGCCATGCTCGGTTTGCCGGTGGTGGACGGCGACTGCATGGGCCGCGCGTTCCCCGAGGCGCAGATGACCTCGTTCGCGATCCACGACCTGCCGATGTACCCGCTCACGCTCGCCGACGTCCGCGACAACGCGGTGATCGTGGCTCGCGCGGAGTCGTGGAAGTGGATGGAGCGCTTGTCGCGGACGGCGTGCGTCGCCGTCGGGTCCATCGCCGGCACCTGCAAGGCGCCGCGCACCGGCAAAGAGGTCAAGGAGTGCGGCATCCTCTATACGACGACCAAGGCGATTCGGCTCGGCCAGGCCGTGCAGGCGGCGCGACGGGAGCACCGCGATCCCGTACAGGCGGTGATCGACGCCGAGCGCGGGTTGCGGCTGTTCGCGGGCAAGGTGCAGGACGTCGCCCGGCGCGCGACCGAAGGCTTCCTGCGCGGCACCGCAACGCTCGAAGGGCTCGACGCTGACCGCGGCCACACCTTCCGGCTCGCGTTCCAGAACGAGTTCGCCGTGGGATGGCTCGACGAGACCGTGCGCGTCACGACACCGGACCTCATCTGCGTCCTCGACACGGTCTCGGGCGACGCCGTCGGCACCGAGACGCTGCGCTATGGCCAGCGGGTCACGGTTGTCGCGTTGCCCGCGGCGCCTGTGCTCTTGACTCCGAAGGGACTGGAGCACGTCGGTCCCCGCGCTTTCGGCTACGACCTCGACTTCACGTCGGTGTTCTCGTGACCTCGCGTGACGTGGGCCCGACCGTCGAGCGGCAGTGCGAGCCGCAGGACGTCGCGGGGCTGGGGCCCCGCCGTCCGAGGCGAGCGGTGAAATGATCGATCGTCGCCCTGCGAAGGCCCTCCGACGGCGAATCAGACATGACCTCGCGTGACGTGGGCCCGACCGTCGAGCGGCAGTGTGAGCCGCAGGACGTCGCGGGGCTGGGGCCCCGCCGTCCGAGGCGAGCGGTGAAATGATCGATCGTCGCCCTGCGAAGGCCCTCCGACGGCGAATCGGAATAGACGTCGGCGGGACGAACACCGACGCCGTCCTCCTCGACGGCGAGCACGTGGTCGCGGCCGTGAAAACGCCGACCACGGCCGACGTGACGAGCGGCGTGACGCGCGCCCTCGCCGACTTGATGCGGACCCAGCCGGGGGGCGCCTCGAGGCGGCCACCCACGGAACACGCCGGGCTCGCAGACCCCGCGACAACGATCAGCGCGGTGATGATCGGCACCACGCACTTCACCAACGCCGTGGTGCAGCGCCGCGGGCTCACGCGCGTGGCCGCGGTGCGCATCGGCTTGCCCGCGAGCGCATCGCTGCCCCCGTTCGTCGACTGGCCCGACGACCTGGCCGACCTCGTGCGCGGCGACGTCGTGATGCTCGAGGGCGGCCACGAATACGACGGCCGTCCGATCGTGCCGTTCGACGCCGCCGCCATGCGCGCCGCGGCGCGGCGCTTCCGGCGGGACGGCGTGACGTCGGTCGCCGTCGCGTCGGTGTTCTCGCCGCTCGATCCGTCGTGTGAGGAGCAGGCGGCGACCATCCTGGCCGAGGAATGCCCCGACGCCTCGGTGACACTGTCGCACCGGCTCGGCCGGATCGGGCTGCTCGAACGCGAGAACGTGACGCTCCTGAACGCGTGCCTGCTGGACCTGGCGCGCAAGACCACGCGCGCCTTCACCGACGCGCTGCGCGCCAGCGGCATCGCCGCGCCGCTCTATCTCACGCAGAACGACGGCACCGTGATGCTGGCCGAGGTGGCGGAGGCGTATCCGGTGTATTCGTTCGCCTCGGGGCCGACCAACAGCATGCGCGGCGCCGCGTTTCTGTCCCGATCGACCGACGCGCTCGTCATCGACGTCGGCGGCACGACCACCGACGTCGGCGCGCTCCGCCACGGATTCCCGCGCGAGGCCAACAATGTCGTCGAGGTCGGCGGTGTGCGCACGCTGTTTCGGATGCCCGATCTGCTGTCACTCGGCCTCGGGGGCGGCAGCCTCGTCACGCTCGATCCGCTGTCGATCGGCCCTGTGAGCGTCGGATACCGGCTGACCGCGGAGAGCCGCGTGTTCGGCGGGACGACGCTGACGGCCACCGACGTCGGCGTGGCGGCCGGCCTGCTCGACCTCGGTGATCGTCGTCGTGTCGCCGACCTGCCGGCCGCACTCGTGCGCCGCGCGGTCGAGCGGATCGGCGCGATGATCGAGGAGGCGGTCGACCGCGTGAAGACCGAGGCCGGCGACGTGCCGCTGATCGTCGTGGGCGGCGGCGCGTTTCTGGTGCCGTCGCGGCTGGCCGGCGTGTCGTCGGTGGTCGGCGTCGAGCACCAGGCCGTCGCGAATGCTGTTGGCGCCGCCATCGCCCAGGTCAGCGGCGAGGTGGATCAGATCTTTCAGGCGCTGCCGCGCGAAGAGGCGATCGCGCGCGCCCGCGCGATCGCGGAGGATCGCGCCGTCACCGCCGGAGCCGAGCGCGCGACGCTGCGCACGGTGGAGGTCGAGGACCTTCCGCTCGCGTATTTGCCGGGCAACTCGCTGCGCGTGCGCGTCCGGGTGGTTGGTGAGATCGGCGACGACGTTCGCCTTGACGCGCCCGCTCGTCGGGCGTAATCGGGACCCGTGAGCCGCTGGCGTGGCCTCCTGCTGCTGGTCCTCGCGCTGCTCTCCCCAGTGCTCACGACCTTGGCGTACGTCGATCCTCCCGATCCGCCCTGGATCAGCGGCTTGTGGGACGACGACGACTTCGACTCCGCGGTCGAGGCCGTCTTGCAGTCCTGCGCCGTCGAGCCCGAGTCGCCAGGCCCCGCCGACGTGCGCTGGACCGTCATCGCTCGAATCGTGCCGTCTCCGCCCGACGCCGCCGCGCCGCTGCTCGCGACGGCCACCTCGCCGCGCGGCCCACCGGCCGCTTCCTGACCTCGAAACGATCACCGGCAGTGCCGCGGCGCGCGGCATGATCGCGCGTCCCCGCCGACGTGCGCTGCCACACGATGTGGTGGTCTTCGAACCAGGAGGTCTGCGATGCGGCGACTCAGCATTCTGCCGTTCGCCCTCATACTCGCGACGTGTCTGCCCGCTTCCAGCCATGCGCAGGCGCCCACGCCGCTCTCACCGGGCGTGGACCCTCGTCAGCGCTGGGAGGTCTCGTTGGACGGCCACGTCGGCTTTCCGACGGGGTACATTCGCGTCAGCGAGACCGTGGTCCACGGCTCGCGGCTCCGCCTCAGCGATCTCGGCATCGACGTGTCGGAATCGATCGAACTCGGCGCGGCGTTCTGGATCACACCGCGGGACGCCGTGCGGGCGACGTATCTCTATACGTTCCTCCGCGGCGGCAGCACGCTCGACCGCGCGATCCTCTACGACGGCCGCGAGTACACGCCCGGCCATCTGGAAACCAACGCCGATTTCTGGCGCGTGAGCCTGGCGTACGACCGCGTCCTCACCACGATCCTGGACCGCGGCCGCTTGATCGGCAGTGCCGGGCTCACGTACGCGTGGCTCAATCCAGGTCTCACGCAGCACGGAAAGACGAAGGCAGAAGACTTCTACCTGCAGGAGATGCCGGTGCCGATCGTCGGCCTGCGATTCGATGCGCCCATCACCGATCGCTTCGGCATCCGCGCGTCCGTGGCCGGCGGCGTGCTTCCCAAGATCGACAGCCTGCGCAAGGAGGGTGGGACCGTCTACACGTGGCAGAGCCACGCGGACGCGAGCGTCGCGGCGACGTACGCCATCTCAGAAACGCTGTCGCTGGAGGCGGGCTACCAGTTCTCCTATTTCCACCAGCACGAGAAGAGCCACGAGGACAACAATGTCTTCGAGCTGATCGACAGCGGGCCTCGGGCCCGCCTCATGCTCCGCTTCTAGGTCACAGGGCGGCCGGCGGTGGCCGCGCTCGAGTGCGCCATCGCCGGCAACAGCACGATGAAGCACGCGCCCTGACCGACACCGCCGCTGCTCGCCTCGACGCGACCGCCGTGGAGCTCGACGAGCTGGCGGACGATCGCGAGCCCGAGCCCGAGGCCGGCGCCGGCGGCCCTGTCCTCACCCTGCCGGTACGGCTCGAACACGTGCGGCAGCAGCTCGGGCGCGATGCCGTGCCCCTCGTCGCTGACCGCGACCCTCGCAGTGGTGCCGACGGCGTCGAGCGCGACGTGAACGGTCGTGCCGCAGTCGCTGTGCTTGATCGCGTTGCCGAGCAGATTCGAGACCACCTGCTGCAGCCGCGCGGCGTCGCCGAACACGGGCGGGCACGGCGGGGCCACGTCGGTGACGACCTTGATGCCGCGGGTCGCCGCCGTCACCGCCACGCCCTCCACCGCGGCGCCGATGACCGCGCGCAGGTCGACGGTATCCAGCTGCAAGGCGAGCCGCCCGCGGCCGAGCCGGGAGAGATCGACGAGGTCGGCGATCACGCGCGCCTGCAGCGTGGCGTTGCGTCGGATCGCTTCGAGGGCTCGAGTGCCCACGGCCGGGCCGACGCGGGCGTCGCTCATGGCAGCCGTCCAGCTGAGGATGGCCGTGAGCGGCGTCCGCAGCTCGTGCGCGATGATCGTGACGAACTCGTCCTTGGCGCGGTTGGCCGTCTCCGCCTCGGCGCGTGCCGCGCGCTCGCGCTCGAGCAGCACCTCGCGCTGGCTCTCTGCCAGACGCCTCGCGTGGTCGAGCCCGCTGACGAACAACGCGACGAGCACGAACACCGCGAGCTGCGCGACCGCCTCCTCGTTGAGCGCGAGCGACGGCAACGTCGACGAGATCACCGTATCGAGGGCAATCGTGGCCAGAACGGTGGCCAGCAGGCCACCCTGCAGCCCGCCGAGCCAGGCGCTCACGGTGACCGCCGCGACGAACAGCGGCGACGCCGCCGCATGCGTCAGCGGGCGGACGAGGATGCTGACGACGCTCGCCCCGAGCACGCAGCCGATGGCGATGGCCGCGCGCCGCCGCCACGCCGGGCCGGCGGACATCACACCAGCGGCCATGCGTGATGTTGCTGGAGCGCCTCGATCAGCCACGGCGAGAACACGCTCGCCAGCGCCCAGCTCAACAGCGCGGCGAGCAGCCCGGCCGCCGGCTCGGCGATCCGCCGGAACAGGAGCGAAAGCCAGACCCAGGTGACGAACGCGACCACGACGAGCACGAGGAGACGGCTCGGAAGGTCCCCCATCGAAAATCCTCCCTCTCGCGAGCGAAACGAACGACGACGGGCGCGTCGGAGAGGACTAGACGCGAGGAGGCACGAACGGAGGGCGGAGCGCGATCGATGCGGCGGGCGGCGGCGCCACGGCCGCGAGCCGGCCGACGAACGGGAGAGGGATCACTGCGGTCAGCGTCGTGGCGATCGCCGAGGGCAGCCGCACCACCGCATGCCCGCCGGTGCGCGCGGCTTTGGTCCACGGATGCGGCGCGCCGATGTCACCACCCGCCGCAAGAACGAGACAGGCCGTCAGCGGCAGGAGTACCACAAGCAGCAGCACGACGCTGCCCTTCGGCATGGCGACAGTGTAGCACTCGACGAAATCAGCGCCGCGCGGCGAGCGCGACGAAGCCGCCGAACACGGCGAGACTCACCACCGTGCGCACCGCGTGCAGCGTGCCCCACCGCCGCAGCAGCGACGCCGCCTCCTCGGAGCCGGCGTCGAGCCGCGCGTCCAGCAAACGCGTGTTCGTCGGCATGATGATCGCGAGCGTGAACGGCACGAGCGCGCCGAGCGCGAGCCCTCCGACGAGCCAGACCGGGGAGGCGCCCATCACCCAGCGCGCGATCGCGGCCGCGGCGCCCACGAGGCTGAGCGGCGCCTGCATCGCCGCCCCGCGCCGGTAGCTCGGACCGAACTCGTGGATGGCGGCACGCGCCCCGAGACTCACTCGCGCGGGATGCTCGACGAGCGTCACATAGAGAGCGGCGCCGGCGAAGAGGCCGGCCGCGAGCGTCGCGGCCCATTCCAGGCATGCGGCGAACAACTAGACGCCGGCGACGGCGAGCACGCGGCGCATCCGCTCGGCGGCATCCTCGGGGTCGCGCAGCAGACCGGCCCGATCCATCAGCACGAACTGCTCGGCCAGATGCGGAATGGACCGCGCGCTCTCCAGCCCGCCCACCATCCTGAAGTGCTTCTGGTGCCCGTTCAGATAGGCGGCGAAGACGACACCGGTCTTGTAGAAACGCGTGGGCGCGCCGAAGACGTGGCGGGACAGCGGCAGCGTGGGCGCCAGGATCCGCTGGAATTCGGCGTGATCGTTCCGGTCGAGCGCGTGCAGCGCCGCCGACGCCGCCGGCGCGATGACGTCGAAGATGCCGAGCAGCGCGTCGCTGTAGCCCTGGGCGTCGCCGCCAATCGTCGTCGGGTAATCGAAGTCATCGCCCGTGTACATACGCACGGATGTCGGGAATCGACGCCGCATCGCGATCTCGCGCCGCTGGTCGAGGAGCGAGATCTTCACGCCGTCGATCTTGGAGGCGTAGTCGTTCACGATGGCGAGCAGCGTCTCCGTCGCCCGGTCGAGATCGTGGGAGCCCCAGTACCCGGCGAGCGCCGGATCGAACATGTCGCCGAGCCAGTGGATGATGACCGGCTCCTTCACCTGACCGAGGATGCGGCCGTACACCTTGACGTAGTCGTCGGCGCTCTTCGCGCACGCGGCGAGCGCGCGGCTGGCCATCAGGATGATGCGCCCGCCGACGGCCTCGATGAAGCCGCACGACTCTTCGTACGCGGCCGCCACGTCGGCGAGCGTCACCCGTGGGCCCGGCTGCAGCTCGTCCGTGCCCGCGCCCGACGCGATCACCGCCCCGCGCACCGTCCGCGCTTCGGCCACCGAGCGCTTGATCAGCTCCTTCGCCGACGACCACGGAAAGCCCATCCCGCGCTGCGAGGTATCCATCGCCTCCGCCACCGCGAGACCGAGCGACCAGACGTGACGGCGGAAGGCCAGCGTGGCGTCCCAGTCGACCGCGACGTCGAGCGTGGGATTGACGTTCGCCAGCGGATCGGCGACGACGTGCACGGCCGCCATGCCGATGCGG
>Ga0075421_100003251_pt1 | contig 19416 bp, 16 predicted proteins | sample SoiMetdeltSBSDD5_FD_75292 | JGI IMG/M metagenome (GOLD analysis project Ga0075421, IMG submission 75292) | Bulk soil microbial communities from a Populus tree surrounding site in Tennessee, USA - Soil MetaG P. deltoides SBSDD5 | ecosystem: Environmental > Terrestrial > Soil > Tree plantation... | reverse complement strand
AGCTTCAGCTGCTCGGCCACCTCGCGCGTCACCGTGTCGAGCTTGGCGCCCAGCCATGGCCGCTCCAGCTTGCGTCCGGTGAGCGCGCTCTCCACCACCAGCCTGACGAGGTTGGCGGGAATCGCGAAGCCGATGCCTTGGGAGCCGCCCGACTTCGTGAAGATGGCGGTGTTGATGCCCACGACCCTGCCGGCCATGTCCACCAGCGCCCCGCCGGAGTTGCCGGGGTTGATGGCCGCGTCGGTCTGGATGAAGGCCTGCGCGTCGGAGCGCGTCACCCGGCTGCGACCGAGGGCGGAGATGATGCCGCTGGTCACCGTCTGGCCCACGCCGAACGGGTTGCCGATGGCGAGCACCATGTCGCCCACCTCGACCGCGTCGGAATCGGCGAACTCCAGGTGCGGGAAGCGCCGATCGCCGCCTGGGCCGCCCTCGATGCGCAGCACGGCGATGTCGGTCTTCTCGTCAGCCAGCAGCACCCGTGCGTTGAGCTCGCGCCGGTCGGCCAGCACCACGCTGATCTGCGCCGCGCCGGCCACCTTGAGCACGTGGGCGTTGGTAACGACCACGCCGTCGGCGCTGGCGATCACGCCGGACCCGAGCGAGCTCTGCACGCGCTCCTGCGGCATGCCGAACGAGTCGCCGAAGAAGCGGCGGAAGATGGGGTCGTCGGCGAACGGCGAGACGAAAGTGCGGGCCTGCCCGCGCACGTAGACGTTGACCACCGCGGGCGCCGTGCGCTTGACGATGGCGGCGAAAGAGTACTGGGCCGCCTCCCGCGACGGCGGCACCTCCCGGTGCTGCGCCGCTCCAGGGACCGCCGTGAGCATCAGCGCCACCAGCGCACCCCCCCTCGCAGCGCGCCATGCGCCGCGCGGCCTCCCACCCAACCGATCCATCCCAGTCCTCTCGCGCGCCTTCAACCTGTCCCTCCGTCCCCATGGCGGGTGAATATAATCCAGCGCCGGCACGCGCAAGGCGCGGGGCGCCGGCGCGGCGCGGGGCGGCAGCCGTCGAGCCGAGCGGTGCTGCCGTCGGGGATTGCGCACAGCATCTCTGCCATGCCAAGGGCTCGGCCAAAAGACGGGCACTTTACTGTTTCACTTCGCTCTTTCGTTCGGATCGGAGCAGCCGATGGACCGCGCCAGCAGCTCGCCTCAGGCCGGAAAGCGGCAAGCCGCTGCCATTCTGGCGGCGGGTGTCAGGAGCAGCGGGCGGGGGCAGGCCCGCATCCTTGACAGCGCGGGCGCGATCCAACACTTAACCGTATAGTTTACTTTTGCCTGAACGCGCATGAGGAGCAACATGCAGCCTTCCTATCGTTGGGTGATCATCGGCGTCGGAGCGCTGATGACCTGTGTCGCCCTCGGGGCGATGTTCTCGCTGGCCGTCTTCCTCGAGCCGATGTCGGCAGCGACGGGCTGGTCGCGCGCCGGCATATCGAGCGCCATGACTGTCAACTTCATCGTCCTGGGTCTCGGCGCGTTCGGCTGGGGCGCCGCCAGCGACCGCTTTGGCACGCGCGTGGTCGTGCTGGCGGGCGCGGTGCTGCTCGGACTGGCGCTGGTGCTGGCAAGCCGGGCGGAATCGCTCATCCAGTTCCAGTTCACCTACGGCATTCTCGTCGGCCTCGCCGCCAGTGCCTTCTTCACACCGATGATCGCGGCAGCCACGGCGTGGTTCGAGCAGAACCGCAGTCTCGCCGTCTCGCTCGTGTCCGCCGGCATGGGCGTGGCGCCGATGACGATCTCCCCGTTCGCGCGCTGGCTGATCTCCACCTACGACTGGCGCACGGCGATGTTGACCATCGGCATCGTCGCCTGGACCCTGCTGCTGCCCGCGGCGCTGCTGGTCCGCAATCCGCCCGTTCCGGCGGCTGGCCACGCTGCACCCAGCCCCGGCGCCGATGGCGCCGGGCTGTCGGTGGCGCAGGCGCTGCGGTCGCCGCCGTTCCTGGTTCTCGCGCTGACATTTCTTCGCCTGCTGCGCGGCGCATTCCGGGCCGATCTTCCACATGGTGAGCTATGCCATCTCCTGCGGCGTGGCGCCGATGGCGGCGGTCAGTGTCTACAGCGTGGAAGGATTGGCGGGGCTGGGCGGGCGCCTGCTGCTGGGCGTGCTTGCGGACCGGCTGGGCGCCAAGCCGGTGCTGATCGCCGGCCTCGTGGTGCAGGCCCTCGCGATCGTGAGCTATGCGCTCGTCCTCCGGCTCGGCGAGTTCTACGCGCTCGCCGTCGTCTTCGGCACGGCCTATGGCGGTGTGATGCCGCTCTATGCGGTGCTCGCGCGCGAGTATTTCGGGCAGCGCATCATGGGCACGGTATTCGGGGCCGCCACCATGCTGTCGGCCATGGGCATGGCGTTCGGCCCGCTGGCCGGAGGCTGGGTGTTCGACGCGTTCAATGCCTACACCTGGCTGTTCGTCGGCTCGTTCGCCGTCGGGCTCGGCGCGATCGCCACGGCCTTCGCCTTCCCGCCGCTCCCGCGCCGTATGCAGCCTACTCTGCAGCCAGCGTAGGGGAGACCGCGAGATCCCTGGCGCCTGTGTGAGCCGAACGTGTCGCTGTTGCCAATCGGACACTGCCTATCGGTTGTCTTCCGATTGAGGCAACACTACCCAATTCCGCCGCAAGCGCGGCATCTAAAATCGTAATCTCTGGCGGGGGGCGGCAGGGGACCACCGGCGCATGAACGACAAGCAGTTGCGGAGAGCCATCGAGCAGCTGCTTGAGGGCCAGCCCGACAACCAGCGCCTGCGCGACAATCTGGAAGGCTTGTGCCGCGACCCGCTGTTTGCCGGTCTAACGTGGTTCTGGGGTCCGCGGCTCTACACCCGCGGCAGGGCGATATTCCGTCCCTTCATTCTCAACCACTTCTCCGAATGGATCCGCGACGAAAAGCGCTGGAAGCGCGTGCAGTGGGACGACCACGCCGCCGATCTGGATGCCTGGCTGCAGAGCGCGCGCACGTCTCGCGACGGCGGCATGATCCGGCGCCTGCAGCGCTGGAAGTATGCGGCGCGCAAAGGCTGGGGCCTCGACCTCAACCGCTGGTACACAGCCCTGGTGGAGGCCTATCGCGCCGCTCCTACCCCCGCGGCGCGCACCATCGTCCTCGACGAGTTCGACGATTGGTTCGAGCTCGACGAGCCCACCGCCATACGGTTGTACGACACCGACCGAAGCTCGGCCGCCTTCATCCTCAAGCACCTGCCGGTCTCCTACTGGAGCAAGGACAAGCGCCGGATGTGGGAGAAGCTCGGCGCTTTTGCCCGCACCCACGGCGACGAGAAACTTTACTTCGCCCTCTACCGCAAGCTGATGCCGGTGGCGCGCTGGGAGACGGAGGCTCTGACGCTGGCCGATGCCGTCATCGAGCAGGCCGAGCTCAATCGGGTTCTCGAAAACCGGCACCTCGAAGGCTACAGCATCGAGCGGGGCGGCACCGTTTTGAAGCTGCTGGAGCGGCGCGGTCGCGACGTCATGCCTTACGTGCGCGCCAAGCTGGAGGAGACCGTCGGCGGCTGGGGCAAGGATGACGTTGCCGGGCGGTTCGTCGAGCTGTCCGAGCGCAAGGGCTGGTGGGACCTCTGGAGCGCCTCGATCCGCGCGTCCACCAACGCCAAGCTGTTCAACGCGTGCATCGGCAAGCTGATGCGCGACGAGTCGTTGAGCGACGACACGCGGCGGGAGCGGCTCAAGGCACTGGCGGGAGCCTCGCGCGAGTGGAACTGGCCCGGCCTGGGCCTCGCCATCATCCACCACCTTGACGACAACCTGGCCTGCCTCGTCTATGCCCGCTATCCGGACTTGGTGCGGGGCCCGCTGCGAGCCAACGTCACGCCGACTTGGTGGCGCGGCTATCCCAACCTCATCAAGGCGGCCCAGAACGCCCGCGACGACGATCTGGTCGATACGCTTGCCAGCCGGTATGCGACCCGCATCTCGTGGGCGCGGAGATCGAACCAGCAGACCGGGGCCGATGCAGACGACAAGACAACCGAGCAGATAGCGGCCTACTACCAGGAAATCCGCCACCGCGATCCGGCGGAGTTCTCGCGCCGAGCCTCCAATGTCCTGACACGCATTCCGGCCTATGCCACCTTCAACCAGCAGCTGCTGCTGCGCAGCAACGATCTGGCGCGGCTCCTGTTCGTGCGCTCGCTCGACCAGTATCTGGAAGTGCCCCAGGCGGTTCAGGATCTGGTGGAGGGCTCGAACATTCACGTCATGATGCTGGCCTACCGTGTGCTGGCGCTTCCGGACGCGCGCGCCCGGGCCCTGGCCGCCGACAATATCGAGATCCTGCTCGGCACGCTGCTGCGTCCGATCCATCGCAAGACCCGCATGGCGGCCTTCGACGCGCTTGCCAATGCCGCGCGCCACAGCGAGGCGGTGGCGCGCCGCGTCCATGCCCGGGCGCGCGAGGCCTTGAAGCTGCCGGACAAGAAGTACCCCAAGGCCGAGCTGATCGGGCTCATTGCACGCACGCTTGCCGCCCACCCGGCCCTGGCTGCGGAAACCGAACGGCCAGGCGTCTATCGGCATGCGAGGGCAGCGGCATGATCGTGCTCGTCGACTATGCCTCGCCCTCCGTGCTGGACTCGACGCGCGATGCGACCACGGTCGGGCTGTCGACCAATCTGCGCCGGCGCGTGCGCTTCCATGGTCTCGTGCGCGAGCACGGCTTCATCCTGCGCATCGCGCTGCGGGCGCTGGGCGAGGCGATCTGGTCGAACGACAGCTGGATCGGGCAGTCCGACCTGCTCGATCCCGTCATCACCGTGCATCGCGACCGCATCTTCTTCGAGGCCTTCAGCCAGGACCAGTCCGCCTATGTTGCGCTGATCGTCGAGCCTCAAGTGTTCGAGCCGATGGGCGAGGTGGTGACGGGCACGACCAATATCGACTTCACCGCCTGGCTCTGGGGTGCGCTGGGCGAGATGCGCACCAGCCGCTCCACCACCTTCCGCATCGGCGCCGAAGGGGTCGAGGTGCGTACCTCGGGAGCCGGCGGACGCTTCGAGAAAAAGGTCGAGCTGCCCGACACCTGGGTGCGCGGGTTCCTGCAGGTGCAGGCCGCGATGGGGATGCCGGGCACGCGCATTTCCGTGAAGCCCATCGATCTGCTGGCAGCGCTCCGCTTCCTGCGCAACACCAAGGCCAAGGTGTCGCCGCGTGGCATCCGCTACGAGTTCGAGCCGGGGCGCGATGCTCGCCTGGTGCTGGAGCCATGGGAGCACACCGTGGTGCTGGAGGGCGCGGAGCACAACTACACGGAGGCCAAGACCACGCGGGTCTGGGGGCGGCGGCGCCTCAAGCTGATCGAAGGCCTGCTGCCGTTCGCCGAGGGCGTCGACATCTATCTCAAGGGCCGGGCGCTGCCGAGCTTCTATGCCGTGAAGCTGCCCGGCATGACGTTCCTGCTCGGACTGACGGGCTGGTCCGGCAGCGGCTTCACCGGCACCGGCGGCTTCGATCTGCTCGCCGAGGCGGCAGCCGCCAACGACGCACTGCTGGAGCCTGCACTCAGCCTCCTGCGCGAGCGCCAGCACGCCTCCGTCGACGAGGTCGCGGCGGCTCTCCGCATCGACAAGGCCGGGGCGTCGCGCGTGCTGGTGCGGCTTTGCCGGCAGGGCCGCACCATGTTCGATGTCGAGACGCGCCGCTACCGGCACCGCGAGCTGTTCGAGACGCCGGCCGACGAGGCCACCTACTTCCCTCCCGATCGCCGCCAGGAGCTGGCTGCCGCCCTGCTGGAGGAGCGCAGGGTGCGCGTTGCGAGCTGTGTCGCGGAGGAGACCAAGAAGGTGCGCTCCTTCCGCGATCCGAGTACCGGCGAGGCCAAGGAGAAGGTCGTGCGCGAGATCACCTATCGCGACTGGCGCATCATCGGCACAGCCGGCGATCGGGATCCGGTCGAGATCGTGGTCAACGACACGGGCCGTATCATCTTCGGCCGCTGTACATGCCCGCACTTCGCCGAGCACCTGATGAACCAGGGGCCGTGCGAGCACATGCTCGCCTTGTTCAAGGCAAGCGAGGTTGAAAGAGCCGATCGTCCATCGAGCGCGCCCTTCGATGGACCATCTCAGTCCACGACACGCAAGCAGCCGTCGCGCTGGGAGGTTGACGGGAGCGATGCGGGGGCGTCACAATGAGATCCGTTTGCGCAGTTCCCGGGCCGGGCAGGACCTTCCAGCTTCCTATGCCACGGTGCTTCGCCGTGGCGGCTTCCTGTCCCTATCACATCGCCACGGTTCCCCACGTACGAAACGAGGGGAGGCCACGGGTCCAAAGCCTTGTTGGTGGTTGGCCTGCCGGCCTGGGGCTGCGCCCTTCTCTCAAGTGCCGGGATGAGTGAGCCGATGCCCCCCATCCCGCTCATCATCCACCTTGTACTCATCCTCCTGCTCTTTCTCGCAATGCGGGCGCTGGTGCGGTGGGTGCGACGGCGCATGGCGCTGAAGCGCTGGGCCAAGGCTCCTCAACGCGACGTATCCGGGCTGGCGGATGCGGGCGAGGCTGCCTTCAAGCGCGAGATCGTGAGGACGGGAGGACCGCTGAAGCCCGAGCATCGGCGGCTCGTGCTGCGCGACAACCGCCTTCTGCCCAAGCCGCCGCCCGATCCCAGCCGGCGCCGCTGGCCCGCTCCTCCAAAGCCCAAATACCTGACCGAGCGCGAGGCCGATCGCCTGTTCGGGCCGTCGCTGCGGACGCGCAATCGCGACGTCATGGATCTGGCAACCGACGAGGCCCAGCTCCAGCGCTACGGCCTGCCGATATGGAAGACGGAGGAGGATGTGGCCGCGGCGCTGTCCATCTCCGTCGGGCAGCTGCGGCATATGAGCCAGCACCGCAATCGCGAGACCGTGCCGCACTACGTGACGTTTGCCATCCCGAAGCGGTCGGGCGGCGAGCGGCTGATCCACGCGCCGAAACGGCGGCTCAAGGCGGTGCTGCGCACGCTCGATCGGCTGCTGGTGTCCAGGCTGCCGAGAAGCGAGCACGCGCACGGTTTCGTCAAGGGCCGATCCATCGCCAGCAACGCCGCCCCGCACGTCGGCAAGGCGGTAGTGCTGCACTTCGACATCAGGGATTGCTTTCCGACCATCCACTTCGGGCGGGTCCGCGGGCTGCTGATCGCGCTCGGCTACAGCTATCCGGTGGCCGCGGCCCTGGCCGTCCTGATGACGGAATCGCCGCGCCAGCCGGTGGCAGCGGAGGGCAAGCTCTATCACGTGCCGACTGGCCCGCGCGTCTGCGTGCAAGGCGCGCCGACAAGCCCAGGCATCTGCAATGCCATCCTGCTGCGGCTCGACCGCCGGCTGTCCGGCCTAGCCCGCAAGCACGGCTTCGCCTACACGCGCTACGCGGACGACTTGTCGTTCTCGGGCGACAACACGGCACAGGTCGCCAAGCTCATGAAGCTGGTGCCGCAGATTGTGGCCAATGAGGGCTTCGCGGTGAATGCCGACAAGACCCGCATTCTCCGGGCAGGCCGACGCCAGACCATCACCGGCGTGGTCGTGAACAAGGCCATGGGCCTGTCGCGCCAGGAGCGTCGCAAGCTGCGCGCGGCCATGCACCGTCAGAAGCTTGCCGGCACCGCCGCCGACGCCGGCGAGCGGCTGCGCCTCCACGGCAAGCTCGCCTACCTGTTCATGCTCAATCGGATGCAGGCATTGGCCCTGGGATGGCAGCGAGCGGCTCGGCGAAACTGAGACTGCCCCACGCACGCCACGAGCGGTGGCCGTGCCGCGCAGTGCGAGGAAGCTCAGCATATGGGGGGTCTGGTGGTGCTGCCGGTGTGGATTGAACACACGACCTCTCCCTTACCAAGGGAGTGCTCTACCACTGAGCTACGGCAGCGCGCACCGCCCTTGGCCGGCCAGGCCAGGCGGCAGGAGACTGGTGCGGGCTAGGGTCTAGACCATCGCCCCGGCCTGCGCAACATCCACAAGCGAGACGACAGCCTCGGGCGCCCCGGCCACGTGGCCGGCCACCCTCAGCACCGCGGGCGGAAAATGCGGACCAACGTTGCCGAGCCAATGTCGAATGCAAGGCGCCGCATCGGCGGGGCGGCCCGGGGCCAACGCGAGCCGAGGTTACCAACGGAGCCGTTAATCTTGGGTCGACCTGACCGCTCTTCCGCGACTCCGATTCACCGAAAGGACCAGCATTCCTGGGCCCCTGCGACGCCTCCCCGGGGCCACCGAGACCATCGGGTTCACCTACCCCCGTCGCATCAAGCGCACGGCCCTACACGGCGAGCGTGGTCACGAGTCCGGCCCGGTGTTACTCGCGGCCAGGCGCACCTCGCGCCGCGCTCGGGCACCCCAGAACTTGCGGGGGACCGGAGTGCCCGAAAACCACACGGCCCGGAAGGGATGGGGACGTGCCCGCGTTTGCACCGGGCTTTGGGGGCGGATAGACGAGGGGCATGTAAGTTCGATGCACATGCAAGATTCGCTACAGCTTCGGCATGGTTCAACGAGGTTAAAGCCTTGTCTCTGTCCGCTACCGTACCTAACAATCCGTTGACAAACTACGCCGATGAGTTGTCCCGTGGAGTTTGCGGGGACGAATGGGGCAGTCAATGAAGGTGCGTCTGCTCATCGGCGGAGCATCGTTTTCACCCGACGAGTTGAAGGTGATCTTCGAGGCGTTCGACGATGCCTGGTGCGAGGTCGGCCCTGACGTGGGCACAGACCCGGATGCAGTGCAGGTAGCCCGATTGAGCCTCGCAACCATTGTGCTCAGCATCGCGGCGGCGGGCTCTTTTGAGCGCGTAGGGCTTAGGACTTCGACGGTAGCTGCGTTCCGGCTGAAGCACCATTGCTGAGCTACACGGCCAAGCTGTCTTCCGTTGCGCTGGCCAGCCCACGCCGCCCCCGAAAGGCGTACAGCTTGTCGCACGCGATAGGCGACGTCTGGAGGACCGCCAGCGGCCGGGGATTTACCAGGCGGGCACGAGAGCGTGCTGGTCCACGAGGGCGCTCACGGAGTCTCCAGAACGGTCGTGAAGGGCAATCCTCGGGCCGTGGTCTCCGCCTTCGCGGAGGCTCTGGTGCGGCCTTACATGACCCCGTACGATGCCGCCTAGGACCGCTACAGGAGCGGCCTACAGGAGACGCCAATCGGAGGCTCAAGCCGGGCTCTACAAGTGCCGGTAGAATCGGTGGTTAGGCGTATCCGCGGCGTTAATCTTGCACCGCTCCAGCCGGACACGTAAGCTTGCGGCAAATGTCCGACCGACCGATGGCGCATCCCCAAAAAGCCGACACCAAGCAGCTGGCCCGGGAGCGGCGCCACGCCCGCTTGGCGGCGGAGCTGCGCTCCAACCTGCGCAAGCGCAAGGAGCAGGCACGCGGCCGGGAGCCGCTCAAGGCATCGGGCCCGGGCGAGGGGAATGATCAGCCGGACGCGCGGGAGGCCGCGAACGCCCACCAGAGGGGGCCCACGAGGCAGGCCTGAATGGCGCCTCAGTCGGGCGCCTTAAGTCGCACACGAGCCAACCACGCACGGGGCATCTATGGATCGCATGAGCATCGTCGGCGGCAGGCCCTTGAACGGGACCATCGCCATCTCCGGGGCCAAGAACGCGGCCCTGCCGCTGATGATCGCCAGCCTGCTCACGCCCGAGCGGCTTACCCTCAAGAACGTGCCGAGCCTGGCCGACGTTGCCCTGCTGGGCCGCATCCTGCGCAATCATGGCGTCGATCTCACCATCGACGGCAAGCGCGGCAACCCAACACCCTACCTGGGCGAGACCTTCCATCTCGTCGCCCGCGACATCGTGGATACCACGGCGCCCTACGAGCTCGTGAGCCGCATGCGGGCCAGTTTCTGGGTGCTGGGGCCGCTGGTGGCCCGTTGCGGCAAGGCGCGCGTGTCCATGCCCGGCGGCTGCGCCATCGGCACGCGCCCGGTGGACCTGCACCTGACCGCGCTGAAGGCGCTGGGCGCCGAGATCGATATCGACGGCGGCTATGTGGTGGCCAAGGCCCCGCGCGGTCTCAAGGGCGCGCGGGTGAGCTTCCCCAAGGTCTCGGTGGGCGCCACCCACACCGTGCTGATGGCCGCCGCCCTGGCCAAGGGCGAGACCCTGATCGAGAACGCCGCGCGCGAGCCCGAGATCGGCGATGTCGCCGAGTGCCTCATCAAGATGGGCGCCAGGATCGAGGGCGTGGGCAGCTCCCAGTTGCATGTGCAGGGCGCTGACCGCCTGGAAGGCGCCGTGCACACCGTGCTGCCCGACCGCATCGAGACCGGTACCTACGCCTTCGCGGTGGCCGCCGCCGGCGGCGACGTGGAGCTGAAGGGCGCGCGCAGGAGCCTGCTCCAGACTGCCTTCAGCGCCCTGGAGAAGGCCGGCGTGGCTGTGACCGAAACGGAGACGGGCGTGCGCGTGGCCCGCAACGGCAGGGCGCTGGAGCCCATCACCGTGGAGACCCAGCCCTACCCGGGCTTCCCAACCGATCTGCAGGCGCAGCTGATGGCGCTGATGACCAAGGCCGAGGGCACCAGCGTGATCCGCGAGACCATCTTCGAGAACCGCTTCATGCACGTGCAGGAGCTGGCCCGCCTCGGCGCCGACATCCAGCTGCAGGGCGACACGGCCACGGTGCGGGGGGTGAAAGCCCTGCGCGGCGCCCAGGTGATGGCCACCGACCTCAGGGCCTCCGTCTCGCTGGTGATCGCCGGCCTGATGGCCGAGGGCCAGACCACCATCAACCGCGTCTATCATCTCGACCGCGGCTTCGAGCGCCTGGAGCAGAAGCTGTCCGGCTGCGGCGCATCGATTGAAAGGATTGTTGCCGGATAGTGGGGTCAGACCCTTCGGGTCTGCCCCCTAGGCAGTAGGCAATGGGCAATAGGCAGTAGTCGGTCCTGCATCTGCAAGCCTGCTACTGCCTATTGCCTACTGCCTTGGCACCCCCTTAGAGAAAATATGATCCACACCAGAGCACCCATGCCCGACCTGAAGCTCATTGCACTCGATGCGGACGACCTGGCAGTCATCTCGGCGCACCTGCAGGATGCAGTGCTGAAGGTGGCCGATATGGCGTTCCTGCCACGTGAGAAGAGGTTTGCCGCAATCGCCAATCGCTTCGACTGGATCGATGCCATCGAGAATGATGGAGCCAGGGAAAAGGGCTATGCGCGCAGGCGCGTGGCGCTCCGCTTCGAGCGGGTGCTGGGCGCCCAGGTGCAGGGGCTCGACCTCAAGGACAAGGGCGCCGTGGCGGAGCTGCTGGCGGTCCGCTTCGAGCCCGGCGATCCGCCCCAGGGCCAGGTGACGCTCGAGTTCGCCGGCGGCGGCGCCATCAGGCTCAACGTCGAGTGCATCGAGGCGGAGCTGCGCGACCTGGGGCCGGTGTGGCAGGCCCGGTCCAAGCCCAAGCATCCCGATGAGCCGCCCCGCTGAGGCGGCCCGAAAGCGTCCATGTAAGCGGCCATGTTCGAGCCACCCGTCGATCCCAGCTCCAAGGCCCGGCTCGTTGCCATCCATCTCGACGAGGCCTCGATCGGGCGCGGCAACTCGAGCATCGAGCATGAGCGTGAGGTGGCGATCTTCGACATCCTGGAGAGCAACAAGTTCGAGCTGGAGGGGCGCGCCGGCGGCCCGTACGAGCTTACGCTCCGCCTGGTGGAGGATCGGCTGGTCCTCGCCATCGCCGAGCAGGACGGCGGCGACCCGTTCACCGTCGTGCTGTCCCTGACCCCCCTGCGGCGCGTCGTCAAGGACTACTTCATTGTCTGCGAAAGCTACTACCAGGCGATCCGCACGGCGCCTCCTTCGCGCATCCAGGCCATCGACATGGGCCGGCGCGCGCTGCACGACGAAGGCAGCCGCGTGCTGACCGAGCGCCTCAAGGGCAAGATCAACGTCGACGGCGACACCTCGCGTCGCCTCTTCACGCTCATCTGCGCCCTGCACTGGAAGGGCTGAGCCGTGCGGCGCGTGGGGGAGCACGACCTGCCCCGTGACGTCCCCCACGACCTACCGGGCGCGGTGCTCTTCGTCTGCAGCATGAACGCCGTGCGCTCGCCAATGGCGGCGGCCATCCTGCGCCATCTGGCCGGCCGGCGCTGCTACGTGGTCTCCGCCGGCGTGAGGGCGGGCGGCCCCGACCCGTTCGCAACCGAGGTGATGAACGAGATCGGCATCGACATCGCGGACCACCGGCCGGCGACGCTGGAGGACCTGCACGACACCTCCTTCGACCTCATCGTCACGCTGTCGCCGGAGGCACACCACCAGGCGCTGGAGCTCACCCGCACCATGGCGGTGGACGTGGAGCACTGGCCCACCTTCGACGCCACCATGATGGTCGGCCACGGCAGCCGCGAGCAGGTGCTGCAAGTGTACCGGACCGTCCGCGACCACCTGTTCCGGCGCATCAAGGAGCGCTTCGGCTTCGCCGGGGGGCCGACGGTGTAGGGCTGCTTCCGCGATGTCACCCGTAGGTTGGGTCAAGCGAAGCGCAGACCCAACGCCGTCTGAGCGAAACAGTGTTGGGTCTTCGCTCCGCTCGACCCAACCTACGCCGCTCACGCCACCTCGCCCAGGTACACCCGCACCACGCCAGGGTCCGCCAGCGCCTCATCGGGGGTGCCGGTGGCGATGACGCGGCCGGCACTCAAGACCACCACGTGGCCGCACAACGAGCGGATGGCGTGCATGACATGCTCCACCATGACAATGGTGAGGCCGTCGGCGTTGAGGGCGCGGACAAGGTCGATGCCGGCCTCCAGCTCGGTGGGGTTGAGGCCGGCCAGCCACTCGTCGAGAAGCAGGAGCTCGGGATCGCAGGCGAGCGCGCGGGCGAGCTCGATGCGCTTATGGTCGAAGTAGGTGAGCGAGCCGCCGTGCGCGGCAAGACTGCCCGTGAAGCCGACGCGGTCGAGCAGACGCTCCGCCTCCACGCGCGCGGAGGCCACGTCGAGGCGGCGGCGGCCGTACATGGCGGCAATGGCGACATTGTCGCGGGCGTCGAGCGCATCGGGGATGCGGGCGAGCTGGAAGGTACCGGCGATGCCGGCGCGGCACACCCTCTCCGGCGTTTGGCCAGTGATGGGCCGGCCGGCGAGGCGCACCTCGCCGCCCATGGGGGCGAGGCGGCCGGAGACGAGGCTGAGCGCGGTGCTCTTGCCGGAGCCGTTGGGCCCGACCAGGCCCAGCACCTCGCCGCGCTCCACCGCGAAGCTGACGCCGTCGACCGCCTTCAGTCCCCCGAAGTGGTGTACGAGGTCCATCACCTCCAGAAGAGGGCCGGCGTAGCGGATCATTGCAGGGTCCTTCTCTGCCGCACCTCGGCGGGCGGACTTCCCGGCGTGTGCTGCAGGACGTTCGAAGGCGGCCTTGAGGGTGGCGGCGGCAGGGCGGCCGTGTTGAGGCCCACCTGGCGGAGGCGACGCGCCATTGCCTCAAGCACGTCGGCGAGCGTGGCGGCGCTGAGGGCAGCGCGGCCCGACTGCAGGACCCCCGCCACGCTGCCGTTGCGCAGCGCCGCCCGCGCCGACTGCACCAGGCCGACGATGCCGTTGGGGATGAAGAACACCACGCCCAGCAGGATCAGGCCCAGGATGACGCTGAAGTAGCTGGAGTAGGCGATGGAGAGATAGTCCTTGATCAGCATCAGCGGCACCACGCCCAGGATCGGCCCCCAAACGGAGGTGGCACCACCCAGCAGCGCCGCGATGACGGTGAGGAAGGAGACCTCCGGGTTGAAGACGCTCTGCGCCGTCACGTAGGACGTGCGGGGCGCGAGGATGGCGCCCGCCAGAGCCATCACCACCGAGCTCACCACGAAGGTGCCGATCTTGAGCGCCACGGTGTTGATGCCGATCTGGCGCGCGACCGTCTCGTCGGCGCCGAGAACGCGCATGGCGTGCCCCATGCGTGTGCGGTCGCGCCAGAGCCAGAGGGCGACGATGGCCGCGCACAACACCACCAGCTGATAGTAGATCTGCGCATCGCTGATGGACATGTAGACGTACCAGCCGGAGCTCTTGGCGATGTTGAACTCCCACCAGGTGGCGGCGGCGCTGATGAGCGAAGCCAGGCCGAAGGTGAAGATCACGAAGTACATGCCGGAGAGCCGGAGCGTCGCGAGCCCGACCAGGGCCGAGAGCACCACCGTCAGGACCACTGCCGCCAGCAGCGCCCCGGCGTAGGTGTAGCCGGACGCCAGCACGGCCACGCAGTAGCCGCCGAGCCCGAAGAAGGCGGAGGCTGCCAGGGACACATAGCGCGTGGGACCCGAGAAGAACGCCCAGGCGGTCGCCAGCGCCACGTACGTGAGGATGTTGATGGCCTGCAGGAGCCAGTAGGCGTTGGCCACCAGCGGCACGACGAGAAGCGCGCCCAGGCCGACGACGGCAACCGCCTCCCCGGACGGACGATAGCCGCGCCGCAAGCCGGCGCCCGACCACCAGGGGCCAGCGCCGAACAGGCCCTGCGGGCGCCACAGCAGCACCGCAGCAAACACGGCGAACAAGATCACCGTGCCGAGGGCGGACTGGCCCAGAATGTCGGCGCCGGTCTGGGTGAGCCCAAGGATCAGGGCGGCGGCGAGGCCGCCGGCGACATTGCCGATGCCGCCCATGACGATGACGATCAGCGCGTTGAGCGTGTAGGCGGCGCCCATCGTCGGGTTCACGCCCCGGAAGGAGGAGAGCAAAATGCCGGCGATCGCAGCGAGACTGGCGCCGGTGGCGAACGCCAGGGCGCTGTACTGGCGCACATCGATGCCCACCAGCGGCGCCGTGTGCGGGCTCGAAGCAATGGCGCGCATGGCGCGGCCGGGCGTGGAGTAGCGCAGGAAGGCAAACACGGCGCCCGTCAGCACCAGCGCAGCGGTCACCACGATCAGCCGGTTGTACTCGATGCGGGTGCCGAATACCTCGAGCCTCTCACCGACGAGGTAGCCATAGTCTCGGTCGTTGCCGGTAAAGGCCACCAGGGCGATGCCCTGCAGCAGGAACAGCAGGCCGAAGGTGGAGAGGATCGAATCCACCTCCCGCTTGCCCGGATCGCCGGTGCGGCCGAGCAGCGGATGCAACACGTAGCGGAACAGCAGCCAGCTCGAGCCGAAGGCGACGGGTATGCCGGCCAGCGCGGTAACGAGCGGCGGGGCGCCGACATAGGTGAAGCCGTAGAACGCCGCATAGCCGCCGAGCATCAGGAACTCGCCGTAAGCGAGGTTCAGGACGCGGGCCACGCCGTATTGCAGGTTGAGGCCAATGGCGATGAGGGCGTAAATGCCGCCAATCACCAGGGTGCCGATGAGAAGGCCGATAAGTTGGTCGAACAGCATGCGGGTTTTTGCGTTTTACCTTCGCGGGCTTGCCCTTGGGTTTGGACTGCAGACGGGTCAGACCCCTCGCGTCCACCCAGGAGCCGGATCTCCGGCGCAAAGGCGAGGGGTCTGACCCCGTCTTCCCAAAAAAAGAAGAGCCCGCGCAGGTCGTGCGCGGGCTCTGTAACGATGCTGGTGCCGAATCACTTGATCGCGGGCGGCTTGGCGCCGGAGCGGCTGGCCGGGGCGACAGCGTAGAACTCGCCGCCCTGCCACTGGCCGATAAGCCACGCCTGCTCGTCGCGGTTGCCAGGCAACTTGAGATCGCCAGCCACGGTCTTGAAGGTGCCGGTCTTCAGCGCCTGCATGATCTTGGCCCGGTCGATCTCGCCGACCATCTCGATCGCCTGCTGCAGGGCCTGCAAGCCGGCGTAGGTGGCGGAGCTCGCCCAGCGGTCGGGCTCGGCGCCCTTGTTGGCCGGCAGGGCCTTGTGACGCGCGAAGTAGTCCTGCATGCCGGGGCCGTTCGGGTCCCAGCCGCCCAGGCTGAAGTTGCCGTCGATCTTGTCGCCGAACTTGGCCTTGTAGGGTGGGAACGCGGCGCCGACGCCCAGGAACCTGATCTTCGGCTTGAAGTCGTTGGCCATCGACTGCTCGGTGATCATGAAGGTGTCGGGCGGATAGGACAGGGCGATCATGGTGTCCGGCTCTGTCGCCTTCGCCGCCTTGATCTGCGTCGACAGGTCGGAGGCCTTCGCGTCATAGACCGCCTCGTAGGCGACCTTGAACCCGGCGGCGGCCAGCGCGGGCTTCAGCGAGGCGATGTACTCCTGCCCGAAGGGTGCCTGCACGATGAACAGAGCAACCTTGTCGTTGATCTTCCCGTCCTTCTTGGCGGCGGCCATCATGTCGACCAGGGCCTTGCTCTGGTCGGCGTTCTTGGCCAGGAAGAAGAACATGGTCGGGAACTTCGTAACCATCTCCTCCATCTTGTCGCTGCCCGCGGTGCCCATGACCTGCGGATAGCCGTACTTGGCGTAGATCGGAGCGACGGCGAAGTTGAAACCGGTGCTCCAAGGCGTGAGCACGAGATCCACCTTGTCGACGGCCATCAGCTTCTCGGTGAGACGCATCAGGTCGTCAGCCTTGGAGTTGTCGTCGAGCTCGACAACCTCGATGGGCACCTTCTTGCCGTACTTCTTCAGCATCAGGCCGCCGGCCTTGTTCACCTCGTCGACCCAGAGGCGATAGTTCGGCAGCGTGGTCAGTCCGGCGCCCGGGGCCATGGGACCGGAGAGCGAGATGGCGTAGCCGATCTTGACGGACTTGGGCGCGTCCTGTGCCGATGCGCTGCCCGCGGCGAGCGCTACCGCGCCCGCAAGGGCTATACCCGCAAGAATACCCCTCGACAATCTTCGCATGGTCGTCCCTCCCTGGGAGTTTTTGCCTGTCACAAGCCGTTACGCTTTTGGCCTAACCTATGGGTTGGCTCGTTCACCGGTCAAGGAGCAGGCGATGCGCATTAGCGCGCATCGCCGGAGACGAACGGTTCTGTCGGCAGTGATCGGAGCAGCCGCCGGCGGCCGCTAGGGGGCCTCGCGCCAGAACCTGACGGTCCAGTCCTCGTCGGTGGACCCGGTGCGAGGGGCGGTGGCGGGCGGTGGGAGTGCCCCCGTGGCCTCAGCCGCCAGCAGGCCCGGCGACGGGACAAACGCTCGCTTGGCCAGGGGGTTGCCGGCCGTGGCCAGGCGCTTGCGCTCGGCCGCCTGGCGTGCCAGCTCGTCATATTCGGCCAGCGTCGCCGCGTTAGCCTTCGGGACCAGGTGGACCACCTTGAACTTGTGCGCCTTCAACTCCTCGAGGATGCGGGGCAGGGCGCGGACGGTGGAGGCGTGGATGTCGTGGAACAGGATGATGCCCTTGCGCTTGCTGCCCACCTCGCGCATCACGCGCTCGTAAACGGCGTGGGCCTCGCGGGTCTGGAAGTCACGACTGTCGATGTCGATGGAGAAAATGGCGACCTGCCTGGCCTTGATGTGGCCCAGCGTGAAGGCGCCGTCCCGCAGGTAGGGGAAGCGGAAGAAGGGCGCAATCGGCTTGCCCAGCGCCCGCTGCACGGCGCTGAGCCCGAGCTCGATCTCGTCCTGCGCATTGGCCTGCGACAGGGACTGCAGATTGGCGTGCGACCAGGTGTGCGCGCCGACCGTGTGCCCCCGCCGGGCGACCTCCTTGACCGTCTCCGGATCGGTCTGCGCCATCTGGCCCACCATGAAGAAGGTGGCCTTGGTGCACTGTGCGGCCAGCGTCTCCAGGATCGGACGGGTGTAGGCGCGCATCGGACCGTCGTCGAAGGTCAGCACCACCTCGCCGTCGGCCAGCAGGGGTTGACCCTTGTACTGCATGCCGAAGGCGGGGCCGCCGGCGGCGTTGATGGTGATCGTGCGCGATACGCCGAGCTTGTCATGGCCGGGGGCGCACGCCTCCTGGGCGAACGCCGGGTTCAGCATGCCTGTCACAACGCACGCAAGAGCAACGGCGGCACCGATGGTGCGCATCTGCAATATTTCCCCCAGTCGAAGCGGGCCTAGACGCAGGTCACGGTCGGCCGCCTCGATGGATGGCACTCATCGTGTAACGGCAAGCGTGTCCGCTTGTGTTACACCGGCTGGGGCGAAAAGGCTGTGGCCAGCGAGCACCACGGCGCCGACTTGGCAGTGGCGGTCCACCGGTTGGGGTGGACAACGGGGATCAGCCTCCTCACCTCCGGCTCGTTACCTGGCGGAGCTGCCTGCGTGAGTGATCCGCCCCGTTTGGTCGGCCCCGTTGGTCGGGCGATGTGCCGCAGGCCGCATGGGCGAGACAGGAGGAGCGGATGATGCATGTGCGAAGGCTTGAAGCGCGGGACCGGGCGGCCTGGGAGAGGCTGTTTCGCGCCTACATCGCGTTCTACCGCGCCAACGTCGCCGACGAGACGATCGACCTGACCTGGCAGCGCCTCTTGGCCGGCGGCGAGGGCAACCCGCTCGGCCTGGTGGCCGTGGACGACGGCGACGTTCCCTTCGGGCTGGCGCACGCCCTGCTCCACCGCTCGACCTGGTCGGCCACCTGGTACTGCTACCTGGAGGACCTGTTCGTCGATCCGGCGCGACGCAAGACGGGCGCCGGCCGGGCCCTCATCGAGGCGGTCTACCGCGAGGCCGACGCCCGCGGCTGCACCCGCACCTACTGGGTGACCGAGGAGGCCAACGCCACGGCCCGCGCCCTCTATGACCGTCTGGCCACCAAGGCGCCGTTCGTGCAGTACCGGCGATAGTCCCGGCCGCTGGTTTGGCAACCCCGACCTAAAGGGTCACCGCTGGTGCAGCATCGCCGCATCCGTAACGCATCAATAGGATGCGAACAGAATTGCGGGCTGTGCTATTGGCGGCCCTGGGTTAAGAAGAAACCACAAAACGGCCGTGTCTTTGTCTCGTTGGGGCGTGTTCGAATGATCTGTGCTTCCGGTACCAGCAGTGGGCCGAGTATGCCCCTCTCTCATCACCGCCCAGCTTGGAGTGTAGTCGCTCTAAGGCTTGCACTGCTGTGCTTAACGGCACCGCTGCAAATCGTCGGCCAACCGGCATGGGCTCAATCAAGCATAAGTAACGACCATTTCTGGTTGCACGACGTGATGGCGCGCCTTGCGAGACACGCGGCGCATCCCGACAAAGGTCAATGCTCCGCTCGGGAAGGCAAGGTGACGCTGCATTTTGCTATTGATCGCACGGGCCGTGTGCTCGATGTGTCGGTAGCGCAGAGTTCGGGTATCGCGGCTCTGGATCGCGAGGCGGTCAACACGGTAAAGAAGGCAAGTCCGCTGCCGCCGCCACCGGACTTCGTTCCAGGGCAGCGCCGCAAGTTCACCTTGCCTATGATATTTCGCAGGGGCTGGCCGTGCCAGAAGGCCAGGGTCGGATAGGCGGCTGCTGCCGCATTGGGAATGGCACCACCCTAGTGTCCTGATTCCGAAATCCGCTTCATTTTAGGCCTTGGCTCCCAGTGTGCGAAGGCAGAAGCGGTGGATGCTGGCGAGGATGTCGTCGGCGGCCTTGGTCCAACGGAAGGGCTTT
>Ga0075421_100003244_pt1 | contig 19446 bp, 13 predicted proteins | sample SoiMetdeltSBSDD5_FD_75292 | JGI IMG/M metagenome (GOLD analysis project Ga0075421, IMG submission 75292) | Bulk soil microbial communities from a Populus tree surrounding site in Tennessee, USA - Soil MetaG P. deltoides SBSDD5 | ecosystem: Environmental > Terrestrial > Soil > Tree plantation... | reverse complement strand
AGCCTGGCAGTATGCACCAAGCAGATCCGAGCCAAAGACACCAACCTCGTCGTGCTCGTGCAAGGGGTGAGGCGTTTTCGAATCCGGGAGTTTGTCCAGACGCAGCCTTACATCACGGCACGCATCGAACTCCTCGAAGACCTGCTCTTACCTGAGGACCCCTCAAAAACTGAGGCGGTTCGCAGAAACATTGAAGCTCTGTTCGAAAAGGTGGTTACTCTTTCTCCTGGGGTTTCCTCTGATTTGCTGACCATTGCTTTGAATATCGCGGACCGGTCTCAGCTTGCAGACTTCATCGTCGCGACTGTCCCATCGTTTTCGGCCTCGTTGAAGCAGGAGTTTCTCGAAACACTGGACGTCCGGAAGCGGCTGGAAAAGTTGAACCTCGAGCTGACTCGCGAGGGCGAAATCCTGGAACTCAAAAGCAAGATCCAGTCTCAGGTCGAAACGGAGGTGGGGAAGAACCAGAGGGACTACTATCTGAGAGAACAGCTGAAAGCGATCCAGAAGGAGCTGGGTGAAGACAGTGATGGCTTCAAGGAAGCCAACGAACTCCGCGAAGCTATCGAGAAAGCAGGACTGCCGGAGGAAGCTTACAAGGAAGCTCAACGCGAGTTAAAGCGTCTTTCGAAGATGACGCCCGCGTCCGCTGAATACACGGTTACCAAGACCTATCTCGACTGGCTGGTCTCCCTGCCTTGGAACAAGCTTGCCGAAGCGGAGATCGACCTCCAGCGCGCGCGCGACGTACTGGACCGAGACCATTATGGACTGGAGAAAATCAAGGACCGCATCCTGGAATATCTTGCTGTCCTCAAGCTTAGACCAGCAGGGAAGGCCCCTATACTCTGTTTTGCCGGGCCACCCGGAGTAGGCAAGACTTCTTTGGGTAAGTCCATCGCCGATGCCTTGGGCCGGAGGTTTGTCAGGCTTTCTTTGGGTGGGATTCGAGACGAAGCAGAGATCCGGGGACACCGCCGAACGTACATCGGCTCGCTTCCCGGACAGATCATTCAGGGGATTCGTCGAGCTGAACAACGTAACCCCGTCTTTATGCTCGATGAAGTAGACAAGATTGGAACCGACTTTCGTGGGGATCCAGCGTCCGCTCTGTTGGAGGTGCTGGACCCGGAACAGAATCATGGCTTCCGTGATCACTATCTGGATGTGCCGTTCGACTTGTCACGTGTGCTGTTCGTCACCACCGCCAACGTGCTGGACACTATACCGCCGGCATTACTGGACCGCATGGAGGTTATCGAACTGCACGGTTACACGGAAGAAGAGAAGTTGAAAATTGCCCAAAACTATCTGTTGCCGCGACAGGCCTTGGAAAATGGGTTGGTTCTCGACCAACATTTGCAGATCCCGGCCGAAAGCCTGAAATCGATCATACGCCACTACACGCGCGAAGCCGGCCTGCGCCAGCTCGAGCGGCAGATTTCCAGACTGTGTCGCAAACGCGCCCGAACACTCGTGGAGGGCAAAGCGGAGTCGGTGCCTGTCGGCGTTGACGAACTCCCAGACCTGTTGGGGGCTCCGCTCTATCTGGTCGAAGAGGAAATTGAAGAAAGAGCTTCAGTTCCCGGAGTGGCAGTCGGTTTGGCATGGACGCCCACGGGTGGCGACGTTCTCTTCATCGAAGCCAGCCGCATGAAGGGTGAAAAGAACATTACGATGACCGGGCAGCTAGGAAACGTGATGCAGGAGTCGGTCAAGGCTGCCCTCACTTGGGTGCGCGCGCACGCGAGTGAATTGGGAATTTCGGAGGACTTCTATCACCAAAGTGATATTCACCTCCATGTGCCTGCGGGAGCCATCCCCAAGGATGGCCCTTCGGCAGGCATCACTATGGCCACGACGCTGGTCTCTTTGCTTACTGGGAGGCCAACGAAGGCCCGGCTGGCAATGACTGGCGAGGTGACGCTCAGTGGCAAGGTGTTACCAGTGGGTGGCATCAAGGAAAAAGTGCTGGCCGCCCATAGGCTGGGCATTCGGGAAGTGATCTTGCCGTTGCAAAACGAACGAAACGTGCGCGAGGATCTGCCGCGCGAAATCGCAAAAGGAATGACGTTTCACTTTGTTCGCAATATCACGGAAGTTCTTGAAATCGCGCTGGGCTTGAAGCTGAAGACGACAACGAAGGTGTTGGAACCCCGTTCTGTGGGACCTGTGGGAGAAGTAGGCACCCCAAAGGGAAGTTGGAACTGAAGATCCAAAAAGAATGGGGAGAGTCAGCGAAGCGCTGCAATTTCGCCGTTTGGGAAAGGTACGGGGCGAGGTAGTCATAGACTTAACATAATATACATTATCAGACGTTGACATGGACCTACTTTTCCGGTCTGTCAAAGGCTCCGTACCTCTCATTCCCTATCGGGATCCTTGTCCACACTTGCTAGGCCATTGAAAATCCCGGCCATCAAAAAATCCCCGCCGTTCCGCGCTTTCAATGCTAATATCCACCTGAGTTATTTGTATCTTTCCGTCATGATGTTAACTGTCTCCAATCCTCTTCGTCGCATCCAACCTGTAGTGCACGCTGGGTAGTTCTGTCAGTTCAGTTAATTCCACATGCGAATCCTGAACCGCTATGTCTTCCTCGAGGTCCTGGGTCCGTTCGTTCTTGGCTTAGTGGTGTTCAGCTTCGTTATCATTCCGAGGCTACCTGGCAGACCACTCGAACTGTTGGTTCAGAAAAATGTCTCTCCTCAAGAAATACTTTCAATTCTGCTCTATATCCTACCTACAATTCTAACGTTTTCGATCCCCATGGCTACCCTCCTGGCCATTTTGGTCTGTTTCGGCCGGCTTTCGGCGGACAGTGAAGTGACAGCGATGCGCTCGGGAGGTGTCAGCATTCGGAATCTCGTGAAGCCGGTTTTCCTCTTCGCTCTGCTGACTTGGCTTGCCACTCTTTTGAATACGATCTATTGGCAGCCAAACGCAAATCACCAACTCAGGCTGATGCGAAACGAGATTGCTCTGAAATCGGTGAGCACCGCCGTCCGAACTGGGGTTTTTGAGGAAGGATTTTCCAACCTTGTGCTGTATATCCGCGACGCTACACCGGACAAGTCGGTATGGAAAGGCGTGTTTCTGGCAGACGTGGCCAACAAAGACCAGCCGAAAATAACGTTGGCGCAATCAGGTCGGCTTTTCAATGACATCGAGCAGCGTAAACTGCAGCTTCATCTTTCCAACGGAGCGACTCATTCGGTTTCGAACAAAACACAGGGACTCTATGACGTGGCAACCTTTGTGGAAACCGACATCCCCGTCGCGTCTTTGAATGGCCCGGTCGAAGACACTCAAACCAAGAAGATCAACGAGACGCCTTCGCTTGAGCTTTACCTCCAGCTAAAGGCCGGCTCTTTGGCTGAGAACGAACGGCGCCAGCAGATCGTGGAGCTTAGCAGGCGGCTGGCGGTTCCCTGCTGCATTTTCGTTTTCGCTCTCTTGGCGATCCCACTCGGAGTGGTCAGCAAGCGAGGTGGCAAGTCGTATGGCTTTGTCGTCAGCCTGGCGATCTTTCTGGTCTACTTCCTGCTGCTTTCGCTTGGCGAGAGCTTCGGCAGAAGCGGCCGCATTTCTCCTTACATCGGACCTTGGATTGGGAATGTTCTGTTTCTGTCGCTGGCGATTTACCTCTTGTCTTACTCGGAGAGAGAAACAGCCTGGCCTCGTGTTGCTCAACTCTTCTGGCAGGCCGCGACCGATCGGTTCAATGGCGTCTTTCGCCGGCCACAGAATCGGGACCTTCAAACTCAACAAACCCCTGGTGTGGGCGGCCGCCCTCAGCAGGTGCGTTGGGCATTACCCCTCATTCTAGACACGTACGTCATCAAGGGCTTTCTGAAATATTTCCTGTTAGTGTTAGCTTCCTTCGTGATCATCTTCATCGTTTTCACGTTTTTTGAGCTGCTGGATGATGTCGTGAACAACAAGGTCTCCTTAGCGATCGTTTTCAACTATTTCCGCTATCTCCTGCCTCAGATCGTGTACTACATGATACCTATGAGTGTCCTGGTGGCCGTGCTCGTGAACTTTGGTATCCTGACACGGACATCTCAAATCGTTGCGATGAAGGCCTCGGGGATCAGCCTCTATCGGCTCTCGCTCTCGATCATGATTGTCACGATACTAATGAGCGGACTCTCCTTTGTGATGCAGGAGTATGTGCTGCCTGGATGTAATCAGAAACAGGATGCCTTGCGCGACTTCATTAAGGGCCGCAACCCCCAGACCTATCTTCCTCCGCGGAAATGGATGATGGGAGAAACGACGAAGATTTTTAACTACAACTTCTTTGACGAAGATCGGAACCTTTTTGGGGACCTCTCGGTATTCGAATTTGACTCGAGCAGCTTCGAAATCAAGCGGCGGACCTACGCGACGCGTGCCATTTGGAACGATAGCGAACAGAACTGGGTTCTTGAGAAAGGCTGGTCTCAGGGTTTCCAGGGACAGAGAGCTGTAGCGTCCGAGTTTTCCCGATTCGAAAGACACCGATTTCCTGAGATCCAAGAGGACCCACGTTACTTCAAGAAAGAAGTGAAACAGTCCACACAGATGAGCTATCGGGAGCTCGAGAACTACATAGATGACCTGAAGCAGAGCGGATTCGATGTGGTCCGGCTGACTGTGGCGCTTCATAAGAAGCTCTCGTTCCCTGTGATCAGTCTCATCATGTGTACCATTGCGATTCCCTTTTCGTTTTCGATGGGCAAGCGAGGCTCGCTCTACGGGATCGGCGTTAGCGTGATGATCGGTATCACCTATTGGGTAATGCAGGAATTCTTCGAGCAGGTTGGCGGAGCCGGAAAGCTGGTCCCGTTTCTGGCAGCATGGGCGCCGAACTTGATTTTCGGCACCGGCGGAATCTACTACCTCTTCACCATTCGAACCTGATCCATCCAAGACTCTCGGGAGCAGCCTGGTTCCGGAGCGTCGCGGGATTGGAAGAAGGCTTTCAACTCAAGTACGTCAGCCGGAAGAAGACTACATCTGTCAGAAAGTGTGCAAAGATCGCGCTCTCCAGGCCCCCTCGCAGGAAGATCAGGCAGAGCGCGATTCCCGCGACAAACGCGAACAGGAATCCGTAGGCCCCATGAACCGCGCCAAATAGCAATGAAGAGAGCACGAGCGAGAACAGCAGCGGAATCGGACGGCTCAGTCCCGGATTGACCGACATGAGCGGACGAAACAGTCGATCCAGGACGTAGAAAAACCCAGTGAACAGCAGGAGCCGAAAGACGACTTCCTCAGTGATGGCGGCGCTCAGCGAGAGAATGAAGTTGTCATAGTTGGTCTTCATCTGTTGTACGCGAAACGGCACACGGGGACTGAAGCGATAGGCGCCAAACGCCCCGTGATAAGCCAGTCCCATCGCCACTCCCGTCAACGCACCGTAACCCAACAGCAAGCCAGCCTTTCGAAGCCATGACTTCCTTGTGGCTAGCAGAAAGGTCTCCAGGGACACTTTCTCCGCGAAGATCAGCGCTGTGAGGGTGCAGGCAGTGTAAACAAAAAAATTCTGCAGAAAATCGTAAGGTGAAAAGGTGCGCTCCGGAAAAACGTTGAGCTCCGATGCCGTCAAAACCATAGCACTTAATAACCCTAGACTCAGCGATACACCAAGCCATTTGCCTAGACGGACGCCGTCGAAGAAGAAAGCCGCCCCGGCTAGCTTTTCCCTCGTACTCTGATGCCTGGCACCTGCGGGCATCGTGTTCCCCCCCGGACGAGTGACACGAAACGCTGAAGTTCAGAGCCCACGTTCAGGGCGGCTGTGGATCCGGAAGCCGGAGCAAACTCGCTTGCCCTTCAGATGGCGGACGTCGCTGCCCTACCTCGGAATCTCGACTTCAATTCCCCGACGCTCGGCAGAGACGTAGGCGGAGTACATGACGGCGACAGTGTCCTGCGCAAGAGCTGCTCCACACTTGGGCTGGCGGTCACGGAAGACACATTCCATGAAGTCCTGAATCTCTTGCGGGTAGCCGCTCATCCAGTCTTCATCCGGCGCTGGGTGGCTCCAGCCCTGCTTCGTTCCAAGCTTTTCGACGACATAGACATCCCTCAACTGCTCCTCTTTCGGGTTATAGGTGGTTAGAGCGTCGACCGGGTTGATGTTGCAGCGAGTGCGATGATTGTTGGCAAACACCTCCAGCCAATTGTGGACTCCACCCATAACGATTTCCGTGGAAAGAATGTCTGCAATCATGCCGTCGTCGAAGACAATGTGCATCTGTGCGTAGTCCTCGATATCGTCATAGTCCGTGCGTAGAAACTTGGCATCACGATAGCCCGGGGTTCGAGTGATCTCATGAACTCTGGCGCTTACGGTCTTTGGACGGATTGCCCGGCCCAAGGTGACTATCCCCTCCTCCTGCTTCAAATACAACGTCGCGGTCAGCGGATGGCAGGACTTGCCCACGATGGATCCCCCACCCGCTTGCCTCCAGATTCCATAGCTCGGAGAATGCGAGCCGCTATGCGACTCTTCTCCCAGGATCCACAGGATCTGTGCCTTTGTTGCACGAACAATCTCACATTCCTTTTGAATGCTGGGGGCATAGACCCAGTTTTCGGCGTACATGAGTTTTTTCCCGCTTTTACTGGCAGCTTCCTGGATTCTGCGGGCGCTGGCCATAGCCTCGGCAAGCATGGGTTCCTTTGGAAAATGGTTCCCTTTGAAGTCGTCGGTCTCAGACCCGTAGTAACCGGTCAACGGCTTTTCGATGATGACGTGCTTCCCCGCCCTGAAGGCCGCAACGGCAACCGGTTCGTGAACGTAACCCGGAGCGCAGACATCGACGACGTCAACCGCATCCAGCAAATGGTCGAGTGTGTCGAAGGCTCGAATCTGGTGGGCGGCGGCGAACGCTTCCCTGCTTTCTTGGGATTTGGACGTTATTCCGGCAACCTCGACGGGCACACCGCAAACCTTACGATAAGCTTCCAAATGAAATCGCGCGGCAAAACGGGCGCCAACGATGCCGACCCTGATCTTGGAATTCATCACACTCAGGACGCCTCCGGGAATGTCGAAGAGGCAGATCATCTAAGATTTTCGAGGACGATGCAAAGAAATTTGCTCGTACTTTGTCGGTCCGAAGGACACTGCGGCCTGCGCCGATGCGCCAACGTTGAACCCCACGGTTCGGCGATGAATTGCAAGATGGCTGATTCTCAAGCGGCGATTTCTAGAAAAATCCTTGAGAGGTCCGTGAGTAAGGGATTGTGCAGCAGACTCATTGTTCAATAACATAATATTATATGACCGTTCAACGAGGGTGCCGCAGATCGAAGCATACTGTCGGATCGCCGACTCGTTGTGTAGGACTGCGGACTCCATAAATCTAGAAGAAAGGACCTCCATGCGAACGCTCACCCTTTTCTTGCTGGCTTCTTGTCTTATGAGACATCACTGCTTCGCGGCAGACTCGGACATCTTTCCCCAAGGTGCGCAACTCGAGAAGTTATTCACGGGCGGCGTGCTCACTGAGGGTGCCGCCGCCGCCCCAGACGGAGCGATCTACTTCAGCGACATCACATTCACGTATGTCTCCGGAATGCAGGCGGGACACATCATGAAATTCGATCCCAAAACCCGGAAAACAACAGTGTTTCGGTCTCCAAGCGGAATGGCGAACGGCATCAAGTTTGACGCCCAGGGGCGGATGGTGGTGGCAGAGGGGGCTGACTTCGGCGGCAGACGCGTGACTCGTACTGACATGAGTACAGGTAAGAGCGAAATCGTGGCCGGCGTTTTCGAGGGAAAGCAGCTGAACGCCCCGAATGACCTCGCGATCGATGAAAAGGGACGCATCTACTTTTCCGACCCGCGCTATCTGGGACACGAGCCGATCGAGCAGCCGGTGATGGCCGTCTATCGAATCGATCCGGATCGGTCGATTCATCGCATCATTACCGACGCTGGCAAACCCAACGGTGTTGCCATCTCGTCAGATCAACGCACGCTCTACGTGGTTTCGAACGATAACGGCACCACCGGTATGTTTCAGGTGCCAGACGGGACGCCACTTCAAAAAGGCCGGATGGCTTTGCACGCCTATGATTTGAGCCCGGACGGAACAGCGAGGTTCAAAAAAACCCTTGTGGACTACTATCCGGAGGATGGTCCGGACGGCCTGGTCGCCGATACGGCGGGAAATCTCTACGTGGCTGTTCGGGCCAAGAACCGTTTCGGCATCACTGTTTACAATCCTGAAGGTAAGGAGCTGGCCTACCTTCCCACTCCGTCTCTTCCAACCAATGTCGGGTTCGGCCGAGGTGAGGAGGTACAGACCCTGTACATTACGGCCGGCGGTGAGCTCTACCGGATCGGGACGACCAAAGCAGGGTACCACCTGCCTGCCAAGTGACCCGATTGGGAAAGTGGACGTGGTAGGTCTCCTTCGAGGTTGGGGCTTGCGACCACCGGCTCCTGCCAAAGTACACCTGGGGTCATTCGTACCGCAGCGCGGTGGCGGGATCGAGTTTCGAGGCGCGAATGGCGGGAACCAGACCGCTCACAAGGCCAACCAGAATCAGCAGGCCAGTAGACAGAAGCATGGCCGGTACGGAGATGACCAAGTGGATGTCGCCTTTGCCGGTGGTGTCTTCGTACAGAGGCCCGAGGAGCGGCAGCGTGCCCACGGCGGCCGAGAGAACATGGGAAAGCAGGATGCCGAGGAAACCGCCTGCCAGTGTCAGCACCAGCGCCTCGGCTAGAAATTGCGAGCGAATGTGCTGCCGGCGTGCGCCCAGGGCACGTCGCAAGCCGATTTCACGAACGCGCTCATCCACCGACACCAACATGATATTCATGACGCCGACACCGCCGATGCCCAGCGTAAGGCTGCCGATGAAAACCATCAACACCTGCAATCCGATCGTGATGCTATCGATAATGGGGCGGAATTCCTCTCTTCCAAACATCTGAATGGCCCGTTTATCGGTTGGCGAGAAACGTTGCCGTTTTGCTACGGTAGCCAGCACTTGCGCTTGAGCTGCGGCTTCGAATTGAGGGGCAACTGGCTGAAACACAATCACACTGGCATAGCGAGTGTTCCAGAGATCGCCCGCCGCGGTGTAAGGAACAAAGGCCGACTCGTCGTCGCTGGTGAAATAGTTGCTCATTTGCATTTTCCGGTCCATAACGCCGACTACTGTGAAGCGCACGCCGCTGATCTGAACGATCTCACCGACCGCCGGCCGGCCAGCAAAGAGTTTGGCGTTTAACTGGCTACCCAGAAAGACTAGCCGCCGTCGCTCCAGAATATCCTCTGGAGTGATCCATCTTCCCTGGCTTGGGACCTCGTTGCGAATCTCGCCGTACTCCGGATAGATTCCTCGAATAGCCGTGTTGGCCAACCGTTCGCCGTGAGTAATCGATAGCCAGCGCACTGTTTCCAGGCAAACATCTTTGACGAGGGTGGCATCCTGGCGGATCCACTCGACATCTTCCGCTTCGAAGAGGACCGCCTTTCCCGCGCGCTCACCGCCAGCCTGCTCACTGGTCTGTCCTGGCCAGCAGATCACTGCACCCTTTCCGAAGGCATCAAACGCTGTGACCAGAACAGAGCGGAAACTGTCCCCATAGGCGATCAGAATCGTGACCGCCACGATACCCCACACGATGCCCAACATCGTCAGGAAGCTGCGAAATGGCTGGCGCCTTAGTGCGTCCCAGGACTGTCGAAAGATTTCGAGAAGCATAAAAAAAGCCGTCGGCGGGAAATGGCAGTCAGCATTCAGCTTTCAGCTTTTGGATGAAGGAGGCCAGCATGCGCTTGACCTCTGTGACTTGCTCATCCAAGCCCTGATACTTTGCTGTTTCCAGGCAATGCAAGTCGTGGGCCAGCAACAAGTGATACTCCAGTTTCTCGCAGAACCCATGGCGACCTGCGGAAATCGACGTAGCTCCGCATCCCTCCCCTGCCACAGCCTTCGGCTCCGAGACTCCAGAGTAGCTGATCGCTGAGAGCTGATCGCTTTCTTTCATCCACCCGCTTCATACCGGAGCGCTTCGATCGGATCCACGGCCGCCGCCCGGTTGGCCGGATACAAGGCCGACAAAACAGCCACAGTCCCCAGCAGAAGAAACGACAGCAGGCCCGATTCCCAGGTGTACAGAAGTCCTGCAAAGAACGGCGGCATTGGTAGCAGGTTGATCAAGGCACAGAATCCGAAACCGATTCCAAGCCCCACTCCGCCACTCAGAAAGACCACAATGAGTGTCTCGATAAAGAACTGCCAGAGAATCGACCTCGAAGTGGCGCCGACGGCCTTGCGCACACCAATCTCTCGCGTGCGCTCGCGAACTGCTACGAGCATGACGTTCATCACCCCAATCCCTCCCAGAAACAAGGTCGTGAGGCCAACTGCTCCGAGAAAGTACTTCATGCCATCGGTCATGAGGCGGAACGCTTTGGCGTCTTCGACGGTATCCCAAATCTTGGCTGCTTCTTTGTCGTTTGGATCGAAGTGGTATGACCGTCCCAAGGCCTGCCGCAACTGATGCTTGCAATCTTCGTGCTGCTGGATCGACTTGGGCGTCACCAGAAGCCGATCGACACTATCCGGTGTGTTTGGTGGCTTGGTGGGCAGGTCGCGCAACATGGAGCTGAACGGTATAAAGACTTTGCTAATATCTCGGCCGTCGTAACTCGAGTCCTGATACTTCTCCTGCATCACCCCGATGACTGTGTAGGGAAAGTCACCAATCCGGATGGTTTGCCCTAAGGCGTCTCGGGACCCAAACAGCTGCCGCTTTAAGTCGCTGCCAAGGAAAGCTACCCGACGCGCTTCGCGCTCATCGTCCCAATTGTAGAAACGTCCTTCGGCCGGAACCAGGCTTCTGATTTCCGCAAACGGAGGCAACGACGCCGTTACCAATGGCGAGCTGTTGTTGTGAGCACTTCGTACTGGAGCATTGGTGCCGAGTTCCGGCAGAACATCTTTGCAAGCGGGCGCCTGTTCCTTGATCACCAGATGATCTGGGGCCCGCCAGATTAACTTTCGTCCGGCACGCATTCCACCGGCCTGCATGCTGGTCTGGCCGGCAAAGACGATCATGATGTCCTTGCCGAAGCCTTCGGCAACTCGAGCTTGCCCTACGCGCAGACCCTCACCGGCGGCCACCATCAAAATGATGGAGACGATCCCCCAGGCAATCCCGAACATAGTCAGGAGCGTTCTCAACTTGTGGCTCCAAAGGGTTTGCAGGGTGTCCAGCAGAAGGTCCCTGAGGTTCATTGGAGAATGACCTTGTCTCCTTCTTTCAAGCCGTCGATCAGTTCGGTCTTAACCCCGTTTGAGATTCCCAGTTTGACCGCGATCTTGCTCTTTCCGGTTTCCGATTTAGGGTTGGGGACTTCCAGGGAGGTATTTCGATCCTTGTCGTAGATGACGGCCGCGTCTGGAACAATCAGAATATTCTTCTTCTCTTCCAAAATGATCTCGGCGTTGGCGCTCATGTTGGCTTTCAGCTCGCCATCCGGATTTTGAATCGACGCACGCACCTCGAAAGTGGTCACATTGTCCTTTTCCACACCTAGCGGGGAAATCTTGGTCACGCGACCTTCGTATTTCTTGTCTTTGAAGGATTCTACAACGATACGAGCTCTCTGTCCGAGGTAAACCCGGCCGATGTCGGCCTCATCAACTTTGCCCAGAACATAGACGCTGCTCACATCACCAAGCGTCATGATCAAGGTGGCTTGAGATCCAAGCACGAGAATGGAGCTTACTGCATCGCCAACTTCCACGTTACGCGAAAGTACCAGGCCCTCCATGGGGCTCACGAGGGTCGCGTTTCGCAAGTCTTCCTCAGTGCGTTCAAGGACTGCCTGACTCTGAGCCACTTGTGCCTTGGCTTGAGCTACCTCGGCGCGCGTTACGGCTACGTTGCGAAAAGCCACAGTCTGCTTGTTCAGTGCCACCTGATAGGCCTTTTCCGTGTCTTCCAAAAGGGACTTGGCGATGAGCCCCTCCCGGTTGAGCTCACGCGCCCGTTCCATTGCCGATTTCAGAAAGGGCAAGTCGGCGCCTTCGGCTTCTACTAGGTTTCGGGCGTAAGCCGCATCGGCAGATTCGAGCGCTGCCTGGGCAGCCAGCAGACTCGCTTTGGCCTCACGCACCCGGGCCTGCAGCTCCTCTTTGTCTAGATCAACGAGTACTTGGCCCTGCTTCACGGTGTCGCCGTAGTGAACGAAGGTTTGTTTGACGATGCCACTCGCCTTGGACTTCACTTCCACTTTGGTTAGCGGCTGGACCTTCCCGGTGGCGACTACCGATCTGGCCAGGTCTCCGCGCTCGACGCGCGCCAGCTTGGAGGCATCAATGGTCTTTTCGCTTCGAAAGGCTGCGCTCGCGATCAGGACTGCCCCGATCAAACTCAAGCCTAGTGCAGTGAAGAAGATCCAGCGTTTGCGCCTCCGGCCATTCTTGCCATGATTGAACATGCGAGATTTCCTCTTGATTCGTCTGGAAACTTTCTCATCAAGACCTATACGGTGATCGAGCCGATTTGTTCCAAGACGGCAGCTGATTCTAGTATTTAGACGCAGGAAGAGCCGGAAGGTTAGAGAAGCCGGAAATAATCTAAAGGTGAGGTTGAACTTGGAAACGTGTCAGGCAATCCCTGCAAAGACAACGCTTGTACTTGCTGCGCAAATGGCGACGCCTGTCTGCTTCGAGCTTGACTTCTTTGCACCAACAACCCAGGAGCGAGGCGCCGCACACAAACGTCCGCCCGCAAGCCTCGCAGTCGACAGGCCGGCGATTCGATGGAAAAATCAGCGCGAGAAGCTTGGCAATGCCCATCCTGAACCTTTGCGCTACTTTCCAGGCGCCAACGCGCTCAGGCAGCGGCCAATAAGGGCTGCCACTGCAGTTGTCAGAGGACCGGCGATGAGAGCTCCTGCCCTCAGAGACAACGCCCGGCCCATAGGCACTGTGGTGCCCTCGGGCACATTCAGGGCATCCCAGTGGATGAAATAGGAGGAGCTGAAATTGCCGAGGTAGCTGACGAACGTTGCCACGAAAATCAGAACCTGGGCAAAGAAGCCAATCACCACGCCAACCAAGATTGTTCCTCCCCAATTGAAACCGCCCACTTTACCCGACAATGCTCCGAAATAAATGCAGCTGATTATGCTCAGCACAACCAGTGAAAAGATGGCCGTTCCGCGTGGAGCGTAGGGAACTCCTGCAACCCCCAGGCTAAACCTGCCGATCGCAAACAACACCAGCAGCAGCAAAGGCAAGCGCACAAACCGGATGACCCGTGAAAGCATGAGAGTTTCCTTTCTAGAGCGGCGGAGCCGCAGAGAAAATCAAGGTTAACGTTGAGGGCTACGCAAACACTGCCTTGATAGTAAGAGCCCGAACTTCCAGCATGCACGTTCTTCCTCTTCAAAGGTAGAGACCATGATTATCCAGCTTCCGGGCGCCCTGGAATCTCAACGGAAAGAGACCTCGCCGCTCACACGGCGGCTCGTTCAGAGACGTTCGCAACCGTCTCGGACTTCGGAAACTTCATGGTAAACGTAGTTCCCTTACCGACTTCGCTTGTTACGTTGATTTCGCCATCGTGCAGTTCGACGAGCCTTCGAACCAGATAGAGCCCGATTCCTAACCCTGGCCGCTTGGCGGCTTGAGATTCTGCCCGATAAAACTTTTGAAAGATTCTCGGAATGGCCTGGGGCTCTATTCCTACACCATTGTCAGAGACTTGAACCGATATGGAATTGCCTTCCTCCCGCGCGCTCACGACAATTCTAGGATCTTTGGCACTGAACTTGATTGAATTGGCGATCAGGTTTTGGAAGACTTGGTACAGCAAGTCAAGATTACCTTCAATCGGCCCGAGACCCTCAGGAACGTCAATCTCCACTTCAACATTCTTAGTTTTCAGTTCGCGATCCATGAACCGGCAAGTCTGCGCCACAACCTGAGAAAGAGAAATACAAACGGGATTCATGGTCCGCCAGAAGTCCTCTTGCTCAACCTTGACCGAAAGCAGCAGGTTGTTAATCAGCCGGATCAAGCGCTGACACTCATCGTTCATGATCGAGAACATTTCCTGTTTTTCTTCTTCCTGAAACAGCTGAGCCGGGTAACTCTTCAAGATATTCAAGTAGCCATAGATCGTGGTGAGGGGCGTTCTGAGCTCGTGGGATACGTTGGCAATGTAGTCGTGCCGCAGCTGGGACAGCTCTTGTGTGTCGAGAAGCTGGGTATACATTTGATAGGTGACAGCGAGTTGTTCTGCGCAGAAGTGCAGACCATCCAGTTCGACACCGCTGAAGTGGTGCGGCCGGTGGTATCCAACGAGGAAGTAACCGACCTGAACGGCCTGGACCTTGCACGGCAGGCAAAGCAGCGAGTGAGCCGCCTCCATCACACGCAAATGCCGCGATCTTTGATACTCCTCAAACGTCAGCGCACTAAAGGGCGGCGCCTTCTCCTGTAGAACCCATCCGCGCACTCCGATCAGTTCCAAAGTCTCCAATAAGCTCTCGTTACATCCCCGAAAGATTTTCACTGCCATAGTCCGACGCCCCGACAACTCAAGCAATCCGAAGTCGATGGAAAGAATCTCCAGCATCCGGCCGAACGCCGCTTTCAGGGACTCTTCGGTATTCTGAATATTCCCCAGAATGCTCGCGATTTCACTGAACAGGAGCATCTCGCGGTGGCTGGAATCCTCCAGATTTTCCAGGCGCAGGCGCAACTCTTTCAGCTCTTCCTCCTGCCGACCAAGCAAAGCGACTGAACGCGCATGCCGGCGGCGCGCAGCAAAGAGCTTGAGACGATCGCTCACAACCTTGCGCCGATAAGCCAGAACACCTGCCACCAGAAGGAGAAGGATGCCGAGACTCCCGACAAGGATTCCCACGAGAGCATCCGATGATATCTTCACGTCTCCCAGCATGAGATGCTCCAAAGGAAGCTTCTAACCCAGAGCGAAGGCCTCACACCTGCGGGCTGGAGTTGCTACCATGCTCCGCCATCGTGGTCATCGCTTTCGCCGCTCCTGCCAGGCTTTGAAATAGGGTGCGGCTTTCGGGTTGGCTTCGTTCCATTTTGGTTCAGAAGGGTTTTCGCCGAGCATCAACAACCCCAAGGCTACGGTCCGAGTGATCTTCTCGAGATTGGGATAGTCGATCTTGTCCCAGTGGTCGCCGACGGAGTGGTAGTCCGGATACATAAAGACGGTGCAGAGCGAATGTGCCGGCACTCCCTGATCGGCGAACGCCTGGTTGTCGCTGCGGCCGAAAAAGGCATCGCTGAAACGCTCATGTTTGTACACGTCGACTCCAACGAGACTTCCGGCGTGCTTGAGGACGGCGCCGATGGTCGAGTAATCGAAACCTGTCAACGATGCTCGATTTCTCTCGATGCCTTCGGTGCTGTCGGTGCGTCCGACAACCTCGAGATTGAGATTGGCGACTGTCTTCTCAATTGGAAATGACGGGTGACGAACGTAATAGCGCGAGCCCATCAGCCCTTTTTCCTCGGCGAACACGGTCACGAACAGCAGGCTGCGCTTAGGCTTCACGCTCAAGCGAGACAAGGCCGACGCAAGTTCGATGACAGAAGCGGTACCGCTGCCATTGTCATTGGCCCCATTATAGATCAGGTCGCCATCACCGCTTTGCTTGACACCGACATGGTCGTAGTGGGCAGTAAGGAGGACGCAGGTCTCTCGAAGTACGGGATCGGAGCCAGGCAACAATCCCATCACGTTACGCAACGTAACAGGCTTCTCCAGTGGATCTGGTATTCGTATCGATACGCGCGCCCGAGTCGTGCCTTCCGGCAGTCGATCGTACCAACAGATCCATTCGGGAGAATAGACTTTGACCCAAGGGACGCTTTTTGGGCGGCTCGGAGCTTCGCGCTGCTCAGGATCGATCAACCAGCCCGGCCCGGCGCCGTCGCCCTTTGCGACACCACGGTCTACAGAAACGAGCAGGGCCACGCTCAATTCGCTTAGCTTATCAAGAAAGCTTCGCTGCTGCCGAAGGAGCCCTTCCCATTTCGACTGAGGTTCGCGCCTGAAGTCGGGCAGTTCGGTGATGACGACTTTCCCCTGCACCTGCTCTGCACTTAAGGCTGCCAGGGTCGTCTGCGAATACTGCAGCTTGGTGACCTCCGATGCCGAGTACTCGATCCCCGATTTGACACGAAAGCTGACCTCGTCCGGCCGCACGTGGAACGTTCCGCCGCCATCCACTTGCAGGTTGAAGTCCTTCATGTCTTGTACAGCCAGAAACCAACGGGCCGTCTGGAAGTATCCGTCGTCACCTGCGGGCTCCAGCCCCGCCCGCCGGAACTGGGCGGCTATGTACTCGGCGGCGATATCTAGCCCGCGGGATGGAGAATCTCGTCCTTCTAGCAGGTCAGACGCCAAGAAAGACAAGTGGCCGCGCAGCGAGTCTGCAGAAATGTTGTCGAGCACAGCCTGAACAGGGGGTGTAATGGCAAAAGACGCTACGAAAGGGTCCGAAGCCCAGCCGGGCGCTCCGCCGGCAACGCAAACCCAAAGGCTCACCCACGACGCGAACCCCCAGACGCGCCTGTGCATTAAGCCACCCTTTCCGTTTCAAATGGCGTTGCAGACTGAGCCAGTCGCTGGAACTGTCGCCCGGCAAAGATCGCAACAGACATCCAAACCAGCGCGGTGAGGATGGTCACCGGGCTCAACCAGCGGACCCCCACCCAGATGAAAGTGGCCGAGACGAGAATCGCCAGACCCTTGGCTACACGTTGCATGAACATATTGGTAAACGCTCGGGCCTTGTATTGGGCGTCGCTGGAGGTGGGCACATATAGCGTTTCACGTGCGGTCTGGTTGATGGAATAGTTAAGGCTGTTGTCGGAGACAATCAGCAGGCTACCCATGAACAAGGTCGGCTCGATCCAGAAGCCACCGCTGGATAGGGCGATCACGGCCGGCAGCAAAAGCAGTCCAGCGCCAAGCCCCAAACGTCGTACCAGAAAGCTGGTCAAAAGCAGTTGTACACCCAGTGAAAGGATGTTGGTCGCAAGGTAAACCTTAGCCAGGTAAGCTTGTGCATTGCGGCCCCCCGAAACGCTCGATGCCAGCACGGACGAGAATTGGAAGTCCAGAATCTGCGAGCAGAATTCATAAAGGGCCAGCACCCCGACGATAGCCAGCAGATACTTGGACTTCATCACCATCCGTGCCCCTTCTAGAACAGAACCGGGGCGGATCCTTTCCAGTCTGATCGGAGTATCGCGGTAGTGCATCACTGCTCCGGGGCGCCGGGCGAGGCCGTCGGCCCGCCAAGCCAGAACCCAGATCAGCGCGGTCAGACCGGCACAGAAGAGGATCAAGGGCTGGCTGCTGTAGCGCTGCACTAAAGCGCTGACCAGCGCTGAACCAGCCATGCCACCCAGCAGGCCGCCAGTGCCAATTAATCCGTAGAGTCGAGTCGATTGTTCAGGTGTGGAAATCTCATTCAAAAAAGCCCAGAACGTTGCGATCCAAACGGTGCTCCACAGGTCGCCAAACAGATAGAAGGCGTAGTTCACTGCTCCGGATGGCATGTCGCTGACAACTTCGGCAAAAATCAAGAGCGCCACCAGGAATCCACAACAGAGCAGTTGGACGAGCCGGCGTCCCCCAAAAAGGTTGTATAAGAGCGTGAATCCGATCATGGCCGCGAAGGCCACGTCGATGTTGATCCCCTTTGCGATAAGTTCGCGTTCGGCACCGAAATGAGCAACAAACAAGCCTTTCTTGAGGGGCTTCAGGATTTGAAAAACGGCGGTTACCGAGAAAAAGAATCCAAACATCACCAGCGCTGGCTGGATCTCACCAGACCGCACGTCGAAAAACTGACGGATGTATCTCATGAAGGGCCGGGCCTCTTCTCACCGCCGTCGAGGCGAGTCGCTTTTTGGCAGTGTATCATGGGCTGATAGCTCGATGGTTGAAAACGTCGTCCGAACACTGTCTAGTGCATCCTTAGTTTGATCGGCATCTATTTGCCTCCGTTCAGTTGAAAGCTTCGCAGCTTCGATGCGAGCCTTCCCCGCCCTGCTTGTCCTGATTGATTGCTGCTTCCCGACGACCTCTATGGTATAACCTGGCCTGGTTTGTCCAAAGCAGCGACCTTTTCATGTTCGATGTGAGGATTTGCGCCATGTCTGAAACCCATGCCGAGCTTTCGCGACGTCAACTTTTGAAATCGGCCTCACTGGCTGGCGCTTCTCTGGCACTCCCTCAGCCGAGCTTTCCCACTGCCTTGTCCGAGACACCGAAGATCAAATTGGGTTTCGATAACTTCTCTATCCGAGCTTTTGACTGGAAGGCCCCTCAACTTCTCGACTACGCGGGACGACTAAAAGTCGATACCCTTCTTCTTTCGGACCTCGACGTTTATGAGAGTCACACCGAGGGTTACCTGAAAGAAATTAAGTCCAGGGCCGACGATCTGGGCATCGAAATCCAGGCGGGGACCGGCAGCATCTGTCCCTCGTCGAATACGTTCAACCAACGCTTCGGCACTGCAGAGGAGCACCTGAGTCTGACCATCCGTATTGCCAAAGCCCTCGGATCTCCGGTCGCTCGCTGCTACCAGGGAAATGCCAGCGATCGTGAGAGCGAAGGCGGCATTGAGAGCCACATCCGGAATACGGTGCAGGTCTGCAAGAATGTGCGCAGCCGGGCGATCGATGCGGGCGTGACGATCGCTATCGAGAATCACGCGGGCGACATGCAGGCGTGGGAACTGGTCAACCTTGTGGAAGAGGCCGGACGCGACTATGTTGGTGTGACGATGGATTCGGGCAACGCGACCTGGACGCTGGAAGATCCTATGCAGAACCTGGAAATCCTTGGTCCCTACGCCGTGAGCACGGGCATTCGCGATTCTGCTATCTGGGAATCGCCGGAAGGCGCGATGGTGCAGTGGACCGCCATGGGTGAAGGTGATGTTAACTTTAAGGCATACATGCACCGTTATGCCGAACTCTGTCCCAAGGTTCCAGTGCAACTAGAGATTATTTCCGGCATCACCCGCCCCTATCCTTATTTGAAGCCCGAATTTTGGAAGCCTTATCAGAAGGCGCGAGCTTACGAATTCGCCAGGTTTGTCGCTCTGGCCAGGACAGGAAGGCAGCGTCAACCCTATCAGCCGCCGGAAGGCAAGGGCAAGACGCTGGCTGAACAGGAGTATCAGAAGGATCAACTCGAGCGGAGCTTGAGGTATTGCAAAGACGTTTTGGGACTGGGACTAAAGAGATAGGGGTGCGGTGCGACTTCATGGAGCCAGGTGAGCGGGAACACCCAAGAATGGACGCCGATGAGCACGAATCGGACAGACGATCTCATGCGAGCAATCTCGACGCCCATCCGGATCGCTTGAAATGGAATGAGAAACATCGAAAGGCTGCAGAAGCTTC
>Ga0075421_100003242_pt1 | contig 19447 bp, 12 predicted proteins | sample SoiMetdeltSBSDD5_FD_75292 | JGI IMG/M metagenome (GOLD analysis project Ga0075421, IMG submission 75292) | Bulk soil microbial communities from a Populus tree surrounding site in Tennessee, USA - Soil MetaG P. deltoides SBSDD5 | ecosystem: Environmental > Terrestrial > Soil > Tree plantation... | reverse complement strand
GGCGCGCGCGACCGCATCGCCGTGCTGGAAAGCCATCTGCTCGCTTGCCGTCCCGAACCAGTGTCGATACCGCGGTCCCTCAGTCCGCGCCAGTTCAGGCGGCGTTTTCAAGCGGAAGTGGGGCTCACACCCAAACTCCACGAGCGCATTCGGCGCTTTCAGCGCGCTCTGGGAATCCTCGACTCCATGCCGTTCGCCGAAGTGGCGGCCGCATGCGGGTATTACGATCAGTCGCACCTCATCAGGGACTTTCAACAGTTCACTGGAGAACGGCCATCAGCATGGCTGCAGGGAGAGGCGAATGCGCTGTTTCACCGGGACGCGTTGGAGGCTGAAGCCATACATGGCCGACTTCGGGATCCGATATGCTAATTTGCATAACTCCGCGCGGGCGGACAGGAGGCAAGCTGTGAATTCAAAGAGACGAACAAGCCGGCGCGGCATGGGCCGGCGCGACATTCTCAACGCGGGAGGTGCGGCTGCTCTCCTTTCGGCGTCGGCGGCGTTGCCGGCCACGGTATCCGCTGCGCCAACACCGAGCCCAGACGTGTATACGCGGCTCGGAGTCCGACCGTTCATCAATACAACCGCTACGCTCACCATCAACGGCGGTTCACGCACCTTGCCCGAGGTGGTTGCGGCGATCGAGCAAGCCTCACAATTCCACGTCAATCTCGATGAATTGATGGAAAAGGCCTCGGGGCGAATTGCTGAACTGCTGAAGGTGGAATGGGCGCTGGTTACTTCGGGCGCGGCCGCCGCGCTGTCGCACGCCACGGCGGCTTGCATTGCCGGCTCGGATCCCGAAAAGATGCAGCAACTGCCCGACCTGCGGAGGCTGAAGAACCAGGTCATCATGCCTCGTGAGTCGAGGGACGTGTACGACCACGCAACGCGAACGCTCGGCGTGGAGATCGTCGAAGTAGATTCCGCTTCGGAACTGGAGTCGGCGATCGGACCGCGAACGGCGATGATTCAAATTCTCGGGATGCACTTTGGTAGCGCTCGCTTCGGCCTTGCGCAAGTCGCTCCCATTGCGAAAAAGGCGGGTGTACCCATCCTGGTGGACGCGGCCGCCGATTACCTGATCGTTCCCAACCCATACCTCGCCCTCGGGGCCGATCTGGTGGCGTACAGCGGCGGCAAGATCCTGCGCGGTCCACAAGGTGCGGGCCTGCTTATCGGACGGAAGGACCTTGTGCGCGCCGCTTGGGCCAACAGCGCGCCCCATCACGCCTTCGGCCGTGCCATGAAGGTGAGCAAGGAAGAGATTGTGGGCATGGTCGTGGCCGTCGAAACATTCATTAACAAGCGCGATTTGAAGGCAGAGTATCGCGAGTGGGAGTCCTGGTATACGCACATTACCGAGAAGATTACACAGGTACCGGGCGTGAAGACGCAGGTGCGTGGTCCACAAAAGGGCGGGCCTTTTCCAACATTGTCCGTTTCATGGGACCAAGCTCAAGTGGGACTCACGGCCGGCGAAGTCGGCCGCCTGCTTCGCGACGGTGAACCCCGGATCATGTCCCACGCTTCCGGCGAAGGCAGCTCATTCCTGATTCGACCCGTGGCCATGCGGCCGGACGATTACAAAACAGTCGCCACTCGCTTGACCGAGATTTTCCGAAGCGCTCCGAAGGAATTGAAAAAGCACACACCCGCACCACCGAGCGCGGATATTGCCGGCCGCTGGGACGTGACCGTTCAATATGAATCAGGTTCCGCGCAACATCAACTGTTCTTGAACGCGAAAGGCAACAAGATCACCGGCACGCATCTTGGCTGGGCTTTCAAAGGAGATTTGAGAGGCATGGTCGACAGCTCCAAAGTCACCTTCCAGTCTTCGATGCCCGTCGGAGGCCAGAACCTGCACTTCGCTTTTGCGGGTGACCTCGCGGGTGACACCATGTCTGGTGAAGTGAGCCTGGGCGAGTACGGGCGCGCGCGATGGACGGCCAAGCGCCACAATGCGGGCTAGGGTTTGTGTAGGGCAAAGGCCAGCACGTTGGAGCCTGCCGCGATCGCGATGTATTGAGTTCCTTTGAAGCTATAGGAGATGGGGGAAGCAGAAATCTGCTGACCCGTGTTGAAATGCCACAGCGGCTTGCCGCCAGCGGCGTCGAGCGCGGTGAGTCCGCCTTGGTCATCGCCAGAAAAGATTAACCCTCCGGCCGTCGATAGCACTCCGGCGCCGTACCGCTTCGACCCAATTTGCTTGTATTCCCATTTCATCTTTCCCGTAGACACTTCGAGCGCCCGCACATAGGTTTGCCACGGCGCTTCCGCATCCTCAACGTATCCGGTTGCCATGAAGGGAACACCTCCGGGGCGGAACGTATCGCGGGATTTGTAATTGATTCCACAGCCTTCCATTACCATCACGTAGAACAAACCTGTGTCCGGGTTGTACGCCGGCGAATGCCAGTTTGTAGCGCCAGCCGTGGCCGGACATGTGCGCGTACCGGTGACGCTCGGAATCACTTCGGGTACACGGATCGGTTTGCCTTCCGGAGTCAATCCCTTCGCCCAGTTCAGTTGTTTGATGAAGGGGATTCCATGCAGGAACTTGCCCGTCACGCGGTCAAGAACGTAATAGAAGCCGTTACGATTGGCCTGAACGAGCAGCTTACGCCGTTCGCCCTGAAACGCGGTGTCGACCAGCACCGGAATCTCGACCGCGTCCCAGTCGTGTACGTCATGCGGCGTAAATTGGAAGTGCCATTTGAGCTTGCCGCTGTTGGCGTCGAGCGCGACCATGCTCTCCGTGTATAAGTTGTCGCCCTTTCGCACATCACCGTCGAAATCAGGCGCCGGGTTGCCGATACCCCAATAGATCAGATTCAGTTCCGGATCGTAGCTGCCCGTAAGCCACGTGTTCCCGCCGCCAGTCTTCCAGGAATCTCCAGACCACGTCTCGTTTCCTGGCTCCCCTGGCTTGGGAATCGCATTCCAACGCCAGATCCGCTCGCCGGTTTCCGCGTCGTATGCATCGAGAAACCCGTTCAGGCCATGGTCGCCGGGAGCGATGCCCATTACGATCTTTCCGTTGATGGCGAGTGGAGCGACCGGGCTCCAATATCCGTCGCTTGCTTCCGCCAGCTTCGCCTTCCAAGCCACGCTTCCCGTGCGTGCGTCGAGCGCGACCAGATGTGCGTCAGGCGTTCCCACGTACACCTTGTTCCCCAACACGGCCACGCCCCGGTTCGGGCCTTTACGCAAAGCCGGTTCGTGATGATACTCCCAGATCAGCCGGCCACTACGGCCGTCGAGCGCATACACCTCATTTGGCTGCGACACGTACATGACGCCCTCGACAACGACGGGCACGCTTTCGAGCCGGCTGGCGCCGGGAACATGATAGACCCACTTGGGAACCAGATCGCCTACGTTTCCGGTGTGGATCTGCTTCAGCAACGTGTGCCGCTGCGAGTGGTAGCTACCGGAATAGCTCAACCAGTTCCGTGGATCGGCCATCCGCAGGTCGTTGTAGGTCACCTGCGCGACCGCCGCCGCGCACAGTACAACGCTGGCCAACATCTTTCTCATCTGCGCCTCCGTCCGCCCGATTGTGAAGTTCCAGCACCGCGCACGCCCAGCCTGCTGAGAAACGCCAGCAGATCCCGCAGTTCTGTTGCGCTGAGCGTCTTGTCATAGTTCGAAGGCATCAGCGATTGCCGTTCGTACTCGATGGTTCGAAGCTCATCGCGCTGAAGCAGATGCAGCTTGCCTTCGATGTCCAAAAGTTGCATCGAGAAATTGTCCTCATTTCGCAGCACTCCACGAATCGTATGGCCCTCCTTGGTAACGACTCGCACTGGCTGATAGCCCAAGGGTATCTTTGGTTTCGCCATCGTAAGCGAATCCCGTAGAAAGCGCACGCTTCTTTCATTGGCGATGGTCGACAAGTCAGGACCGAGCAGGCCGCCGCGTCCATTTACCACGTGACACTCGCTACAACGGCCCTTGGAGTGGAAGATCTCACGGCCACGCGCCTCGTCGCCGTCGACCGGTGAATCGATGGCCGTAGCGCGCAGCGTGCGGATATAGGTCACGATTTTTGAAATGTCGCTGTCGGGCAGGACCGAGGCGGGCATCAACGTTCCCGCAATGCCCTGTTTGATCGCATCGAATAGATCCTGCTCACTGGTGCGCAAGTACCTTCGCTGCGCGGCCAGCGCGGGCGCGCGGTCGCCCGCGGTTCCGTCCTGGCCATGGCACATCGTGCAAGACCGGTTGTAGATCTCCCGCCCATGCTGACTGACTTCCAGCGAAGTCTGCGGCGGCCGGTTTACAAACCGCACCGAACCGAATGCTTCCGGTGTGTGGAAGCTCCGTACGCCCTGTGGGAGCGGCGACCACGTGCTCGCCTGCGCGTTCGTGATGCCTCCCAACCTTTGCAGGTTGAGTCGCCAGCGATCGCCGTCGCGCGGTGGCGTGTGAGCGGCATCGCGGACGAAATTCCTGAGTGGAATGGCGGCCTCGACAATCCAATGATCGTCTTGCGGCGACTCGTCTTTCTTTGGCATTCCATGGAATGTCGTGCGATACCGGACGCCATCCGGCTCCCACGTGGGCGGACCGGTCCACCAATCCGTACGGGCGCGGTTCAGCATGGCGCCAATGGCGTTGATCTCGAACGTATAGTAGTTCTTCACTTTTTCCGGATTGGGACTGAGGAAGATCTCGACACAGTCATCCTTTGAAACCGGGCCGTGACGCTGCGTGACCGATGCCGAGATGTGCCGGTCGTGAGCGTACCAGGAAACGTACAGATTCTCGTCGTCCCAAAGGATTTTGGCGACCGTTTTCTCTTTCTCGCCTTCCTTGTGCCAGGGGAAATCGAATTCGCCAACACTTGCCGCTTGCTGCCAAGCGATCTCATCGAGCTTGCCGTCAATCTGAATCGGCGAGGCGGCTCGATGGATGTCGTATACCGGCTGCGCGTAGATAGCGGCGCATGCGGAATACAGAAGGATCAGGTTGATTGGCGCAACGCGCTTTGGCATGGGCTCGATTTTATCGCAGGCGTACCGGTCTCAAAGCGGGACTGCATTGCTTTGCACATAAGCCTCGACGTCGGACTCGTCGGGACCGATGTAGTGGAAGTACTCGGCGTACTCCAATCCATGTGCCTGCCCGCGGCTACGATCGCGCGCCAGGGCAAATTGTTTCGTGTATTGACGGTTGGCCGTATCGTCGTCATTGCCGAGTAGCGGGAGCTTCTTGCCTTGCTGCGCGAGTCTGCGCCGTAATCGGGCGCCCGTGTCTCCCGACGGGCCTTGGGTGACATTGGCGACATTCACATGAACCTTTTGATCGATGAAGCCGGAGATGTCGACGATGCGATTCACCAGCTGTGGTCCGCGAGCAAAGTAGTATCGTTCCTTTGGCGCGTACGGTTTCACGCCGCCTAAAAAATGCTCCGGGTAGTCCCACTTTGAGCCAGAGATTGCCGCCGCCCATTCCACCGCCCGCGCGGTGACATAGTGATCGGGATTGCGTTCATACAAGGCCGAGGGATCGTACACCAGCACGGTGTCGACCTTCAATGCGCGAAACAGAAACACCAGCCGCGCGCGAATCTCGATGATCGGCCACGCATCCATGTTGTGATTGGGGTAGTTGAGGAATATAGAGTCTTTGCAACCCAGCCGCTTCGCTACCTCGTTCGTGTCTTGCTCGTTCTTCAGAACGATTTCGCCGTACGAGGCGCCAGTGCCCGCTGCGGAATCATCCGAGAGCGTGATCAGATACCCGGTATAGCCTTCGTCGATCAACTTCAGCACGGTGCCTCCCGCGAAGATCGGGATGTCGTCGCAGTGCGGTTGAATCGCCGCCAGCACCTTCCCCTGATGTGGTTTGCCGCTCTGGCGCCGCTCGATCACGGGCTGAACCTGATACGACGTGCTGCCCGTGCCGCCCCCTTGTGCTTCGCGGCCCGGGGCCGGAGCCGGCGCCTGTGCCGCAAGCGAAGCGGGAGCGGCGATTGCCGATGCCGTAAGAAATCGTCTTCTCTTCAAGTCAACCTCCATTCGTATAGGATGATGCCATGGAACGCAACAACAAATCGGACTCTCGCAGAAGCGTACTACGCGCCACGTTACTTGGCGGCGCCGGTGCAAGCGCACTCCTTGCGCAAGACAAATCAGAATGGTCGCCGAAAAAGCGGATCGCCGGCGGACCTGTCCGCTCCGGACATCTTCTCTTTCTGAGCGGCATTGGCGGCTGGTACCCGGAACGGCGGCCCAAAGCTGGAGACGTTCGCGAGCAAACAGCCGACGCGCTCACGATCATGAAGGAGTCGCTCGCCAAAGCTGGATCGTCCATGGAGAATGTGCTCAAAGTGCAGGTGTCGCTGGTCGATCCCGAAAAAAACTGGGAACCGATGAATGAGGTGTACAACACCTTCTTCCTCAAAGACCGGCCTGCACGATCGTATTTCGGAACCACGGGATTTCGCCGCGCGGGCCAACTGCTGCAGATTGACTGCATCGCCTACGTTGATTGAAGCGTCATTTGAAGTTGCTGTAGGGACCCGCATCGCGCCAATCCGTGCGGCTGAGCCCTTCTGAATCCCAAACTACTTCACCGTTTCGCACGGTCAACACACAACGGATTTCCTTATCGGCTGTCAGTTTCGCGTGGCCGGAATCGAGGAAGGCGAATTGTCCCTTCCGCACCTCCAACACGGCGATATCGGCGGCGCCTCCTTCTTCAATTGATCCCAACTCCGGACGCCGGATGGCTTTTGCAGGATTGATGGTGCTACGTTCGATCACCTGATCAAGCGTAAGTCCCATCGCCAGGAACTTGGACATCACGTTGTTCATCGTCGAACGCGGAAGCATGATGCTGCGCTTGTGCAGGTCGGTGGAGAGGGTATCGGGCAGGAAACCTTGCTGAATGGCGGGCACGGCAATGCGGAACCAAAGGCTGCCGGCGCCATGCCCGACGTCGAACAGGACGCCGCGACGGCGGGCCTCGAGCATGTAGCTCTGCACCTTCTTCTGCGCATCCAGTTGCGGGATGCCCCGTGCGTAAACGTGCGTGTGAATGTCGCCGGGGCGCATATGTTCGAGAATGAGTTCGCGGTAGCCGCGTCCAGGTTTGTTCTGGAAATCGACCATCACGATCGTCTTGCTAAGCTCCGCTGCCTTCACGGCGCGATCGACGGCCTCCCATGTGGCGGGCTGGAAGTGGGCGGTTTTGATGCCGACGATGATCTGCGGATATTTCAGAGCGACGCTCGCGGCGGCTTCGGAGTCCATTTGAGCGGGGTCGTTCTCGATCTTGCCACCGGCCATGCCGGGCCCCACAATGTTCACCCATGCCAGTATGCGCGTCTTTGAATGATCGATGACCTTGCGTTTGAACTGTTCGAAGGTTTTCCAACCGGAGCTTCCCGCGTCGACCGCGGTAGTCACGCCATTGCGCAAGGCGTTGTGATCGGGATTCAAGCTATGCGCGTCACCCTCGGAGTTGAAGTGGGCGTGAATGTCGATCAAGCCCGGCGTCACGTAGTAGTCGCTCAGATCGACGACTCGGCGTCCATGAGCAGTAGGAATTCCGCGCGCAACCTTCCGTACTTTGCCTCCACTGATGGCGATATCCAGCCGCTCGTTGCGCTTGTTCTTGGGATCGATCACGTGGCCGCCCTTGAGAAGAAGGTCATAGACATCCTGAGAACTCGCTGGGAGCGCGATCGCCAGCGAGAGGGCGACTACCGCCAGGCACGTCACGGAATCACCTCGTATGCCCCAGCCTTGGTCCATTCGGGAAATGTGCGGGCGTCACGGTCATATACCGTTTGGCCGTTGCGCACCGTCAGCACGCACTCCAATTTCTGCGTCCCCAGCATTTTTTTTGCCCAGGCATCTTTGTAAGCGAAAACACCGGTGCGCGAGGTAAACACGGCAACGTCCGCGATTTGTCCCGCGCTTAACGTGCCCATCTCGGGAAATTTAGAGATGGCTTTTGCGGGATTAACAGTCGAGCGCAGGATGGCGTCTTGCAGCTTCATGCCAAGACACATCATCTTTGAGATGCAATTCGGCATGTCCGATTCCACGGTCATGATGCTTGAAGAGTGAAGGTCGGTGCTGATCGTGTCGGGCGCGAAGCCCTGCGCCATCGCTTTCGTCGCAACTGGCCAAAGAAAACTGCCGGCTCCGTGGCCGAGATCGAACAGCACTCCTCTTTTCCTCGCTTCCGTGACGTAGGGCTGGAGTTTGCCGGTGAACCGGTCGATCACCTCAAGCTGCCGGTCGTTAAAGACGTGCGTGTGCATGTCGCCCGGGCGCATCTTGTCCATCAACTTTTCGCGGCTCGTGCGGCCCGTATTCGTGAAGATCTTGTCGTCGACCATGATTGGGACTTTTGCAATTTTTCCGGCCTCAATCGCCCGGTCTATCGCTGTCCAACCAGAACCACCGAAATGCGCCGTCTTGATACCGACGATTTCGGCGCGGTTCTCGATGATCTTCGCGGCCGTCTTCGCAGAATCCATGTCGGTGACATCATCTTCGTATTTTCCACCGATCATCCCGTGACCCACGATGTTAATGAGCGCAAGTACTCGTGTGCTTGAAGGCTTGATGATGCGCTTTTGCATCTCATCAAAAGTACGCCACCCCGAACCACCGGCATCGACAACTGTCGTGGTACAGGCGGTTAGCGCCGTATCATCCGGAAAGATCGAACCGCTGTAACCAAACACGTGCGCGTGCAGGTCGATCAGGCCGGGAGTGACGAAAAGCCCGATCGCATCGACCACCTTTTTCGCTTCAGCGGCCGGAATGTCCGCTGCAACGCGCGCAATCTTTCCGGCGGCGATGGCAACGTCCATGACGCCGTCGATCTGGTTCGCTGGATCGATCACGTGCCCGCGCTTCAGTAGCAAATCGTAGCGGGCCTGACACAACGCTACGCCAGCCGTCGCGCTGAGCGCGATCATAACAGCAGCAATGAGTTTCATAGGTAAACGCACTCGCGGTGCTTTAGAATTCTACGCCAGCAGTTCCTTCACTGGCTCACCCGTCCGGTCATCCAGTGAATTGGCAATCTTCACGGGCCGCCCGATGGGACTCATGTATTCCTTCGTCCAATCAATGCCAAGCGCCTTGTAGATCGTCGCGTAGAGATCTCCCATCGTCACCACGCGATCGACGACGTCGTGCCCCTTAGCATCGCTCGCGCCGACAACTTGTCCTGTCTTGATGCCCGCACCGGCGAGCGCCAGCGACCAGCAGTTCGGCCAGTGATCGCGTCCCAGGTTGGGGTTGATCATTGGCGTTCGTCCGAACTCGCCCATGGCAACCACCAACGTGGTGTCGAGCAGTCCACGCTCATCCAGATCCTCGACAAGCGTAGTGAGGCTGCGATCCAGTGTCGGCGCAAGGCGGTCACGGTGGCCCTTGTCGTTGTCGCTGTGAGTATCCCAGGAGTTTCCGTGGTATCCCGCCGCCGTGACGAAACGGCTGCCGGCTTCCACGAGACGACGCGCAAGCAAGACGGACTGACCCACGGAGTCTTTGCCGTAGCGCTCCTTTGTCTTCTCCGTTTCCTTCGACAGGTCGAATGCGTCGCGAACGGCCGGGGAGAGAATCATCTTCCATGCCTGCGCCGTGAAGGCATCCATGTCGGCGTGCTCGGCAGTATCGTTCAGGGCCCGGTAGCGCCGGTCAACGGCCTTCAGAAATGCGCTGCGGCCTTCCACCGCGTCTTGCGAGACGCTCTTCGGAAGACTGAGGTCCGTCACTTCGAAACCGGGCCTGCTGGGATCGGGCACACACATGGGATCGTAGTCGCCGCCAAGGAACGCGGCGCGGAAATGCTCCTCGTACTGGCGCGTGCGGTCCCACTTAGGCACGAGCACGTGGGCGGGAACGGCGTTTCTTGGGCCCATCTCCTTCGTCACGATCGAGCCCAAGCTGGGAAACTGCATCGCTGGATTCACTTCGTGCCCTGTGATGGCGTAATGCGTTGCCTGCGGATGATCGTTTCCGCGGGTGTGCATGGAGCGTACGAGCGCGAACTTGTCCATCCGCTTCGCCATCTTGGGCAATAGTTCGGAAACCTGGATGCCCGCTACATTCGTGGAGATCGGCTTGAAGTTGCTGTTGGTCTTCGGGTCCCAGGTGTCGATGTGGCTCGGCCCGCCTTCGAGCCAGAACAGGATCACCGAATGCGCTTTGCCGGCCGGTTTTGACCCGGAAGTATCCGCCGCGGCAAGATAGTCGCTCAACGTCAGACCGAGGTAGCCAAGCGAACCGGCATTCAGAAAGTCTCTGCGGGAAGTTAGATGCCGCATCGGTGCCCTCCTTAGTGATTCTCCACAAACTCACGCGAACTGATCAGCGCCCAGACAAACTCGCGGAGCGCCGTCTGCCGGTCGCCGCGCTGCGCCAGGATCTGTTTCAACTCCCGGACCTCGTCATCGTCGGGCAATCTGCCCAAGGCGGCGAGGTAGAACTCTTCGAATATTTTTTCATCCGTTGCGCCAGTTTCCATCAGGCGTGCCAGACGTCCTTTGGGCGCGCTCAGTCGTTCGGCATAACTCGCTCCGGCCAGCACGTGGAGCGCCTGGCCGAGATTTGGCTTGATATTTCGCTCGGGGATGGCCCCGCGGTTGGACCGCCCATACAATTCGAGAAACCGCGAGAAAAACGTGTCGGGGTCGCGCAATTGGATCGCACGCGTTCCGGCTGGAGCCTGCCCCACCGCGGAACCCTCTGAAACCGCCGTTGAGAACGTCTCCGGTATACCTGTGACATCGACAACAGCATCCAATAACACCTCGGCGTCAAGTCCGCGCGGCAGGGACCGCGAGTAGTTGGTGACATCATCCCGGTTGGTTTCATTCGAACGCTGCGAAAGTTGATAGGTGCGCGAGTTGACGATGGTCCTCATTAAGTGGCGGAGGTCGTATCCATGAGTGCGGAAGCCGGTGGCGAGCGCGTTGAGGAGCGCTGGGTTGGTGGGGGGATTCGTGGACCGGAAGTCGTCCACCGGATCGACGATTCCGCGCGCAAAGAAGTATCCCCAGATCCGGTTCACCGCCGCCTCGGAGAAATAGGGATGCGAAGTCATCCAGCGCGCCAGCTCCTTGCGCGGATTGCCGTCGGGCGTGACATTTGCGGCGGCGTTATCGAGTAATGCAGGTTGGACGGCTGCCTTCGTCCGCGGGTGGAGCACTTCGATGCTGCCCCCTACGTCTTTCGAACTGAGGTCCATGTTCACCGGATGGTCGACTACCACCGGACCGAACTTAAACATCCGCCCGAAGAAAGCCGCCATGCCCCAGAATTGATCCTGGCTCCAGTTTTCGTAGGGATGATTGTGGCACTGCGCGCAATCGAGCCGCCGCCCCATGAATACACGGACTTCTTCAGCCATCACATCCGCGGGCGAACCCACCTGGTTGTACGGAAGGAAGTGACGCGTCGCGGGGCTATAGCCTTGCGCCGAGATGCGTTCACGCGCCACATCATCGTAAGGGCGATTCTTTTCGATATTGGATCGGATCCATTCGCCGTACTCGGTACTCCATTTGGGAGACAGGCCGTTGGCGAAGATGGCTACGCGAAAGATCTCCGCGAACCGGAACGACCAGTAGTCGACAAACTCCGGAGAAGCGATGAGGGCATCGATGACGCGTTCCCGTTTTCGCGGGTCGGTGCTCGACAGGAATTCCCGCACGCGCTGCGGCGGCGGCAATGTGCCCGTCAGATCGAGGCAAACCCGCCGCAGGAATTCGGCATCGCCTGCCAGTTCGGAAGGGACAATTCTCAGCTTTCGCAATTTTTCAAAGACATGCTCGTCAATAAAGTTGGCGCGGGCAATCTGTGGATAATTCGCAATCGGCGGGCCGACCACCCCCACGCCAAAACTGGCAATTTGTCCAGCGGCGCGAACCAAAACTGAAGTCTCTCCACGGCGTATGGAGCGGACAATTCCACCGGGGACGGCGGCGGCCACTTCGCCATTGTTCACGGTATAGAGCGCTTCGTGCGTGTAGTCTTCAGTATGTCCGTCACTGAAATGAGCCGTCACGATGACCCGATGTTCCGCGCTGGTGGGCATAATCACGGTCGCCGGATTCACTTCCAGGCGCGACAGTCTGACGTCCGTTGCGCCAGCGGTGTCGGCGAAAACCGCTCCGTTGCGAATCCACTCCAGAATCATGTTGTAGTCGGCCGAATTCACGTCGATGCGTTTGCCACCGCCGTGTGGAACGATCATCGCCGGCTTCTGAAGGAGCAGACTCTTAGCCGGGTCCTGCAGGTTAATTCGCGGAATTCGCTCGCCCTTGGCCGCGGTGCTGAGCACCTGGTAGGTGCCGCCCTTGTGTATCCACTCATAGTCGTCGGCGGGATAAAGCGCGTTTGCCGAAAGCTTGAATCCGCCCTGCCCTTTTACGCCACCATGACAAGCCGCGCTGTTGCAGCCTTGCTTGGTGAGGATACCCGAAATATCACGCTTGAAGTTCATGACGCGCTTGGTAGCGGCGCCTTGGATGCGGAGCTTGGACTGCGCCTGTTTGCCCGCCAGGCTGGCAGTCACCGTCAGCGCACCATCACCCACGGGAGACAGGCGGCCTGTCGATATGAATTTCGCCAACCCAGGTTTCGATAATCGCCACTCCACCTGGGCCGTGACATCGCTTTCGGTGTCGTCGGAATATTTCGCAACGGCGAGGAATTGTTGCGTCGCCTCCGCGCCCATCAACTCAGCCTGCGCCGGTATAGTCTGAATGGAAACGATACGCGCTTCCGGCCAAGCAGCCGCGGCGAGCAACAGGAATAGCGGAAAGATTCTCATGGCTTGGCCACCACCATGAGCGGAAGTGATTTCGTCAATAGTTTTTCGCCTAACTTTCCATCTACCAGTGGCCGAACGACCAGCTGAATTATTTGAGGCTCTGCAACCGGGGCCGCACCGGGGTTTGCCGAGAGGATCATTACAGCGCGCTCGGTTCGCGGCACGTAACGCTCGCGCTTGCCACGCGCCGACGGTGGATCGGTGTCGGGCTCGTAGTCGGCGCCGACAGAAGCCGATACTCCGGATGGCAGCAACTCGGCGGCGATGGCAACCGACCCCCGATAATCCTCCTCGCGATCAAAGAGGACTCGGATAGATTTGGATTCTCCGGGTGTAAGATTCACAGCGTCCGTATCAATGCGAACCTGACCAATGTGTGGCACCTGTTGGCGTATCTGCACGCGATATTGAAATTCGGGAGAGTTCAGATCCGACGCCGCGTCGCGCACTTCCACCGTGTAGTCTCCGGTGTCACGAAGTGGCACGATGGTTTTGGCTTGAAGCGATTTCGTCAACGCACCCGTACAAGCGCCGCGCCCGGCAAAGACGTTCGTCGCAACTTCTTCACCAGCCGCATTCAGCAGGCGCACGACGGGATTGAAAAACGGTGGCGCAGCCGACGGCGTCTCAATTTCGATGGCAATGTCGCGCGGCGCATCCAGGTGGAAGCGTGCCCGATGCGCTTCGCCCGGCCGCTCCAGCGTCCCCTCAATTGTCGCGGGCAGTTTGATCGGCGCGGGCTCAGGCGCTGCCCGGTAAGTTTCGATCGACTGCAGATTTGCGGTCTTGCCTCCCCGCACGGCCAATTGGTTCAGGCGATTGGCGTCCAGATGGCGTCCATGTTTACGCTCGTCCCAACCACTTTGACTCTTGACCGATTCAAGGGGCTGGGCTCCGGATGCGATCTTCAATAGATAGCTGTAATCCGAGCCACCTTGTCCGGCGAAGGCTTCGACGCGCACAAGGTACTCGCCCGCCGAAGCAAACCTATGAACCAGATGTGCATCGGTTGAACGCCCAACGACCCACACCGGTTCGTCGTTAAAAGCGATTCGCTTCAGACGATTGGAATCGAACCAGCTACCGTTGGACTCATAAATGGAAAGTGACGGGTCGAAGTTGGCGACCGTCGCCGCGGAACCGCCGGCAGCGATCTGCGGAAGTCCAGAGATCACATTGAAAGTGAGTGTTTGTCCAGCGTCCACGCGGACCGAATAGAAGTCGGCTTCCCCCCGGCGGGTAAGGCGACCCGCTATTGCTGACGGGAACGCTGAAACGGGAACAGCGGAACTCTTTGAGTCGTGTAAGCCGGCAGGTTCTTCTGCCACAGGAATGTCCGCAACATACAGAGGCAGCGAATTCGAGATTCCGTTGCGCGTAATGAGCCGGATCGGATAGCGTCCCGGTTGCGCATTCTCCGGCACGGTCACGCGGAGCGTCACCAAGTCAATCGGGGTCTTGCTGCGTCCGGTCGTTTCTTGCGGTGGCTCCGGCCGGATGCCCTGAATCACGACCTCAAGCGGACCCTTTTCGATTCGCAATGCCGTTGTGCCGGTAAGCCCCGATCCTCGCACCGTAGCTATGAAGGTGGATCCGCGCTGGCCAGTGAATGGATGGATGGAGAGAATCTTCGGATCGACGCGCGTCTGCCCAGCCAGAGGAAGGCAGATCAGGCCAGCGATTGTTAGCCAGCATGCGCGCATGTTTGAGTATGAGTCTATCGCAATTAGAGGCCCTGCCGATGCCCTCTTGCGGCATTCGCCGTGTATCGTCCATCAGCCGACTAAAGGCTAATCTGTGGCTGAATGACAAAGTGGCCTAAGGCCCATTCGCCCCTCGACAACGGCACGCAGCGACCACCCAGTAGTGGCGTACCAACAATTTGGGGGTTGGTTTCGGCGTTCCTTCAGATGGTCAGGACGATCTTCCCCGCGGAGTGTCGGCTGCGACTGAGTTCCAACGCCTCCTTGGCCTGCATAAGGGAAAAAACGGCCTGAATGAGGGGACGGAGCTTGCCGTCGTCGATGATCTGTCCGATCTCGGCGAGCCGCCGACCGTCCGGCTTGACGCCAATCATCGTTGCGCGCACGCCCTTTTCCCGTGCGAGGTCTTGCCGCGGCTCTTCGGTCAACGCCACGAGAATGCCGCCCTTTCTGAGCACTCCGAACGATCGCTTCTGCGAATCAGCGCTCACTGGGTCGAGTACTACGTCCACGTCGTGAACGTGATCTTCAAAGCGCGTCGCCTTGTAGTCGATCGCTTCATCACAGCCGAGTTTTCGGATCAGATTGATATGCTCGACGCCGGAAGCGGTGCCAAACACTCGCGCACCGCTCGCCTTTGCGAGTTGCACGGCCATCGACCCGACTCCGCCAGCGGCAGCGTGGATTAGCACCGTCTGACCGGCGCGCAGCTCCGCTGCGTCAAACAGCGCCAGGTACGCGGTCAGCGCGCAGACGGGTACGGCTGCCGCGGTAGGGAAATCGACTGTCCTGGGCTTGGTTGCGAAAGCAATTTCATCGCCAATGGCAAACTCCGCATCCGCGCCGTTGCCCGAAAGGTCGATCATGCCGAAGACTTCATCACCGGGCTTCAGCCGATTCACATCTGGACCCAGCTTCTCGACGATTCCAGCCAGCTCCCAGCCCAACGTTAGCGGCAGGCGGTGGTCGAGCCACGAGCGCGCCTTGCCCTCGGCGACCATCCAATCCAAAGGATTCACGCCGGCCGCTTTCACACGGACCAGAACCTGTCCACGACCCGGCTCGGGCCTGGGCGCCTGCGCAACTTTGACACCGGTCGGATCGCCGTACGAGTGGATTCGGGCGGCGAGCATGCTTACCCCCGAATGTTCCCGCGGTCGCTCGCCGCGCGTCGCGCTCTCGGACAATTTGCTGAATGGCGTACCGCCTTCGCGCCACTGCCCCTCAACGGCCTGCGGGCATTGCGGCTCGCGTTCTGATTCGAGCCATCCGCCGGCGAATCCCGCCTGCCGCAATCCGCGCCATACATACGGGCATCGCCGCATGAGATTCCAGACCAGGCCGGTCCGGTAGTTCTCGATCATCATCACGATCGGCCCCTGATCCAAACCGTAATTCAGCGGGCTGACCCAGTCGCCGAAGGTCGGATTCAGGCTGGCGCGCATGCCGTATGCGCTCCGCAAGGCGGGGTAGCAGCGAACAAGCTCTCGAAGCGTGTCAGCGACAAGTTCGGGTGCAAACGGAAATGACGCCGCGACCGCGCCTGGCGCCAGCGTGCCATCATCAGGCCCGTCGGGTACACCACGGGCCTTGTACAGCCAGAACTCCCGATCGACGTTTTCGATGGTCTTCTTCGCTAGTCCGGGACCGTCGCTGGCGCTCACACCCCAACAAAGCGGTCCATACCCACGAAACTTTTGCGGATTCTCACGCGCGTAGTTCTGCTGCACCTGCACAGCACGGCGGCTGTTCTCGAAATAGTCGAGGCCCCTGGCTTGCATGAACCCATCCCTAATTCCTTGAAAATCGAGCCAGCAGTGACTGAGCTGGTGAATGAACAGCGGACCTGAGTGGAGGTATTCGATTCCATATAACGTTCGCCAGTCGAATGTCTTTTGCCACGCACGGTAGCACTCCGGTGGCAACGCGAAAGTGGACGATCCAAATCCCAGCACATGCATCAGCAGCGTTTCATCGTATCCCTGATATCGATAACTGATGAAGCCGTTCTCCGGCGTGCCGCCATGGATGATCGTGACATCTTCGACGGTCTGGGCCGGCCAGCCGTTTGCGCTGCACGGAACGCCGTAAAGCGCCCACTGCCAGTCAGCACGGCGAAAGAGCGCGTCGGCGGTTTCACGGATTTCCCTCTCGGCGGGCGCCTCACCGTCAAAAAACGCCCCCGCCGCAAGTATTCCCGCCAGCAGAAGCGCGCTATCGATCGTCGAAAGTTCGCACATCCCCGCGCGGCGGCCGTCTTTCATCTCTAGAAAGTGATAGTAGAACCCCTTGTACCCCGTCACGTCCGGCTCGGGTCCTTGCGGGCTGTGCTCAAAAAATCGCAGCGCGGTCAGGACGCGCTCTGCTGCGTCCGTACGCTTGAGCCAACTATTAGTTACCGCAATGGGATGACAACTCAATCCCAGCCCCGTGGCCGCAATACTGCAAGGCGAATCCTCCCTTGTGTTGTCGGCGACAAGTCCGTTCTCGCCATTGGTATGGTCCAGAAAATATCGGAATGCCGATCGCTGTAGCTCAATAATGTCGTCTGGCAACTCCGTCATGCGATTATTCTAGCCGTGCGCGTTGTCTTCGGAAGGTGAACACGGGCGGCGAGGCGCTTGGCCCGCCGCCCTGGAAACGTGCCCAAAGCGTTGCGCGCCGTCGTCGCCAAGACCTTTCGGGAACACGCGGCCGCGAGGGAAGAGATCGTCGGCGTCCTCTCAAAAAGGGGAGCGGCTGATATTGCTGCGGCTCCTTAAGAACTTGGTAAGGGAGGCGAAAATGAATTCACCGTCTCTCACTCAGGCGCGATTGCTGCTGGTCATGCGCTTGCTGAGCTTGAAGCCCTCGTGCCATGTGGACTCGGCGCCGCCGCCGATGCGTGATATGACTGCTTCCACCACATAGGGGTTGCCGTCGCGGGTTTGTTGAATGCCGCGCTTTAGCGCCGCTTCGAGTTCGGCCGGCGTAGTCGCTCGCTCCCCCTTGACGCCTTGGCTTTCCGCCAATTTCGGGAAGTCGATGTCCGGATCACCCAGATACATCCCGGCGAACTGGCCCGAAGCTGCCATGTTGCCGCCGTAGCGATGGAAGCCGAGGCGCACCGCCTGATAGTTGTGGTTGTTCCAAACCACGGTCAGCACGGGCACGCCGTAGCGCGCCTGGGACCAGAACCCGGACGAACTATACATCACCGCGCCGTCTCCTATCGAACAAACGACGAGCCGGTCCGGTGCAGCCAGCTTGCATCCCGTGGCGGCCCCAATACCCCAGCCCAGCGAGTTACCGGTGTAGCTGACGAACATCTGCTGGTCCTCGCCGTAGCCGAAGGGAAAGGCGTCGTAGTGAGCCATTGCCGAATGAGTTTCCGCCGTCACGATCGCATTCTTGTCGATCGTCTTGGCCATGATGTGGGTGAGCTCGTCAGGATGCATTTCCTTACGTCCAAAGTTCTTCCGCGCGGCCGCATCATAGCTCTGCCACATCCGCGACGAGACTCCCTTAACCTCGGCACCCCTCTCTGCACCATACTTCGAAAGTCGTTGCCTGGTGAGCATGCCTTCAAGAGTTGCGCGCAGGTCGCGAATCGACTCTTTCACGTCGCCTACCATGGCGAGGTCCGTCGGATAGTTGCGGCCCATATGCGCGGTGTCGAGTCCGATGCGAACGATGCGCGCGTCCGCGGGAGCCTCGGGCGAAGAGGGCACCACGCGCCCACCGAAATCGCGCGCTCCGACCATGACGATGAGGTCAACGCCTCCCTTCACGTACTCCGATCCCATATTGAAGGTCCCCAGGTGCATTTCGTGGCGCGACGGGAAGCTGCGATAACCGCCGGGGCCTGAAGCCACGGGCAAACCAAACTTGCTGGCGAACGCAACCAGGTCGGCCTGCGCGCCGGACTTCCATACTTCGTCGCCGGCAATGAGCAAGGGCCGCCGCGCCGCGATCAACCATTTCGCGGCTTGTTCCACGGCCGCGGTTTCCGGCCTGACGCGGGAACGGAATAGAAAACGCTCGGCAGGCAGGATCTGAGCTTGAATGTTCTTCGCTTCGAGAGCATAGTTGACTGCCGCGAGGTAGACCGGCCCTCCCGGTTCGGTGGCTGCCACCTTGTAAGCGCGGCGCAGCATGAGCGGAAGGCTCTGCGGCTCGCGGCACTCCCAGCAGATCTTGGTGAACTGGCGTGTGACTTCCTTCTGATCAAAACCTGGGCGCGGAGCGAGCATTCCTTCATCGCTCCATATTTCGTTGTCGAGCATGCCGGCCGTCACAACAAGGGCCGATCCATCGCGGCTTGCATTGTAGAGTTGACCTACCGCCTGCGCGGTACCGGCAATCACGTGAATGTTGACGAATGCGGGCTTCCCGCTAACTCTGTGGTAGCCATCCGCCATCGAGATGACGATGCCTTCGTGCAGGCCCATGATGAGCGGAATTCCGGACGACGGCTGAGCGTCGAAGAATCCAACTTCGAAGGAACCAGGGTTGGTGAACAGGTACTCGGAGCCAGCCGCCTTGGCCTGCGCCATCAAAAGCTCGCCTCCGGTACCGCGGATCGTCGAAGAACCGGGAACAGGCAGGCCCTTGCCCGCATCTTCGGAAGTCTGTAACTGCGCAAGGAGAGACTTTGCTCCCGCGGCGCCCATCCCCAGACCGGTTAGTTTCCTAACAAGGCCCCGGCGTGAAAGACTATCTTCAAAGAATCGCTGGACGAATCGCTGCATCGAAAAGCCTCCACCGTGAAATGTCAGCGCGAAGATCATACAAGGGCCTACTGGCGAGGGCAAGGGATTCGTTCTTGACTGTCGCCGCCACATGAGAATGTCCTATTGGTGCCAGATAGAAATGTCCTATTGACAGGATCAGGCTGGCAGGGTGGAAAACGGAGCCCTGCTGATGACGCAAAAGGAGCGCGACCG
>Ga0075421_100003239_pt1 | contig 19455 bp, 32 predicted proteins | sample SoiMetdeltSBSDD5_FD_75292 | JGI IMG/M metagenome (GOLD analysis project Ga0075421, IMG submission 75292) | Bulk soil microbial communities from a Populus tree surrounding site in Tennessee, USA - Soil MetaG P. deltoides SBSDD5 | ecosystem: Environmental > Terrestrial > Soil > Tree plantation... | reverse complement strand
CTACTGCCTACTGCCTACTGCCTACTGCCTACTGCCTACCTCCTCGAAGCTTGGTCCAATAGTCGAGCCGCTTCCTGATCTCGCGCTCGAAACCGCGCTCCGGCGGATCGTAATAGGTTTCGCGGCCGATCTCCGTCGGGAAGTAGTCCTGGCCCGAGAACGCGTCCGGCTCGTCATGATCGTAACGATAGCCGGCGCCATATTCCTGCTGCTTCATCAGCCGGGTGGGCGCGTTCAGGATGATCTTAGGGGGCATCAGCGAGCCGGTTTCCTTGGCCCGCGCCATCGCCCGCTTGAACGCGACATAACTCGCATTCGATTTGGGTGCGGTGGCGAGATAGAGCGTCGCCTGCGCCAGCGCCAGCTCGCCTTCCGGGGCGCCGAGGAAATCGAACGTCTCCTTGGCGGCGAGCGCCTGATGGACGGCTTCCGGATCGGCCAGCCCGATATCCTCCACCGCCATTCGCACCAGGCGTCGTGCCAGATAGAGCGGATCCTCGCCGGCCGTCAGCATGCGGGCGAGGTAATAGAGAGCCGCATCGGGATCGGAGCCCCGCACCGATTTGTGCAGCGCCGATATCAGATTGTAATGGCCATCGCGTGACTTGTCGTAGAGCGGCACCCGCCGCTGGACGATCCGGGCCAGCGCTTCCGGTCCGATCTGCTCGCCCTCCGCCACCGAAGCATAGATGTCCTCCACGAGATTGAGCAGGTAGCGGCCATCACCATCGGCAAGCGCGAACAGCTGCTCGCGGGCCGGCTCATCGAGCGGCAGGCCTCGTCCTTCCACCGCCTCCGCGCGCTGCACCAGGATGGCGAGCGACTCGCGCTCCAGCCGGTTCAGCGTCAACACCTGCGCCCGCGACAGCAGCGCGCCGTTCAGCTCGAATGACGGGTTCTCGGTTGTGGCGCCGATCAACGTGATCGTGCCGTCTTCCATATGCGGCAGGAAGCTGTCCTGCTGCGCGCGGTTGAAACGGTGGATCTCGTCGACGAAGAGCAGCGTGCCCCTGCCCTCCTCGCGCCGCTTGCGCGCCTGATCGAAGATTTTGCGCAATTCGGCAACCCCGGAGAAGATTGCCGAGATTTGCTCGAAATGGAGTCCGGTTTCACTGGCGACCAGCCGCGCTATGGTGGTCTTGCCGGTGCCTGGCGGACCCCAGAGGATGAAGCTGCCCAGCCGTCCCGCCGCAAGCAGCCGCGTCAGCACTCCCTCGAAGCCGGTGAGGTGCTCCTGGCCGACGACTTCACCAAGGCTCTTCGGGCGCAGTCGATCGGCGAGCGGATGGGGAGCCGATGTTTCGAGACCTGCTGCCGTAAAGAGGTTCTCCATGCGTCCTCAGCCGCCAAGCCGCAGCGATCGCACCTGACCGTTGCGATCGACCGACAATTCCCAATAGCCGCTGTCCTTGGTCAAGGCTGCCTGCAGCGCCTTGACGCTCGATATCTTCGTGCCATTGATCTCGAGGAGGAGATCTCCCTTGCGAAAGCCGATGCTTGCCGCCGGCCCTCCCTTCACGTCGACCACCGCCACGCCTTTGGCAGAGATGCCGAGGCCAAGCTCGGCGGCGAGTGCCGGCGAGACATTGGCGACCACCGCGCCGGTCAGCGGCGTGCGGCCCTTGATCAGCGTCTCCTCGCGCGCCGGCTTGTCGGGTGCCCGCATCAGCGCCAGCTTGGCCGAGAGCGGCTTGCCCTTGCGGATCAGGTCGATCTCGGTCTGCTGGCCGACCGTCAGCGTGGCCATCCGGTAATCGAACTCCTTGGCATTCTCCACCGGCTTGCGATTGACCCCGACAATGACATCGCCGGTCGCCACCCCGGCCTGAACCATCGGGCTCAACGGATGGATGCTGGCGACGATGGCGCCGCGTGGCCGGTCGAGCCCCAGCACCTCGCCCATCTCCGCCGTCACATCCTGGAGATCGGCACCGCCCCATGGCCGCGAGACCTTGCCGCCGTTCATCGCCGAGGCGACCACGGTCCGCACCATGTTCGCCGGAATGGCGAAGCCGATCCCGATCGATCCGCCGGAGCGCGAATAGATCGCGGTATTGATGCCGATCAGCCGGCCGGCGACATCGATCAGGGCGCCGCCGGAATTTCCCGGATTGATGGCGGCGTCGGTCTGGATGAAGAACTGATAATCGGTGATCCCGACCTGGGTCCGCGCGAGCGCCGAGACGATCCCGCTGGTGACGGTCTGGCCGACCCCGAACGGATTGCCGATGGCGAGCACGAGATCACCGACTTCGAGCACATCGGAGTCCCCGAGCGTCAGGCTCGGCAGCTTGGCCTGCCCGGCATTGAGCTTGAGGATGGCGAGATCGGTATGCTCGTCGGCAAGCGCCACCGTCGCGTCGAACTCGCGTCGGTCGGACAGCACCACGCGGATTTCCGTGCCGCCTTGGATCACATGGTTGTTGGTGACGACGATGCCGCTCGGATCGACCAGGACACCCGAGCCGAGAGAGTTCTGCACCCGTTCCCGCGGCCGCCCGAACATGCCGCCATCACCGAAGAACCGCCGGAAGAACGGATCGTCGCTGAACCCGGGAATTCCGGGCTGCCGCACCACCCGCCTGGCATAGACATTGACCACTGCCGGGGCGGTCTGCTTGACGACCGAGGCGAAGGAGAGCTGGATCTGCGCCCGGCTCTGAGGCACCTGTTGGGCCCCGGCCGACCCGCCGACAAGCGCCAGAAAGGCAATGGTGAGCATCCCCAATCGAGACATGTCTCCCTCCTGATGCCTGCGAGCCCCCGCGGCTCTATAGCACCCCGCCCGGCCACGACAAAATCGCCGCCGGCCGTCATCGACAGCTGGTCCACTGTCCGAAATGAGGCAGTAGGCGTTAGGCAATAGGCAGTGAGCGGGCTCTTCCCTACTGCCGGTCCAGCTTGGTCGACAGGATCACAGCCGATTCGGTCCGGGTGACACCGGGAATTGCCCCGATCTGGTCGAGCAGCTGGTCCAGCTCCTCTGCCGAGCCGGCCCGCATCAGCGCCACGAAATCGAACTTGCCGCTCACCGTGTGAAGCGTGTCGATCTGGTGCAGCCGCAGCAGCGCCCGCATCACCTCGGTGGTGCGCCGGCTCTCCGTCGAGACCTCGACATAGGCGCGGATGCCGCCGCGCCTGACCTCGCTGCCGAGCTTCACCGCATAACCGGCAATGGTCCCGCTCTGCTCGAGCCGCCTCAGCCGATCCTGAACGGTGGTTCGGGACAATCCGAGCTTGCGGGCCAGCGAGGCGATTGGCTCCCGTGCATTGAGTCGCAGCAAGGCGATCAGCTCCTCGTCCTTCGATGTGATGGAAAACGTCATAATGCCGGCTCTCTCCGTCATTCCGACGGGGATTTTAGCCGATTCGGCGCAAATCGAAGTCTCCTTTCCGTTGTGGCAATTCGGCGATCCTCAATATCTTCCAATCGGGGATTCGCGCCATGAATGTTCACGCCCGCTCCTTGATCGATCGAGCACCCGCGATCCACGCCGACGGTGCCGCCGTGGCACGGCAATTACAGCCGCGCGAGCCGGTTTTCTGCTTTTCGCCGCGCGTCCTTGCCGCCACAGTCGCGAGCTTCCGCGCCGGCTTCCCCGGAGAAGTCTCCTATGCCGTCAAGGCCAATGGCGCCCGCATCGTCACTGCCGCCATGGCGGAAGCCGGCATTGGCGTGTTCGACGTCGCGTCGGTCGATGAGATGGAGGTGGTTGCCACCACGGCCCCGGGGGCCCGGTTCCACTACCACAACCCGGTAAAATCGCGGCATGAGATTGCCGAGGCCTTCGCCAGCCACGGCTGCCGGCGCTTTGCGCTCGACGATGTGGGCGAACTCGCCAAGATCCTCGAAGTCGTGAAGGAGGCACCGCCACTCGAGCTTGCGGTGCGCTTTCGCCTGCCGCCGCATGGCGCCGCCGCCCATGATTTCTCGACCAAGTTCGGTGCCGACCCCCAGGGTGCCGCAGATCTGTTGCGGCTCGTCGCCGGCTCCGGCCACCGGCCGGTCTTGACCTTCCACCCCGGCTCGCAATGCACCAAGCCCGAGGCTTATGGCCGTTACATCAAAGTCGCCGGCGAGATCGCCCGCGCCGCCGGCGTGCGCCTCGCGGCCCTCAATGTCGGCGGCGGTTTCCCCGCCCGCTACCGCGACAGCATCGCGCCGCCGCTTCCCGCCTTCTTCGAGGAGATCGCCGGCAGCGTCACTGCCGCCTTCCCGGGCGAGTGGCGGCCGGCTCTCGAATGCGAGCCGGGCCGCGGCCTGGTGGCAAGCTCCATGTCGCTGCTCACCCGGGTCAAGCTCGTCAAACCGTCACGCCGCGAGCTTTTCCTCAATGACGGGATCTATGGTGCGCTCATGGAGATGAGCCAGGCGCCCGCCCTTGCCCCCCATTATCGGGTGATCCGCGACGGCGCGGTCCGTGGCGGGCCGGTGCAGCCCTTCATTGCCTATGGGCCGACTTGCGACCCGCTCGACCGCATCCCCGGCGAGCTGCTGCTGCCGGCCGACATCGCCGAGGACGACTTCATCGAGTTCTCGACCGTCGGGGCTTATGGCGCGGCGACCGCCACCCGCTTCAATGGCTATGGCAGCTCCGCAATCGCCATTGTCGCGGACGTCTTCTGCGGCTGATAAGCATCCAAAAGGCGTAGACGACATCAACTCGAAAACCTATGGCTGTGCTCTCTTTCAGGGAGGGCACAGGCGTGATCGGGGCAATTTTACGGGGGCAGGTGGCGGCTTCGAAGGCCTTCGACCACCTGCTGCCGGCACCCATGCGGGTCGATGGCAGCCGGTTTTTTCGCGAGGTTTTCCTGGCTTCCTTCCTCGAGCCACATCAGCGCATCGTCGATCTCGGCAGCGGGCGCTTCCCTTGCATCGACAAGACAACCAAGGAGCGGCTGTCGCTGCACATCACCGGCATCGACATCAGTGCCGCCGAGCTGGCGGCCGCACCGGCGGGATCTTACGATGAGACCATCGTCGCCGATGTCACCGCCTATCGCGGCAGCGGCAATGCCGATCTCGTCGTGTCCCACGCCGTGCTGGAGCACGTCCACCGAACGGACAAGGCCTTCCAGGCGATCGCCAGCATGGTGAAGCCGGGCGGCAGGGTCGCCCTGTTCGTGCCGTCGCGCAACGCCGTCTTTGCGCGGCTCAACCTGCTTCTGCCGGAGAGCATGAAGCGCGCGCTCCTCGCCATGCATCCCGAAAAGAAGCAGGGTCATGGCGGCGGCTGGCCCGCCTGTTACGACCGTTGCACCCCGCGAGGCTTCTCCGCCCTGGCGCGGCAGAGCGGTCTCGACGTCATCCGCATCGAGCCCTTCTTTGCCAGCAGCTATTTCATGGTGGTGACGCCGCTCTACATTCTCTGGCGCGCCTGGCTGCTCGCCTTCCGGGCGACCGCCGGCGATGAAGCCGCCGAGACCTTCTGCATGGAGCTTCGGAAGCCATAGGAAGGCAGTAGCCGTTAGGCAATAGACCGTTAGCGACGCTCTGCCAACTCCTTCAGCCTAAGCGGTCGCCGTCTCGCCCTCGTTCTGCGGCGGGCCGGAGTCCTTGCCCTTCTCGTCCGGATTGCGGTCGACCAGCTCGATCACCGCCATCGGCGCCGAATCGCCATAACGGAAGCCGGCCTTGAGCACCCGCGTATAGCCGCCATTGCGGTTGCGATAGCGCTCGGCCAGAACGGCGAACAGCTTTTTGACCTGCTCCTCGTCGCCGATCTGGGAGATCGCCTGCCGCCGCGCATGCAGGCCCCCGTTCTTGGCGAGCGTCACCAGCTTCTCGACAATCGGCCTGAGATCCTTGGCCTTGGGAAGCGTCGTCGAGATCTGCTCATGCTTGATGAGGGCGGCCGCCATATTGGCGAACATCGCCGCGCGATGCTCATGGCTGCGGTTGAGCTTGCGGCCTCGATTGGCGTGTCGCATGGCGTTTCAGGTCCTCAGTAATGGCTCTCATATTTCTTGGCCAGCTCTTCGATGTTCTCCGGCGGCCAGTTCGGCACTTCCATGCCGAGATGAAGACCCATCTGGGCGAGCACTTCCTTGATCTCGTTCAGCGATTTGCGACCGAAATTCGGAGTGCGCAGCATCTCCGCCTCGGTCTTCTGGATGAGATCGCCGATATAGACGATATTGTCGTTCTTCAAGCAGTTGGCCGACCGCACCGACAGCTCGAGCTCGTCGACCTTCTTCAAGAGCGCTGCATTGAATTCGAGTTCCGGCCGCTCCTCCTCCGAGATTGCCTTGGACGGCTCTTCGAAATTGATGAAGATCTGCAGCTGGTCCTGGAGAATGCGCGCGGCATAGGCAACGGAATCCTCCGGCGATACCGATCCGTCGGTCTCGACGCTGAGCGTCAGCTTGTCATAGTCGAGGATCTGACCTTCGCGGGTGTTCTCCACCCGATAGGAGACCCGCTTCACCGGGCTGTAGAGGCTGTCCACCGGAATGAGCCCGATCGGCGCATCCTCGGGGCGGTTGCGCTCGGCCGCCACATACCCCTTGCCGACATTGACGGTGAACTCCATCCGGATCTCGGCGCCCTCATCGAGGGTGCAGATCACATGGTTGGGGTTGAGCACCTGGATATCGGCGGTCTCCTGGATGTCGCCCGCCTTGACCACGCCCGGCCCTTCCTTGCGCAGAACGACCCGCTTCGGCCCTTCGGAATGCATGATCAGGGCGATTTCCTTGATGTTGAGGACGATATCCGTGACGTCCTCCCGCACCCCGGCTATCGAGGAGAATTCATGAAGCACGCCATCGATCTGCACCGAGGTCACCGCAGCGCCCTGGAGCGACGACAGCAGCACCCGGCGCAGCGCATTGCCCAGCGTCATGCCGAAGCCCCGCTCGAGCGGCTCGGCCACCAGCGTCGCCACCCGACGGCGGTCGCGCCCTTGCGCCACCTCGAGCTTCTGCGGCTTGATGAGCTCCTGCCAGTTCCTGTGATTCACCATTGTACCATCCTGTGAAATTGACGAGCGCGCCGATCAGACCCGGCGGCGCTTCGGCGGGCGAACGCCATTATGCGGAATGGGCGTGACGTCGCGAATGGTCATCACCTGCAACCCGCAGGCCTGCAGCGCCCGAAGCGCCGACTCGCGCCCGGAGCCCGGCCCCGAAACCTCGACCTCGACCGTCCGCATGCCATGCTCCATGGCTGCACGGCCGGCCTGATCGGCCGCCACCTGGGCAGCATAGGGAGTGGATTTGCGCGAGCCCTTGAAGCCGAGCTTGCCAGCCGACGCCCAGGAAATGGTGTTCCCCTGGACATCGGTGATGGTGATCATCGTGTTGTTGAAGGAGGAATGAACATGCACCACGCCCGAGGTGATGTTCTTGCGCTCCTTGCGGCGCGGGCGGACCGGTTCCTTGGCCATCTGACAGTTCCCTCGGCAGTGACGATTGCGTTACTTCTTCTTGCCGGCGATCGGCTTGGCGGGTCCCTTGCGGGTGCGCGCATTGGTATGGGTGCGCTGACCCCGCACGGGAAGGCCGCGGCGGTGGCGCAGGCCGCGATAGGTACCGAGATCCATCAGCCGCTTGATGTTCATTGCCACCTCGCGCCGGAGATCGCCCTCGACGATGTAGTCGCGGTCGATCACCTCGCGGATCTGCAGAACTTCGGCGTCCGACAGCTCATTGACCCGCCGCTCCAGCGGGATTTTGACCTTTTCGCAGATTTCATGCGCCTTTTTCGAGCCGATACCGAAAATATACTGAAGCGCGATCGGCACACGCTTTGCGGTCGGAATGTTAACGCCTGCGATACGAGCCACGTCGCGATCTCCTGAAAAACCTCACAAGACGCAATTGGCCGCGCCCAAGCAGGAGCGCGCTCCCCTTGCAGCCGACCATTTTCGACCGGAAAACGCGTATGTAGGCGGGATTTTCCGATCCGTCAACCACCTCATGCGATGCGCAGCGCCTCCTCGATCTGGCGCGACACTTCGTCGATCCCCGCCATGCCATCGATCCTTTTGAGCTTGCCCAGCGCGGCGTAATAGGCGACCAGCGGCGCCGTCTGCCGGTTGTAGATGCCGAGCCGGCTTTTCACGGTCTCGGCATTGTCGTCGGCGCGTCGCACGAAGTCGCTGCCGCCACAGGCGTCGCACCGCCCCTCGCTCCGCGGCCGCTCGAACGCTTCATGGTACCCTTTGCCGCAGCCGGAGCAGCTGAACCGCCCGCTCAGCCGCCTGACCAGCGCCTCGTCATCCACCGCGAGCTCGATGACCATGTCGAGCTTGAGACCGCGGCTCGCCATCAGGCGGTCGAGCGCCGCCGCCTGGGCGACATTGCGGGGGAACCCGTCAAGGATGAAGCCGCGCCTGGCATCGGGCTGGTCCAACCGGTCGGCGATGATCGACACCACCGTCTCGTCGGAGACGAGATCGCCGCGCTCCATCACCGCCTTGGCCTGCCGGCCATGCTCGCTGCCGGCGGCGACCGCCGCCCGCAGCATGTCGCCGGTCGACAGCTGCTTCATGCCGCGGCTGGCCTCGAGCCGCTTGGCCTGCGTCCCTTTGCCGGCCCCTGGCGGACCGAGCAGGATGATGTTCATCGCTTCGGACCCCTGAGCTTGGCCTTCTTCACCAGCCCCTCATATTGCTGGGCCAGCAAATGCCCCTGGATCTGGGTGACCGTGTCCATGGTGACGGACACCACGATGAGCAGCGATGTGCCGCCGAAATAGAACGGCATCCGCGCATAGTAGGTCAGAAGCTCCGGCAGCATGCACACCGCGGACAGATAAAGGGCGCCGATCATGGTGATCCGCGTCAGCACGTAGTCGATATATTCCGCTGTCCGCTCGCCCGGCCGGATCCCCGGGATGAAGCCGCCATATTTCTTGAGATTGTCTGCAGTCTCCTTCGGGTTGAGCATGATCGCCGTATAGAAGAAGGCGAAGAAGATGATCAGCCCGACATAGAACATCATGAACAATGGCTGCCCGTGACCGAGCAGAGCCGTGATGTAGTTCAACCACTCCGGCCCCTGGCCCTGGCTGAAATTCGCCACCGTGATCGGCAGTAGCAGAAGCGAGGAGGCGAAGATCGGTGGAATGACGCCCGAAGTGTTGAGCTTGAGCGGCAGATGCGAGCGGTCCGACTGCATCATGCGATCGCCGACCTGACGCTTGGGATACTGCACCGGGATCTTTCGCAGCGCCCGCTCCATGAAGACGATGAAGGCGATGACGACCAGCGCCATCGCGATAATGCCGAGGATCACGAAGGTCGACATCTGCCCGGTGCGCCCGAGCTCGAGCGTCTGGCCGATCGCCGAGGGCAGGCCCGCCACGATGCCGGCAAAGATGATGAGCGAGATGCCGTTGCCGATGCCCCGCGAGGTGATCTGCTCGCCAAGCCACATCAGAAAGACGGTGCCGCCGGTCAGAGTGATCACCGTCGAGATGCGGAAGAACCAACCGGGGTCGAGCACCACGCCGCCCTGCCCCTCGAGACCGACTGCAATGCCATAGGCTTGCAACGCCGCCAGCAGCACCGTGCCGTAGCGGGTGTACTGGTTCATCTTCTTGCGGCCCTGCTCTCCCTCCTTCTTGAGTTGCTCGAGATGGGGCGACACCGTCGTCATCAGCTGAATGATGATCGACGCCGAGATATAGGGCATGATGTTGAGCGCAAAGATCGCCATCCGGCCGAGCGCGCCGCCGGCCAGCCCGTTGATCCAGCCCAGAATGCCCGTCGAATTCTGCTGCACCAGCCGGGCGAGCTCGACCGGATCGACCCCCGGCACGGGAATGTAGGTGCCCAGGCGATAGACGATCAGCGCACCCAGCGTGAACCAGATGCGCTTCTTGAGATCCTCGGCCTTCGCGAACGCGGAGAAATTGATGTTTGCTGCAAGTTGTTCCGCTGCGGATGCCATATCCTACCTCATGCCTTCGGGCGGCCTTGAACCCGAAAATATCGGGAGCCGAACCGAAAGACGCAACCGTTTCAGCCCTTGCCCGCGCCGGCCGCCGCCTCGCCGCCCTTTGCCGGACGCTTCGGCGGAATGAGCGACACCGTGCCGCCGGCCTTCTCGACCGCCTCGGTCGCGCTGCGGCTGGCATGGTTGACCGTGATTGCGATCTTCGACGTGAGCACGCCCTTGCCGAGCAGCCGCACCCCGTCGCGCGGTTTGCCGATGAGACCCGCCGCGAGCAGCGAGGCCGCATCGACCGTCCTGGCGGCATCGAGCCGCCCGGCATCGATCGCCGATTGCAGCCGCCCGAGATTGACCTCGTTGAAGCTGAGCGCGTTCGGCTTGGTGAAACCGCGCTTGGGCAGCCGGCGATAGATCGGCATCTGCCCGCCCTCGAAACCGGCCTTGGCGCCGCCGGACCGGGCCGTCTGGCCCTTGCCGCCGCGCCCTGCCGTCTTGCCGAGGCCGGAGCCGATGCCGCGGCCGACCCGCTTGCGTACATGGCGGGCGCCCGACCTGTCAGAGATGCTGTTGAGCTTCATGGCCTCCGGTCCATCCTGTCTTGCGCCATCACGCCGCTTCGACGATGCGGATCAGATGAGCGACCTTGGCGATCATGCCGCGCACCGCCGGCGTATCCTCGAGCGTTGCCCGGCGGTTGAGCTTGTTCAGCCCGAGACCGATCAGCGTCGCCTGCTGGCGCGCATTGCGCCTTGCCGGGCTCCTGACCTGCTCCACCGTCACCGTCTTTTTGGTCTCGGTCTTTGCCATTGCATTCGCTTCCTTCCGGCTCAGCCTTGCTCGGCCACCGCTTCGCCGTCGCGCCGGCGCGCCATGATCTCGCTCACCTTCTTGCCCCGCCGTGCTGCCACCGAGCGTGGGCTGGTCTCGCGCTTCAACGCGTCGAACGTGGCCCGCACCATATTGTAGGGGTTCGACGTGCCAAGCGATTTGGCGACCACATCCTGCATGCCGAGGCTCTCGAACACCGCGCGCATCGGCCCGCCGGCGATTATCCCGGTGCCCGCCGGCGCCGCCCGCAGCACCACTTTGCCAGACCCATGGCGGCCGACCACGTCATGATGCAGCGTCCGGCCCTCGCGCAGCGGCACCCGGATCAGCCCGCGCTTGGCACTGTCGGTGGCCTTGCGGATCGCTTCCGGCACCTCGCGCGCCTTGCCGTGGCCGAAACCGACCCGGCCCTTCTGGTCGCCGACCACCACCAGCGCTGCGAAGCCGAAGCGCCGGCCGCCCTTCACCACCTTGGCTACCCGGTTGATATGGACGAGCTTGTCGAGAAACTCGCTGTCGCGCTCTTCCCGGTCGCCGCCGCGTTCGCGTTCTCTAGCCATGCCAAACCTTCATCGCCATCATCATCCCTTAGAATTTTAGCCCGCCTTCGCGCGCCGCATCGGCCAGCGCCTTGACCCGGCCGTGATAGATATAGCCGCCACGATCGAACACCACCTCGCTCAGGCCCTTGTCCTTGGCCCGCTCGGCTACCAGCTTGCCGACCGCCGCCGCGGCCGCCTTGTTGCCGGCGCTCTCGAACTTTGTGCGCAGATCCTTCTCGAGTGATGAAGCGGCGACCAGAGTCTCTCCCTTATCGTCATCGATGATCTGGGCATAGATATACGCGTTCGATCGGAACACCGAGAGCCGCGGCCGGCCGCCGCTGCGCTCCCTGATGGCCTTGCGGACCCGCCGCCGCCGACGGTCGATCTGGGTGATCTTCTGAACCATGGCTCGGCCCTTCCCTACTTCTTCTTGCCTTCCTTGCGGTGGACATATTCGCCGCGATAGCGCACGCCCTTGCCCTTATAGGGTTCTGGCGGACGCCAGCCGCGGATCTCCGCCGCCACCTGCCCGACCTGCTGCTTGTCGATGCCGGCCACCAGTATCTCGGTGGGACGCGGTGTCGTCACCGTCACTCCCTTGGGCACCTCGAAGACGACATCGTGGCTGTAACCGAGATTGAGCTGGAGTTTCGAGCCCTGCGCTGCGGCGCGGTACCCCACCCCGGTGATCTCGAGCGTGCGGCTGAAACCCTGGGTCACCCCCTGCACCATGTTGTTGACGAGCGTGCGCGACATGCCCCAGGCAGCTCGCGCCGGTTTGCTGTCGTCGCGCGGTGCCACCACGATCTCGTTGTTCTCGACCTTGACCGTGACGAGATCGCCGAGCGCGGTCTGGAGCTCGCCCTTGGGCCCCTTCACCTTGACCGTGTTGCCATTGACCGAGACCGTCACCCCCTGGGAGACCGGAATTGGTTTCTTGCCGATGCGCGACATGGCTTCGTTCCTTCCTGGTGCCCGGCTCAAAACACCGTGCAGATCACTTCGCCGCCGACATTCTGGGCGCGCGCATCGGCGTCCGACAGCACGCCTTTCGGTGTCGACAGGATCGAGATTCCGAGTCCGTTATAGACGGTGGGCAGGTTGTTGACGCTCGCATAGACCCGCCGCCCCGGCGTCGACACCCGGTCGATCTGGCGGATCACCGGTTCGCCGTCGAAATATTTCAGCTCGATCTCGATCTCCGAGCGGCCCTTGCCATAATCGACCTCGGCATAGCCGCGGATATAGCCCTCCTGCTGCAGGACATCGAGCACCCGGGCGCGCATCCTGGAAGCCGGTGTCGTCACCTTCGACTTGCCGCGCAGCTGCGCATTGCGGATGCGGGTCAGCATGTCGCCCAGCGGATCAGTCACAGTCATTGAGTTCTCCTCAAACCTCGCCGCATCACCAGCTCGACTTCACCATGCCCGGAATCAGGCCCTGCGACGCCAGCTCCCGCAAGGCAATGCGCGACATGCCGAGCTTGCGGTAATAGCCGCGCGACCGCCCCGTCACCTCGCAACGGTTGCGGATCCGGATTTTCGCCGAGTTGCGGGGCAGCTGCGCCAGCTTGAGCTGGGCAGCGAACCGCTCCTCCATGCTGAGCTTCTGATCGCTGGCGACGGCTTTCAGCCGGGCGCGCTTGCCAGCGAATTTCTTGGCCAGCCGCCGCCGCCGGTTGTTGGTCTCGATCGAGCTCTTTTTCGCCATTCTCCTGAACCTCTCGAATATCCGGTCACGCCGCCTGACGCTTGGCGGCCTGCCTGCGGAACGGAAAGTTGAAGGCTTCGAGCAGCGCCCGCGCCTCCTCGTCGTTCCGCGCCGTGGTGCAGACGATCACATCGAAGCCCCAGACCCGCTCGATCTTGTCGTAGTCGATTTCCGGAAAGATGATGTGCTCCTTGATGCCCATCGCATAATTGCCGCGCCCGTCGAAGCTTCGCTCCGACAGGCCGCGGAAGTCACGCACCCGCGGCAGCGCGATGTTGATGAGCCGGTCGAGGAACTCCCACATGCGCGCCTGGCGCAGCGTGACCTTGACGCCGATCGGCATGTTCTCGCGGATCTTGTAGGTGGCGATCGACTTGCGGGCACGGGTGATCACCGGCTTCTGGCCGGCGATCTTGGCCAGCTCCTCGGCCGCAGTGTTGATGATCTTGCCGTCGGCGACCGCCTCGCCCACCCCCATATTGAGGACGACCTTGTCGAATCTCGGCACCTGCATCGCGTTGCTGTAGGAGAATTTCTCCATCAGCTGCGGGCGCACCGTTTCGACATAGTGCTGCTTCAGCCGCGGGACATAGAGCTTATCAGCCATTGATCTCCTCCCCCGAGCGCTTGGCCACCCGGACGCGTTTGCCATCGCTCAGAAACTTGTAGCCGATCCGGGTCGGCTTGCCGTCTTTGGGATCGATATGGGCGAGGTTCGAGATGTGGATCGGCATTTCCTTGGCAACAATGCCGCCCTGCTGCGCCGCCGTTTGCTTCTGGTGGCGACGGGCGACATTCACCCCCTGCACCACTGCCCGGTTGTCGCTCGGATAGACCTTGAGCACATTGCCCTGTTTGCCCTTGTCCTTCCCGGTAATGACGACGACGCGATCGCCCTTCCTGATCTTGAGCTTGACCGGCATCACAGCACCTCCGGGGCAAGCGAGATGATCTTCATCTGGTTCTTTGCCCTGAGCTCCCGCGGCACCGGGCCGAAGATGCGGGTGCCGATCGGTTCGCCCTGATTGTTGATGATCACTGCCGCGTTCCGGTCGAAGCGGATCACCGAGCCGTCGGCGCGACGAATGTCCTTGGCGGTGCGCACCACCACCGCCTTCATTACATTGCCCTTCTTGACGCGACCGCGCGGGATCGCCTCCTTGATCGACACAACGATGATGTCGCCGACACTCGCATATTTCCGCTTGGCGCCGCCCAGGACCTTGATGCACTGCACGCGGCGCGCGCCGGAATTGTCGGCGACGTCGAGATTTGTTTCTACCTGGATCATGGCGTCATCCTCGATTGGCTCTAGACCTTTGACGCTTCTACCTTGTCGACCAGCATCCAGCGCTTCAGCTTGGACATCGGCCGACATTCCTCGATGCGCACCACATCGCCTTGCTTGGCGATCTTCTTCTCGTCATGCGCGTGATAGTTCTTCGTCTGACGGACGGTCTTTTTCATCACCGGATGGGTAAAGCGCCGCTCGACCAGGACCACCACGGTCTTGTCGTTCTTGTCGCTGACCACCACACCCTGCAAAATGCGCTTCGGCATGAAGCTCGAACTCCTATTTTGTCTTCGCTGCAGCGCGCTCGGCCTGCACCGTCTTGAGGCGCGCAATGTCGCGCCGGACCTGGCGCACCCGCGCCGTGTTCTCGATCTGGCCTGACGCTTTCTGGAAGCGCAGGTTGAACTGTTCCTTCTTGAGCTTCATCAGCTCGTCTCCCACCGCATCGTCGGTGAGCGCCCTGACGTCACTTGGTTTCATCGCCTGAACCTCCGACCGCCCATCACGGCTCGCCGAGCCGCGCCACGAAACGCGTCTTGATCGGCAGCTTGGCAGCGCCGAGCCGCATCGCCTCCTCGGCGACCTGGCGGGAGACGCCGTCGATCTCGAACATGATGCGCCCCGGCTTGACCCGGGCCGCCCAGAACTCGACCCCGCCCTTGCCAGAGCCCATGCGCACTTCCGTCGGCTTCTTGGTCACCGGCACATCCGGGAAGATGCGGATCCACACGCGCCCGGCACGTTTCATATGCCGTGTCATGGCGCGCCGCGCCGCCTCGATCTGCCGGGCGGTCACCCGTTCCGGCTCCATCGCCTTGAGCCCGAAGGCACCGAAATTCAACTCGGTGCCGCCCTTGGCAGCGCCTTTGATCCGGCCCTTGAATTGCTTGCGGAACTTGGTCCGTTTCGGTTGCAGCATGTCGGTGATCTAGCCTCGTGTTAAGCAGCCTCGCGGGACTGCCGACGGCCGCCGCCTTCCTGCTGCTCGGCCAGCTTCTTGTCCTGAGCCATCGGGTCATGGTCGAGGATCTCGCCTTTGAAGATCCACACCTTGACGCCGATCGTTCCATAGGCGGTGACCGCGGTCGCGGTGCCATAATCGATGTCGGCGCGCAGCGTGTGCAGCGGCACCCGCCCTTCGCGGTACCACTCGACCCGCGCGATCTCGGCGCCGCCGAGCCGCCCGGAACAGGTGATCCGGATGCCCTCGGCGCCCATCCGCAAGGCCGACTGCACCGCCCGCTTCATGGCCCGCCGGAACGCCACGCGGCGCTCGAGCTGCTGGGCGATGTTCTCGGCGACGAGCGTCGATTCGGTCTCGGGCTTGCGCACCTCGACAATGTTCAGATGGACCTCGGAGTCGGTCATCTTCGAGATCTCGCGCCTGAGCTTCTCGATGTCGGCACCCTTCTTGCCGATGACGACGCCAGGCCGCGCTGAATAGATCGTCACCCGGCACTTCTTGTGCGGTCGCTCGATGACGATGCGGGCGATCCCGGCCTGCTTCAGCTGCTCCTCGAGGAACGCGCGAATCTTGAGATCCTCGTGCAGCAGCCGGCGATAGTCGCTGCGGTTGGCGTACCAGCGCGAATCCCAGGTGCGATTGATCCCGAGGCGAAGACCTACGGGGTTGACTTTCTGACCCATCAGGCAACCTCCTCCACCTGCCTCACCACGATGGTGAGCTGGCTGAAGAACTTCTCGATCCGGCCGACGCGGCCACGCGCCCGCGGCGACCAGCGTTTCATCACCATGTTCTTGCCGACATAGGCTTCGGCGACCACCAGCTCGTTGATGTCGAGATCGTGGTTGTTCTCGGCATTGGCGATCGCCGATTCCAGCGTCTTCTTGACGTCGCTGGCAATGCGCCGCCTTGAGAAGGTCAGATCGGCGAGCGCCGAATCGACCTTCTTGCCGCGAATGATCGAGGCGACGTCATTGAGCTTGCGCGGGCTCACCCTGAGCAGCCGCGTCACCGCCCGTGCCTCATTGTCGGCGACAACCCGCTTGTTCTTCGGCTTGCCCATCGCTCAGCTCCTCTTTGTCTTCTTGTCGGAGCCGTGGCCATGATAAGTCCGCGTCGGCGCAAACTCGCCGAGCTTGTGCCCGACCATCTCCTCCGAGACGAGCACCGGAATGTGCTTGTTGCCATTGTGCACGACAAAGGTCAGGCCGACGAATTGCGGCAGTATCGTCGAGCGCCGCGACCATGTCTTGATGGACTGGTTGCGCCCCGACGAGCGCACCTGCTCGGCCTTCTTGAGCAGATAGCCGTCGACGAACGGACCTTTCCAGAGTGAGCGAGCCACGGTCTACCTCTACTTCTTCTTATGACGGGAGCGCACGATGAACTTGTCGGTCGACTTGTTGCGGCGCGTCTTGTTGCCCTTGGTCGGCTTGCCCCATGGCGTCGCCCAGTGCTTGCCGCCATTGGTGCGCCCGCCATTGGGATGATCGATCGGGTTCATCGCGATGCCGCGGGTTTGCGGACGGATGCCGCGCCAGCGCGACCGCCCCGCCTTGCCCACCACCTCGTTGAGATGATCGGGATTGGACACCGCACCGACCGTCGCCAGGCAATCGGCCATCACCAACCGGGTCTCCCCCGACTTGAGCTTGAGGATCACATAGCCCTGGTCGCGACCGGCGAGCTGCGCATAGGAGCCGGCCGAGCGCGCCAGCTGCCCGCCCTTGCCCGGCTTCAGCTCGATATTGTGCACGATGGTGCCGACCGGCATGCTGCCCATCGGCATGGCGTTGCCGGGCTTCACGTCGACATTCTGGCCGGCCACGACGCTGTCGCCGGCCTTGAGCCGCTGCGGCGCGAGAATATAGGCAAGCTCGCCGTCCTGGTAGCGGATCAGCGCGATATAGCCGGTGCGGTTGGGATCGTATTCGAGCCGCTCGACGGTTGCCGGCACATCGAACTTCCGTCGCTTGAAGTCGACCAGCCGATAGGTCCTTTTATGGCCGCCGCCACGGTGGCGTGAATTGATCCGCCCGTCGGAGCCGCGACCGCCCGACTTGGTGAGCCCTTCGGTCAGCGCCTTGACTGGCTTGCCCTTCCACAGCCCGTCGCGGTCGACGATCACCACGTGACGCTGGCCGGGGCTGGTTGGTTTGAAATGCTTAAGTGCCATGGCTCATTGCCTCTTCATCAAAGGCCCGTCATCACGTCGATGAATTGACCCTCTTCCAGCGTCACCACTGCCTTCTTGACGTCGCTCTGCCTGCCCTTGATGCCGCGAAACCGCCGGGACTTGCCTTTGCGCACAAGCGTGTTGACACCCTTCACCTTGACCTTGAACAGGCCCTCGACCGCCGCCTTGATGTCCGACTTCGTGGCCTGCAGCGCCACATTGAAGATCACCTGGTTGTTGTTGGCGCACATCGTCGCCTTCTCGGTGATCGCCGGGCTGCGAATGACGTCGTAGAAATCGATCGGCTTCAGCTTCTGATTCATTTGAAGCGCTCCTCGAGGGCCGCCACCGCCGCCTTGGTCAGCACCAGCTTGCGGCGCCGCAGAATGTCATAGACATTGATCCCCTGGACGGGGAGCACATCGATATTCGGCAGATTGCGCGCCGCCAGCGCGAAATTCGCCTCGACTTCCGTGCCGTCGATGATCAGTGCATTGTCGAGCCCGAGCTTGGCGAATGCCAGCCGCAACGCCTTGGTCTTGGGCTCGCCGACGCTCGCCGCGTCGAGGACCACGAGTTCTTCCGCCCGCGCCTTGGCCGACAGCGCATGACGCAGCGCCAGCGCCCTCACCTTCTTGGGCAGGTCGATGGCATGGCTGCGCGGCCGCGGCCCGAACGCCTTGCCACCGCCGACGAAGATGCCGGCCCGCCGCGACCCATGGCGCGCTCCGCCCGAGCCCTTTTGATTGCCGAGCTTCTTGGTGGTGCGGTTGACCTCGCCGCGGGTCTTGGCATGGTGCGTGCCGGCCTGCCGCTTGGCAAGCTGCCACACCACCATCCGATGCAGTATGTCCTGCCGCGGCTCGAGACCGAAGATCGCGTCCGACAGCTCAAGGGTGCCGGCGCTTTCGGCGCTGAGGGTCTGGATATCGGCTTTCATGTCTCTTGCCCCCTCCTCAGCCTTGCGACGCCGCCGCATCGCCCTCGGGCAAGCGGAACTTGCCGGGCACCGGCACGCCGTCCGGAAGCTTCCGCTTGACCGCGTCCCTGAGATGCACCCAACCGCCCTTGGCGCCGGGGACCGAGCCCCGCACCATGATCAGCCCGCGCTCGACATCGGTGGCGACCACCTCGATATTCTGCGTCGTCACCTTCTCATTGCCGAGCTGACCGGCCATCTTCTTGCCGGCGAATGTCCGCCCCGGCGACTGGCGCTGGCCGGTCGAGCCATGCGAGCGATGGCTGATCGATACGCCGTGGCTGGCCCTGAGGCCCCCGAAGTTCCAGCGCTTCATCGCGCCCTGAAACCCCTTGCCGATGCTGATGCCGGAGACGTCGACGAACTGACCCTTGACGAAGTGATCGGCGGTGATTTCTGCGCCGACCGCAATCAGATTCTCCGGGCTCACCCGGAACTCGGCGAGCTTGCGCTTCGGCTCGATCTTGGCCACCGCGAAGCCGCCGCGCTCAGCCTTGCTCAGCCGGTTCGGCTTGGCGCGGCCGGAGCCGATCTGCAATGCCGTATAGCCATGCTTGTCCGCAGTCTTGTGACCGATGACCTGGCAGTTCTCGAGCCTGAGCACGGTCACCGGGATATGCTCACCGTCATCGGTGAACACCCGCGTCATGCCCAATTTCTGTGCGATGACACCTGAACGCATCGCCATGCTCCTCTTCAGCTCCTTCAGAGCTTGATCTCGACATCGACACCGGCAGCGAGGTCGAGCTTCATCAGCGCATCGACCGTCTGCGGCGTCGGATCCACAATGTCCAGGAGACGCCGGAATGTCCGCATCTCGAACTGTTCGCGACTCTTCTTGTCGACATGCGGCGACCGGTTCACGGTGAACCGCTCCACCCGGGTCGGCAGCGGAACAGGACCGCGCACCCGCGCACCCGTGCGCTTGGCCGTGTGCACGATCTCGCTGGCCGAGCCGTCAAGCACCCGGTGATCGAAGCCTTTCAGGCGGATGCGGATGCTGTTCTGCCGCTGTTGCCTCTGCCTTGCCATCGCTCTGTTCCGCTATTCGATGAT
>Ga0075421_100003237_pt1 | contig 19457 bp, 21 predicted proteins | sample SoiMetdeltSBSDD5_FD_75292 | JGI IMG/M metagenome (GOLD analysis project Ga0075421, IMG submission 75292) | Bulk soil microbial communities from a Populus tree surrounding site in Tennessee, USA - Soil MetaG P. deltoides SBSDD5 | ecosystem: Environmental > Terrestrial > Soil > Tree plantation... | reverse complement strand
CGCGAATAGTTCGCTCCGCAATAAGGCCGAAGTTATAATAGCGAAATGGCATGGAAATCGCTGCGGCGAAGAACATATGAGATTATCGAACCGGGAATCAGGCGCGGTGGCGCAGCGAAGCTGTTTCACCGTCTTTCCGTAGCAATAATTTTAGTTAGCGTTGCCGCAGCGGTCGCTTCCACGCTGAGCGGCCTTGATCCTGCCGCTAGAACGATACTAATTTCGATAGAGATAGGCTGCGGCACTTTCTTCATCATTGAATATGCGTTGCGGCTCTGGACCGCACCTGAGCATCCGGTCTTCGGAGCGCGCGGGTTTGAGGGAATCCGATCTTATGCGTTGACGCCGTTGATGGTGCTCGATGCAATTGGGCTGCTTCCAACCCTGTTGCTGTTGGTGGCCCGTTGGGCAACCGGCGCCATTCTCATGTTTCAGGTGTTGCGATTTTTTCGATTGGCACGATATTCGCCTGCGCTTGCCACGGTTGGTCGCGTTCTCGCCAACGAATGGCGGCCGCTGATCGCATCGGGAACGATTGGCCTCGGTCTGCTGCTGATTGCCGCGACAGGGATGTATCTGATTGAGCAAGACGTTCAACCCCAGCACTTCGGCAGCATTCCCGCTGCGATGTACTGGGCGGTGGTTACCGTAGTAACTGTGGGCTATGGCGATGTAGTCCCGACCACCCCCCTGGGTAAGCTGTTCACCGGATTCGTCATGATTGGAGGGCTGATCTTCTTCGCGCTGCCCGTCGCCATAATCGCGACGGGGTTTCTAGCTGAAATCCGAAGGCGCGACTTCATCGTGAATTATGGCATGGTCGCACGAGTGCCTGCTTTCGCCGGCCTAGACGCAGCAGCCCTGGCAGAGCTGGTTGGCATGCTGCGCGCCAGGAGGCTTTTAAGCAACACGGTGGTGTTTCAGAAGGGCGATGAGGGTGAAAACATGTACTTCATCGTTTCGGGTGAAGTGGAGGTGGTCCTTCCGAACCAGTCAGTTAGGCTGAGAGAGGGCGATTTCTTTGGCGAGATTGCGGTGCTCGCCCGAGTGCAGCGTACAGCAAGCGTGATTACACGGTCGGTATGTGAGCTTTTGGCGCTCGATGCAGCCGATGTGATCAAGTTCATTGATCGCAATCCGCGAGTGGCAGCCGTGTTGAAGGAAACCATGGCAGCCCGACAAGGCAATAAAGAGCAGTCACCTGCTACAGCGAATGAGCCGACTTTTAGCAGATAGGTGAGTGTCATCTATTGAGTGACCCCTCGAAATGCTTAAGTCGAAGCGAAAAGGCTTGATGTTAACCCCGTCCAGTGTTTCGGCGTCGCGCCATTGTTCTGACATGACTGCCAACTAACTATGCTCCTGGTGCGGCGTATTAGGGGATAATCAAATGAAGCTCATAATCTCTATAGTTGCACTGATCTACATGTCGACAAGTGCGTTTGCCGAATGCGAAAAGCCGGCGTACCAACATGTGCCGGGGTCCCGGTTGGCCTCGGCAGCGGTGCTGCCCTTAGCAGCAGCGCTCACCATTGTCACCATTCCGGCAGCTGTTGTTGGAGTAGCAACGCGGAATGAATCGCTCGCCACCTCAACTCCAAATACGGCATGCTTCACTGGCCGATTAGTCAGACACACGGTCGTTGGAAACAGATAAAAGCCCAGCCCGAGGGTCCAGCGCGGCCCTCTGGCCGCTCTTGCATGCGGAGCTTGAATGGTTTGTTTTTGGAGGAGCAGCGAATCTCTAACCGTCCTAAAGCTGGCGCTTCCCTCTCGAAGAACTAGAAAATTGCAGCTTTGGTTCGCGGAACCCGATTCTTGAGTTCTGTGACTACTGCTCGCCAAAGGGAGAAAAGCTCCGATACGGAGAGACGCTGCAATTCTAATTCAGGCTCACTCTTACGACACTCTAAGATCCATTTAGTATCCGATTTGCTCATCTTCTCACCCATCCGACTATAGCGGCGGCATTCTGCAGGCAAGATTTTAGGTTCAGGTTAACGGTGCTGCTGTCGAAGATGAGTAGGACGGGCCACGGCCCAGAGGATGAGTTGCATACTGAAGACTAAATTTCGTTACCGATTGCAGGCCGCTGCATGCACAACCTCAAATACCTGCCCAACCGGCGTCTTGAAAGACTATGAAGGCTCCGCCTTTCGGCGGAGCCTTCCCCTGCAGTTCGGGAGCATGGGGATGCTTTTACTGCAAGTCCATAGAGGTCAGAACGGCAACGCTGTTACCATGTGAAGGATAGGACGGCTTCAACGCTCTTGATAAGATCGACATCAACGTCGTGGTCGCAGTCCTCCTCATCCTCGAATTCCAGATCGTTGATGTGAAGCACCCGGCCACGGATGCCAAGTCCGACATTTTCGGTAATGCCGAATTGAATACCGGCAAAGGCCTGAGCAGCAAAGGTGGTGTCGCTGTCATCAAGGAACCCCTCGGCCACATCATCGAGAGAAACATGGGCGAATCCCGCGCCAGCTCCGACATACGGCCTAATAACGCCGCTTACTGGCAGGCCAGCAATAAGGTTCACCATGCCCGTGATAATGGATGCATCACCGTCGAGGTCCTGGTCGCACCACGCGCTATGGCAATCATAGGAGTAGCCCTTGATGGAGATCTTGTTGATCGAAAACTCATCGAAATCCTGGTTCATGTAGGAAAGCTCGCCTTCGACGGCGAATATGTCGGTCAGCATGTAACCGAGCGAGCCACCAAGCCTCCAACCGTTATCGGTTTCTGCAGTCACATCGATGTCGATCGGACAATTGTAATCGCAGAACAGCGAAAAATCGTCGTCCCAATCCTCACCGAACTTGATGCCACCATGGATTGAGGCGTACCAAGGGTTTACGGCTGCAACTGCTTCAGGGGGGACTTCAATATCCGCAGCACGGGCGGGAAGAGAACCAACCATCGCAGCAAAGCCTATGGCGGCTGCGCTCGCCAATGCAAACTTACGCATCAGATGCTCCCCAGCAACTCACTCACAAAATCTATTTTTTAAGGATGGCTAAATTTTCTGACACGAGTCGACTCGTTTTTCGCAGATTCTGGCGATTCCCGGTCACAGTGTTGCGAAAAAGCAGCGGTGCACCGGCACTGACTGCGGTCAAGGCGCGGAGAGAAACCGTGGAAGTGAAAGAAGTGGCGGGTTAGGACCTGAGGCCAAGCGGCAGGGTGACGCGGCCGCGACGGACTGACCAAATATCGCATCCCGCCTTAGTTCGAAACCCTTGCAGCAGCAGTGCCGCTCCATATGCTCTCGCTCTTGATTTCTCGGCACGCCACCGCAGTTCCTATGCCCATACTCGCGGATCTCTCAATCTGACGAGCCACTCCTTTGATCTCCTGCTGAATGGCGGCCATTGCCTGGCTTGTCGAAGTGAAGAAATTGGCTCCGGAAAGCACAGAGACTGCAACGTCAATCGACTGCAAGAGATTGTCGACGGCTATGGTCAGGGAGGTTACTTCACGCGTTAAGATGCCCAGAACTTCACCATTGTCATCAAGTAGCGGTCCACCGATGTTACTTGGGTTCACGCTTGAGTCGATCTGCAAGATCGTTGCGTCTTCGCGCGGATAAATAGCCGAGACTATGCTAGAGTGGCAGGTCAAACACCAATGCTCCAGCGGATAACCGAGAAGAGCGACCGCCTGACCAATCCGTGGCTCACGCTCTGCAAACTTGAATTGAAACGGATTGGGCTGCAGCAAATCGGGGAAGTCGAGTATAGCGTAGTCATTGCCCCTTTCATTTGAAGAACCGCATAGTGCTGCTTCGATTTGTTCTGGTGAAAACGAGTGATCCCCATGTGCCGGAGGCGTGTCATGAAATCTCACGGCAAGGCGAGCATCGCTCGGCACTTGCAAAGCTATACTGTAAGGAGCAATCAGCTTCTGAGACACGAAAAATCCCGTGCCCGACCTCAGGCGCTCTTTGCCCTTGTGAATAATGAGGTGCACAACGCCAGAGCGCACATGAGAAACGAGCTGTTCCAATCCCTGGATGCTCACCATCTATGACCCACTTGTTGGCGGCCTGTCCTCACCTGCTAGTTCCTTCATGAATCGCCGCGGTTGGGAAAAGCCTGTACAATATGCCCGCTCATTAGGAGAAAAGCTTCCGAGAGTCGAGGAGCGACTTCGCGAACCGCCCCCAGGAGCGGGCGGAACGGACAGCTAGCAGTCGGTCGAGGAGAACCGTGGCCAGTATCGACAGTCGCATAGACTATTACGATGTGCTTGGAGTGGCGCCCGACGCAGACCCCGAGGTCGTTCGGGCAGCCTATCGCGCACTGGCGAAGAAGTATCATCCTGACAGTCGGCTGGAAGGAAAAGCGGAGGCCGAGAAAAAACTTCGTGAGGTCAACCAAGCTTATGAAGTTCTGTCCAGTCCGGTTGATCGCGAGAAATACGACCGGCAGAGAAGTGCCCGACACCAGAACAGCGATTTAGGTGATTCCAATCGAGTTGAAGAAACGCTGCACACAAAGGATGAAAGTCACTGGAGGATAATCGAGCAGCGTCACCCAGAAATTCAGTTCAAATACAAACAGCTATTGAAAATATCTCGCCCACTCGCAGAGGCCTTTCGTAGCCGAATTATTAGAGAGCGAGCATTCACAAAATACGATCAAATCTCAAGCGAGTTGATCGACCAATTCTCCAGCCGATACTTCGGCACGAACCAAACACTTCGGCAGTTTGGCTTATGGTGCCTTTTCACGGATAAGAGAGAGGCCGCCCGAGAACTGAATCAGATCATCGCGAAACTGGGTACACCCCAAGACCCGTCCCAGATCCTAGCCCAACTGCGGGCAAAACATCGGATAGCGGCCCCGCATGGCAACGCTACTCGTCAAGGGGCCATGAAACCCGCACAGATTCCAAGAGGCTTAAAGCTCGCCTTGATGACGCTTGGTGGAATAGCGATCGCGGTTTTGGCGTTAAGCGGAATCGTTGGCTAATTCTGTTCTTGGTCTCGTCCCGATTTTTTGCTTTTTTGGCCATATCAAACTGATCCTCATCCAGTGATATTTCCTCGCCCGGTCCTCGACAACTCAACAGAAATATCAATGTCATCCTACCTGTCAAATCGGATATTTGGCCGCCATGAACTCTCAAACAGCAGAGTCACCATTGACGGATCGGTTGCGGCGACACTAACCTTTTGAAAAGGGCCAAGTTCCAGTGCCCGATCCATGTGAGGGAGAGAGCAAACATGACACGCATAAAGAATGGCCGCGGAATCTCACGTCGTCGGTTTCTCGCTAGCTCGGTTGCGGGACCGGTGCTGGGGTTGGCACTTCCGCAAATCTTGATGAGCGCAACAGCACTGGCTCAGACGCCAAAGACGGGAGGTACGCTGATCGCCGCGTTTTCTGCCGATCCTGCCGGCTTTGATCCGGTGCGCGGTCCCAGCGGAATGTCGCATGTCGTCATTGAACAGGTCTATTCGACACTCATGGCTCTCGATCCAGACGCCAATCCCTATCCGGAGCTTGCGGAAACCTTCGAAACATCGCCCGACGGGCTTGAGTACCGGTTTAAGCTTCGCGACGGTATCACTTTCCACAATGGCGATGCCCTCACAGCCGAGGACGTCAAATTTTCATTCGACCGGCTGCGTGCAAAGGATTCCGGCTATTCCTACGGCGCGCAGGTGGAGAGCATTGCGAGCGTTGATGTCGTCGATCCGCTCACGGTAAGCTTCAAGCTCAGCAAACGTACCGGTCCATTCCTCACGTATATGGCGTTCCCAGGAAGTTCGATCGTGCCCAAGAAGCTGGTCGAGTCGGGGCATGATCTCAATGAAAAGCCGGTTGGATCCGGTCCTTTCAAGTTCGTAAGCTACGAACCACGTTCCGCCATCAAGTTCGAGCGCAACCCAAATTATTTCCAAGCGGGGAAGCCCTATTTCGATGCGCTCGAGTACCGGATCATTTCCGACGTGACGGCTTTAACCGACGCCGTAATGTCGGGGGAGGTCAATTTTTCGAACGAGATTCCGCCGAAGGACTGGGCGACAGTGTCTGGCAATTCCGACCTCGTTACCCAGGCGGTCGAGGGTTCGCGTTACTACTGGCTCCTGCCGAACAACCAGAGCAAACCGCTCGACAATCCCAAGGTCAGGCAGGCGATTGGACTTGCCATCGATCGTAATGCGATCACAGCAGGCGCGTTCTTCGGGCAGGCGACGCCTATCCTCGGCGGGGTGATTCCAAAGTGGAACTGGGGCTATGCCGACATCAAGTTTTTCAAGGAGGGTGCAGATGTCGAAGGAGCCAAGAAGCTTTTGGCGGAAGCGGGCTATCCCAACGGCTTCGAGACGACGATGACAATCGCTTCCTCATTCCCCGCCATGGTGGCGATGGCTCCGATCATTCAAGCCAATCTCGCCGCCGCGGGGATCAAGGCCACAATCGGAACGATGGAGATTCCGCGATATTGGGACGAAGTGTGGGGGCCAAGCAAATTCGACATCACCACGATGTATTGGGTCAGCCCGCTTGCCGATCCTGATGATTTCGTGACGAACAATTACAAGTGCGGCATGGCCATCAACGTGCAGAAAAGCTGCAGCCCGGAGATGGATGCAGCGCTCGATGAAGCGAAAACCGCCACGACACAGGAAGAGCGCAAGGCCGCTTATAAGAAAATGCAGGAACTGTCACTACAGGAAATGGGTATCGTGCCCCTCGTCAACTCCTTTATCCTCATCGCCTATACGAACAAGCTCAAGGGCTTCACGCCACTGCGCACTGGATTCCTGAAGACGCTGAAGGACTCCTGGTTCGAGGGATAATTTCGGCAGGAGGCTCAAGGCAGCCAGTGCAAATCGAACGGTTGCCATGATCAGACTCATCGCAACCCGTCTGTTGCTGTTTATTCCGACACTGCTGGCCGCGACGCTGGTGCTGTTCATCGCCATAAACATCGTGCCGGGCTCGGCGGCGCGATCGGCCTTGGGAGTGGATGCAACGCCGCAAGCCATCATGCGGTTCGAGGCGCTCAATGGGCTCAATCGACCTCTTCATGTCCAATATTTCGAGTGGCTCGGCCGGGCTGTGAAGGGGGACTTCGGGCGCTCCTTCCAGAACAGAGTGGAAGTGGGGCCTGAAATCCTGAAACGCCTGCCGGTGACGCTGGAGCTTGCCGTTCTATCCTTCCTGATCGCCAATTTCATTGCGGTGCCACTCGGGGCTCTCGCCGCCTTCAGCCATTTGAGGCTGGCAGACCGGATCGTCACCAGCCTTGCCACGGTGCTGGGGGCAATCCCGAATTTCTGGTTGGCGACGCTGCTCGTTCTCGTGTTTGCGCTCAAGCTCAAGCTTCTGCCAGCAGGCGGCTTCACGCCCTTGGCGGTCGATTCTGTTAAGAATCTGAAACAAATGATCCTGCCTTCCGTGTCGCTGGGCGTCGTATCCTCGGCTCTGCTTCTGCGGATCATGCGAGCCTCCATGATCGAGGTTCTCTCGTCCGACTATATTCGCACCGCGCGGGCCAAGGGTGCGCCCGACGGCGTAGTCGTGCGCCGCCATGCGCTGCGGAATGCAACTATCCCCTACCTAACGGTCGGCGCGGTGGAGTTCGGTTTCCTGTTCGGCGGCGTCGTGATCATCGAAGATATTTTTCGCCTACCGGGCATAGGCTCGCTGGTGCTCGTTGGCATCATCAATCGGGATTACCCGGTGTTGATCGGCTCCGCGTTGGTGGTTACCGTGGCGGTGCTTGCGGCAAATCTCGTGGTCGACATTATCGCAAGCCTGCTCGACCCACGGCAGGTGCGAAGCAAAGCGGGGGCAGGGTGAGCCTCGTTCTTCCTAATCTTTCCAGTTCGTGGCGCATGTGGCGCGGTCATGGTGGCCTTCTGCTCGGCGCCATGCTCGTTACCATCGTCATCGCTGCGGCCGTCGGCGCGCCGTGGCTCGCACCCTATTCGCCTTATGAACTCGACGTTACCGTCATGCTGCAGACCCCATCCTGGCAGCATTGGCTCGGTACCGACGAGGTCGGCCGTGACGTGCTTTCGCGCGTCATTTACGCCGCGCAGATCTCGGTGCAGGTGGCCCTTGTGGCAGTGAGCGTTGGCCTGATCGGGGGAACGCTGATCGGCATCGTTGCCGCTTATTTCGGCGGCATGGTCGATCTTGTTCTCATGCGGCTCATGGAGCTTCTCTTCTCGTTTCCTGCCATTCTGCTAGCGATTATTCTGATGGCAAGCCTCGGCACGAGCATTCTCAATGCCATGATCGCCATCGGCATCATCTTCATTCCAGGCTTTGCGAGATTGGCACGCGCGACGACGATGGACGTGCTGCGCCAGCAGTTCGTCGAGGCGGCGCGGGCGATCGGGATGAGCGACAGCCGCATTCTCTTTCGCGAGATCCTGCCGAATATCATCGCCCCATCCCTGGTCGAAGCCGCCGCTGCCTTTGCTTATGCCATTCTGCTCGAATCAGCTCTTAGCTTCCTCGGGCTCGGTGCACAGCCGCCCGAGCCGTCCTGGGGAAACATGATCAATACCGGGCGCGGTTTCATGGCGCAGGCGCCGTGGCTTGGCATCGTGCCGGGTGCAGCGCTGTTCATGTGTGTTCTTGGTTTCAATTTGCTCGGCGACGGGCTGCGCGATTTGCTCGACCCCCATCTGCGAGAAGACACGTGACGGCACCCTCGCAGAGCCAGACGCTCGCAATCGAGAACCTTTGCATCGAGTTTCCTGGGCGCGGGGGACCACGCCGGGTCGTCGACCAGGTCAGCCTCACCATCCGCCGCGGGGAGATCGTAGCAGTCATCGGGGAATCGGGTAGCGGCAAGACTCTTACCGCTCTGGCGGTGCTTGGCCTACTGCCGCGCACTGCAAAATTGACGAATGGCCGCATCCATCTCGATGGCTGCCCGCTTCTCGATCTGAGGCGAGACGATCGCCGGCGACTTCTCGGCAACCGGCTTGCCTATATTCCGCAGGATGCGCTCAGAGCGCTTAATCCCACGATGCTCATTGCCGATCAGGTCGGCGAGCCTTATGTGGTGCATCGGCAGACCTCTTGGGGCAAAGCCCGCCAGCTCGCCGTCGATCTTCTCGGAGCGGTGCATCTCAAGGAGCCGGAGCGGCGCGGCAGCGAATATCCGCACCAGTTCTCCGGTGGCATGCAGCAGCGGGCGATGATCGCAATGGGCCTGGCGCTCGAGCCCTCGCTCCTCATCGCCGATGAACCGACGACCGCTCTCGATGTGACCGTGCAGGCCCAGGTTATCGACCTTTTGCGGGAGATCAGAGAAGAGCACGGGACCTCCATAATGTTCATCACTCACGATCTAGGTCTCGTGGCTGACTTCTGCGATCGTGTCTATGTGATGTATGCGGGCCGCGTGGTGGAAGAGGGGCACGTGGAAGATGTCTTCGACCAGCCACGGCATCCTTATACGCGGACGTTGCTGTCCGCCAGCCTGTCGGTGACGGCCGCCAGGGAGGAACGCTGGGCAGGAGAGACTCGATGATGCTGCTCGAGGTCGCTCACGTTTCGAAGACCTATGAAGCGCATTCCCGGTTTTGGCGGCGCGAGGTTTCGCACCCCGCGGTCAACAACGTCAGCTTTTCCGTGGCTCAAGGGAAGACGCTCGGCATCGTCGGCGAGTCGGGTTCTGGCAAATCGACGCTGCTCAGGATGGTCCTGCGGCTTCTGCGGCCAAGCAATGGGCGGATTTTGTATCGCGGACAGGATATGTGGGCACTCGAGGGGGAGGAGCTGCTCAAGCTCAGGCGAGAGGTGCAGGCGATCTTCCAGGACCCAGCTTCTTCCTTCAACCCAAGGCAGAACATCGGAGCCATCCTCGCCGCCCCGCTCGAAGTTCATAGGCTGGGCGACCGCCAGAGCAGGGAAGCAAAGGTCCTTGCAACACTTGCACAAATGGCCTTGCCTGCCGATTTCGTCCGTCGCTATCCTCATCAGCTCAGCGGAGGTCAAAAGCAGAGGGTGGCGATCGCCCGCGCCATTATACTTGGCCCTTCGCTGGTGCTTGCAGACGAGCCCACATCGGCTCTCGATGTCTCCGTGCAGGCACAGATACTCAACGTGTTTCGCGAAACCAAGGAAAAGCTCGGGCTCACCATGGTGTTCGTAAGCCACAATCTCGCTGTCATCCGCTATGTCAGCGATCATGTCGCCGTCATGCGACAAGGCGAAATCGTCGAGGCGGGGGAGAGCGAAGCAATCTTCTCGAACCCGACACATCCTTATACCCAGGCCCTATTACAGGCGGTTCCTGATCCAAGACGAAGGAGAGGACGACCTGCTGCATTCCGGAGTTCCATTAATGCTTGAAGTGAATACGTTCTCGATTTCGGCACGATGTCAGAGGAGCGGCATGCTCGGCGTCGCAGTTTCAACGGCTGTTCCTGCTGTAGGCGGGATTTGTCCGTTCGTGGAAGCGGGCGTAGGCGCCATTTCCACCCAGTCCTGGGTCAACCCTTATTTGGGCATCGACGGGCTGAAGCTGCTGCGCGCTGGAAAATCCGCCGAGCAGGCGCTCGACGAGCTGATGGGTACCGATCCCGGGCGCGAGGTGCGGCAAATCGGCATCGTCGATGCCAATGGCGGAAGTGCGGCGTGGAGCGGACGCGAGTGCACGGCATGGTTCGGGCATGTCACGGGACCCGACTATTCCGTCCAGGGCAATATGTTGGTCGGTGAGTCGACGATCTCCAGCATGGCCGAGGCGTTCACCCAGTCCTCTTCAGCGGGTTTGCCCGAGCGTTTGGTGATCGCGCTCGAGGCTGGGCAGAAGGCCGGCGGCGACAAGCGCGGGCGGCAGTCAGCTGCGCTCCTTGTCTACAAGACAGAAGGGTACCCCTATCTCAGCCTGCGCGTCGACGACCATGCCCATCCAGTGGCGGAGCTGCGGAGGGTTTTCGAAGTCGCCCGGCAGCAACTGCTGCCCTTCGTCGACGGCATGCCGTCGCGAACCGATCCACTCGGCAGTCTCCCGAAAAGCGTGACCGACATGCTCATGACGCCGCCACCATTCAGACCGGGCGGCGGTGGTTCGGGACTTTGAGCGAGACCATGGAACCGAGCTCCGCCACCGAAAGCATACTTGCCGATCTGATCGCCTTCGATACGACGAGCAGGCTCTCCAATCGTCCGCTAATCGACTATGTCCTGCGGATCCTCAGAGACCATGGCATCGAACCCCTGCTCATATGGAACGAGGACAAGAGCAAGGCTAATCTGTGGGCAACCATCGGACCTAAAGGGCCCGGCGGCATCATTCTTTCAGGCCACACCGACACGGTTCCGGTTGACGGCCAGGCTTGGAGCGTCGATCCCTTTCAGCTGAGCGAGAGAGACGAGCGTCTCTATGGCCGGGGCTCCTGCGACATGAAGGGCTTTCTCGCCTGCGTGCTCGCGCTCGTTCCCAAAATGGCTCAAGCATCGCTCAAGCGGCCCATGCACATTGCGTTTTCCTATGATGAGGAACTGGGCTGCGTCGGCGTGAGAAGCCTTATCGAACGCCTGCAGGGGGAGCCCCCGGGGGCGGAATTCTGCATCGTCGGAGAGCCTACGGACATGCGCCCCGTCATCGGGCACAAGAGCGGGCGCTCCTATAAGGTTCAAGTGACGGGGCGCGAAGCACATTCGAGCCTCGCGCCGCAGGCGGTCAACGCTATCGATCACGCCGCCGAGCTCATCTTGTTCCTCCGCGACATTGCGGCAGAAATGGAAAGCGGCAAGAACGACCCTTTGTACGATGTTCCCCATTCGACGTTGTCGACGGGGATGATCAAGGGCGGGTCGGCGATCAATATCGTGCCGCGGAACTGCGAATTCGTCTTCGAATTCCGTTGCCTCGCGGGCGAGGACGCGGAAGCGATCTTCGAACGAATCGAGGACTTCGCAGAGACGCTCGTGCGGCAAATGCGTCAGCGCGCGCCTGAGGCTTCCATCCGTTTCATCGACCAATATGATTATCCCTCATTTTCCATCGACGCGGGGCATCCGCTGGTTACGCTGACCAAAACCTGGACGGGGAGGAACGACGAGGCCAAGGTGGCTTATGGGACCGAGGCCGGCTATTTCTCCGGAAGTCTCGGCATCTCCACCATCGTTTGCGGTCCTGGCTCGATTTTGCAGGCGCACAAGCCCGATGAGTTCATTGCCAGAGACCAACTGCGCCGGTGTGACGATTTTCTGGAGCGCGTCTTACAGTTTGCCGTGAACGAAACTGCAGCCCACCTTACCCGAGGTAAACGATAACCTCAGTTGGTTGTTGCAGTGGTGCCCGTTCCGCCAATCTCCTAAGAATTCGGTGTTCTGGATGAAAGGTCGATGCTGAAAACCACAAAAACTCAGTCGGCGGGCAGGGCGCGTCTGGCTGCCGCCATGAAGGCGGCGGCACCGGCGATTTGGGATTTCGACGTCGACTCCGGCACCTTTCTCACGACGGACCGCGTTCTCGAGCTTTACGGTTATCGTCCAGGATCCGTCTTAAGCATTTTCGATTTCGTCACTGCGACGCTCGCGCAAGATAGGAGCTGGTGCGAGGGCCTCACAGAGGGCGCAGCACAATTTGGCGGCGAGGACATTCGTTATCGAGTCCGCCGCGCGGACACGGGCGAGGTGCGCTGGCTCAAGGCGCGTATCGCCAGCCAACCGGGCGCGGGAAGGATCAAGTCCTATACGGGGACCATCGAGGACATCACGGAACAGACTCGTGCCACACATGCCTTGATGGAGAGCGAAACGCGCCTGAGGCTCGCCATCGAGGCAGGTAAGATGGCAGTCTGGGAAGTCGATCTCGAAGCAGGCACCCTCACCAATACGCCGGAGCTCAATGTTTTATTTGGCTTGCCCCAGGATGCCAAGCCTACGTTCCAGGAACTGCGAGCGCTTTATGCTCCAGGCGAAATCGAGCGGCTGGCCAAGGAGGGCGCAACTCTCGAAGTCGTACGCACGCGCTATGCGAGGGGTGAACTCAAGCCGAAGCAGGGCGCGTTTTCGGCAGACAGAGAAGACAGGACGCAAGTCCAAGCGGATCTGACCATCATCACGCCGGCGGGCGTGACCAAGCGGTTGCTCTACCGGGCGCAATATGCCTTCAGCCTTGAGGGCAGACCGCTCATTACCGGGCTCCTCATCGATATTACCGACCGCAAGCTTGTCGAGGAGCGGCTCGCGCTGGTTGCAAGCGAGCTTCAGCATCGCGTGAAGAACTCGCTGGGCGTCGTGCAGGCGCTTGCCATGCAAACACTTGGATCGGCCGACAGGGCAGAATCGGTCGACAGCTTTCTCGGCCGGCTCAAGGCCCTCGCTGCCGCGACGGATATCATATTGGCGAGCGAGTCAGGGCTCGTGGATATCAAAGAAATCGTCACCGGAATTACCCAACCCTACCGCGTACCGGGGGCTGATCCATTCCAGGTCAGTGGACCGGCCGCCAAGCTGTTCGGGAAGGCGGCTACCGCTTTGAGCATGGTTCTGCACGAGCTGTGCACCAATGCGGTGAAGTATGGCGCGCTTTCCGTACCGCAGGGGCAGGTGCAGCTCAGGTGGGAGGCAGTCGGCGATGGAAGGCTGATCGTCGAGTGGCAAGAGGAGAATGGACCGCCGATTCAGGCGCCCCCCAAACAGGGCTTCGGCGGAAAACTGCTCCACACGCTCGTGCCGGCCGATCTCGGAGGAAAGCTCGATCTCGTTTTCGAATCTGGGGGCGTGTTCTGCCGGATCACCACCGGGCGAATTCTTGTCGACGGAAACTCTGAACCCATCGGCTAGGCCGTGAGTCCCCAATACCAGTTGTTGAGGTGGTAGGCGCCAAAGAGTGACCATATCACTGACGACCCCATCGTGATCATCAAAGGTAAAGCGGGATCGCGCAATGGTTTGCATTCCGGATCAACTTTGCGCCAGACGAGGTAGATAAGCAGCGCCTGAATGACATTCAAAGCGAAAGGCAATGTCCATTCCATTTGCAATCTCTCCCTACGGTCTATTTTCGCGCCCTTGCCCTTTTGCGCCATAGGGCGATTGCTTTGCGCTCAGTACGCGACTTCGGTCACAGATCTTTCCCCACCAGTCGTTCCGATGGGGAGGAAACTCGACACCCACTCTCGATCCGTTCCGCCATGCGACAACGCAGTAATGCAGTCGAACGTCGCCGTCGATCCGCAGCCAAAACAGCTTGGGTATGATCCAGTTCACGTCCAGCTCGAGCTTTGCGCCGGTGAAGGAGACCTCTCGCACGACGCACGGAGCAGGAGAGAGCTGGCCTGGTGCCACGATACTGGCACTCATGTGCGCCGGCAGCCGAGGCTGATGTTTTCTCTGTTCAATTGCAGCCGATGCCACTGTCACAGATTTCTCTCCAGACATCTTTGCAGCCGACCGATAAGGTCCCTGTGAGTTTTAGAGCTTCTGGTGAGGAAATGGGTAAAATTGCGAGAATTAGCTAAAAAGCAATCAACATTTCGATATGCCTTTGACTAAAATTTTATGCATCTCCCCAAGGGTCAGAACTCTAAGGCGGCGATGATTTTTTGCCGGATTGCACAGACGTTCAGGAGATCGGTGCTGGCCTGGGCGATGGCCTGTTTTGCAACTTTCTCGCGCAGTGCGATGTGATCGGACACCCGGTGCTGGGGCAGGGAGCACAGCTGCCGACTCGCCTCCGCTATGATCTGGCTCAAGATCTTGAGTTCGTCCGGCCCGAAGACCTGGTTGCCCTTACGCATCTTCCCGCTTCCATCGTTCGAATGACGCCATGTCAACATCATCGCCGATGTTTGGTGCGACGATGCTCGGATCTCCTCCGACTATCCTCAGGTCGTCCACAGGTTTCCCACAGGAGATCGACAGCCTATGGGATTGATCTATAACCATATAACCTTTTGTTGTTGATGCCCCTCAGGTCACCCCTTCACCACACCTTCCATCAACCCCTTGAAGAACAGTTTCTGGGCGAAGGTGAATGCGACGAGCCCCGGGGTGACGACGAGAACATAGACCGCGGCGAGCGCCGGCCACGACCACTGTCCAAGACCGCCCTGGGCACCGGCCAGAACAACGGGCATGGTGCGCACGACCTGATCGTTGGTGAGCGTCGTGCACAGCAGGAACTCTCCCCACGCCGTGACGAAGTTGACGATGAACACCACCACAAGGCCGTTCCGCACCATGGGCAGGCCCACCATCCACAGCGTTCGCCATGGTCCCGCGCCGTCGATCTTCGCCGCCTCGATCAGTTCGTGCGGCACCAGCTGGAATACGCTGCGCATGATCAGCACGCTGATCGCAAGGTTCAAGGTGACATAGGGCAGGATCAGTCCGCTCGTGCTGTTGATCAGATTGAGCCAATCCTGGATTTCGTAGATGCTGATAATCGACACGACGCGTGTTGGGAAATAGAGGGAAACGAGCAGCGCAGCGACGATGATGCCGCCGCCGCGCGGCCTAAGATGAACCAGGGCGTAGCCGGCAAGCACGGCGCAAAAGGTGGTGAGAAACACAGTGGCGGTTGTAACATAGATGCTGTTAAGGAGGTTGATGGGCAGCGTATCGATCTTTTCGAAAACGTAGCTGTAGTGGGTGAAGTCGAACTTCCTCGGCCAAAAGTCGCCACGCATCGAATCGGGACGCGACTTGATCGACATCATGAACACCCAGGCAAGCGGCAGAAGGATGATCACCATGAAGAAATTGATTACGACATGACGGATGACGGTAGCCCGGTTCTGGTTGAACCAGTTTCGTTGCGGTCTCACGGTGACAAGTGATTGCGAGGGAAGAACACCGCGATGTTGCGCCTCGAGAGTCATGGGTTTATCTCAGCCCTTGGGTCGGAAGATCCGCAGCAGTAAAACCATTACGAACATCATCGCGATCGCTCCAATCATGCCAATGGCTGCCGCGAATCCCTGCCGCCAGAGTCCGAGCTTGAACGCCTGATCGTACATGAAGATGGTCCAGGTGTAGGTGGGCGAGGCCCGATTGAAGCCGCCGAATATCAGATACTCGTCGATCACCGCCATGGCGGTGCCGAAACGCAGCACTACGAGTATCATCATGATCGGTGCGAGCCGCGGGCGGATGACATGCCAGAAGACTTGCCATTCGTTTGCGCCATCGATGCGGGCGGCTTCGGGCAGGTCCTTGGGGATCGCCGCCAAGCCGGCGAGGAAGAAGATCGTGTGGTAGCCGAGGCCCCACCACCACTCCATTATCGCAACAGCGGGCAGGGTCAGCGGCGTTCCGCCGAGCCACTGCGGGGCGTTCTGCAGGGTGAAGAGGCCGAGAATGTCGACCAGGACATGATTAATGGGCCCAACCTGATAGTTGTACATCCATTTCCACAGCACGAACACGAGCGTGCTCGGAATCACTGCCGGAATGAGCAATACAACACGGTAGAAAGTGGCGAGGCGCGGGTTCGTCACCCGGTCGACGAGGATGGCCAGTAGCAGCGGCAGTATGATCGTCCCCGGAAGGAACATGATCGTGAACAGCGCAGCGCGCCACAGGCTCTTCCACATAAGGGGGTCATTGAACGCCGCGATGTAGTTGTCGAACCACACCCAATTCGCCGGCTGGTCGGAAAGGTACTGGAAGTCTGTGAAGCTGATCCAGAGAACGCGGAAGATCGGATAGACCTGATAACCGACGAAGAAAATGAGCGTGGGCACCAGGAACCACCATGGGCTCATGGCCTGGCGCAGTGCGACCGCGTGGCCTTCCATCCTCGCGGTACGTTGCGATCGGCGGGCACTTAGCCGGTTGGCGATCGTATCTGCCATGTGCAATGCTAACGAATTCGTCCGCGAATCGCAGCATCAGTCGAATCGGGCAGCTAAACGAGGATGGAGGGCCAGCGGCGGTCGGCCGACTGGCCCACGCATCTTGCCCGATTACTTGCCGCGCTTGATCTCGGCCTGAACCGCCTCGGCGACCTTTGTCAGGGCCGCTTTCGGATCGGCCTCCTCGCCCTTCAGATAGGTCTCCCAGATGGGCTTGCCGATCACGAACTGCTGCAGGCCGAAGATGTGATTGGTGATGGCCTTGGCCTTCTCAAGCTGGGTGCGGACCAGGGCGACGAACTCGGGCATCCAATCCGGTTTGTTGGCATCCCATTCCGCGTAAATTGACTTATAGGGCGGCAATTGCCCCGGATGGCCGCTCGGGGTGCCGACGATCGAGTCCTTCCAGATCTGCGGCTCGTAGGTCAGAGCCTTGATATATTCGGCAGCTTTTTCCTTGTTTTTCCCGTGCTTGAACAGCGCGCAGCCTGTCGTCCAGAACACCGTGGAGCCGGCGCCATTGGCGAACTTTGGCAGCGGGCCAAGGTGGAGGAGCTTCGGGTCCTCCCAGTTCTGGGCGAAGCGTAACGGCGAGTTGAAATATTTGGTGTAGTAGCCGGCTCGCTGCGTGGCCCAGGCGATCTCGTCCGGCGTGCCATTGACGCCGCCATCCGAAGCACCTTCGAGCAAGATGTCCGGATGCGAGATTGCCATGATCTGCTTCATCAGCTTGAGTGCCTCGACGGAGGCATCGCTGGTGAAGTTGAACAGGCCTTCGGAAGTGTAGTTGTCCGGATTCATGCTGTGCGTGAACGGCGCCAGCGAACGCCAGCCGTGCGAATCAAAGGTGGCGCCGAATGGTGCTGCACCCGACTCGACGACCTTCTTGGCATTGGCCAGATAGTCGTCCCAGGTCGCGGGGGCGGCATCAGGCAGACCGGCCTTGCCGGTCAGGCCCGAATGCCAACCGCAGCCAATGACGTCCAGAAGGAAGGGCCAGCCATAGAGCTTGCCGTCGATGGTATTCTCTGCCCGGATCGAGGGGATAATGTCGTCGAGCACATCTTTCGGGATGTAATCGTCCCATGGCTCGATGACATCGGCGGCCTTCATCGCTGACATTTCAACGAACGGCGTCTGGCCGACATAGACGTCCCAGGTGCTCTCCTTATTTTTCGCCTCGGCCACGAAACGCTCGATGCCGAAGCCCTCAACCGGCGCGATCTGGTAATTGACCCCCGGGAACTTGGCGTTCACCGCTGGAATGGCGGGATGCAGGTCTTCGATCCATTGATAGAACGTCGGCGTCAAAGGCCGATCCTGCGCCCAAGCCTGCCCAATGCCGGTTTTGGCCGCGGCGGAAATGCCGGCGAGGCTCAGGCCGGTCACAAGGCTTCTGGTGAGGAACTCGCGCCTGTCGATGCGTCCGTGCATCAGATCCTGGCGGGCTGCCTCCCGCAATATATGCTCTTGTTCCTTTCGGATTGTCATCGAACTACCTCCCGTGACTCAAGACTTTTTGTATCTCGTTCCTGTGGCCAATTTGTCTTACAAATTTGCCACCGCTGCAACGGCAATCTTGAGCTCGAGAAAGGATGCTCGACAGTCATGAACGTACTTGATCGGTTTCGCCTTGATGGAAAACGGCTGTTTATCACCGGGGGCAGCCGTGGTTTTGGGCGAGTCATCGCGCTGGCGGCGGCGGAGGCGGGGGCCGACATCGTGATCAATGCCCGGGACGAAGCCAGCCTCGAGCAAACGGCCGCAGAGGTACGGGAAAGAGGCCGAAGTGCTTCGATCTTCGCCGCTGACATCGCTCGCCCCGACGTGTGCGAAGCGCTATGCCGCCGCGTTTTGGAAGAGGCAGGGCCCATTCACATTCTGGTCAACAATGTGGGCGGGCGCAATCTCGACGTGGCGATCGAGGATACGGACATCGAGACCTGGCAAGGCTTCATGGATCTCAATCTCACACACTGCTTCATCTGCACCAAAATGGTCGGAGGGGCCATGCTGGAGCGGGGGGAGGGACGTGTCATCAACATCGCCTCGATCAGTGGCCTCATTGCCAATCGCGGCATCGGCGGGCGCCATTATGAGACAGCCAAGGCAGCGCTCATCCACTTCACGCGCGCCACCGCTGCCGACTGGGCGCCGCGGGGCGTGACCGTAAATGCGATCTGCCCTGGACTGTTCATGACCGAGCCTAATGTCGCCTGGGCGAAGCACCATCCCAAGGTCATCGAGACCTTCGTCACCGCCGTGCCCATGGGCCGCGCCGGCGAGCCTCATGAGATCGGTCCGCTCGCGGTTTATCTCGCCTCGCCTGCGTCGAGCTATGTGACGGGTGCCGCCTTCGTCATCGACGGGGGTTACACGCTGTGGTGAGAGCCTAGAGTTTGCAGCGGCGATAGCTTTCCATCCAAGGGTGCAGGCGCTCAAAAGCGGCGCTCGCAGCGAAGACGTCGGCGTCGGCATAGCGGCGGCCGACGATCTGCATGCCCACGGGCAGCCCATTGTCAGCCAAGCCCGCGGGCAGGGATGCCGCCGGATAGCCGATGAAATTGATGAGATAGGTCATGCACCAGCCGATCAACCGGTCGATGGCCTCACCCTCGATCTCCGCAGGGCCGAGCGTATTGCCATCCGACGCATT
>Ga0075421_100003236_pt1 | contig 19458 bp, 16 predicted proteins | sample SoiMetdeltSBSDD5_FD_75292 | JGI IMG/M metagenome (GOLD analysis project Ga0075421, IMG submission 75292) | Bulk soil microbial communities from a Populus tree surrounding site in Tennessee, USA - Soil MetaG P. deltoides SBSDD5 | ecosystem: Environmental > Terrestrial > Soil > Tree plantation... | reverse complement strand
GGCAAAGCGTTCCGCGTGCGGCTCGACCTCAGTGGCACCGGCTCGCAGCCCCAGCTGCTGCTGGCGATTGCGAGCACGCAGCCGATCGATGTGCTCAAGCAGGCCGACGCCGCCAAGGCCGCGGTCGTGTTTCCACGCGTGCTCGACGAAGCCGCCCGCTCGGGCCTGTCGCTCGCGGTTGCCGCGAAGCATTTCAGGTTGGAGCCGTAACGCCCGCACGATCAGGACCGCGCGGCCCGCTCGACCAAATTTCCAGGATCTATGCCGCCAGGAGCCCGAGCGTGGCCAGCAGCCGCAGATTCCGTTCTACGTCTTCGCGGGTGACTTCCGCGCCCGACCTGCCCTGGAGCTGCCTGTCGAGGTCGGACACCAGCCGATCGACATCGCGCGTTCCGTCGACCAGCGTCAAGAAGTTGCGCACGATCTCGTCTTCCATCACCACGGCGCCGTGGCGCAGACTGGTCAACAGCGAACCGCGTGCGGCCTGCTTGCGCGACAGCAGGCTCGCCTGTGGCCGCTCGCTGATCGTGGTGACCAGTTTGGGCGGATAGAGGTGCAACTCGACCTCGCCGACCGAGAACGCCCGGAACAGCAGCGTCGCCAGGCCGTCGACCTCCTCGTCGAGGTTCGCCCGTATCGGTTCCGCCTCCGGCCCGAGCCGGCGCAACGCGTCGTCCACCAGGTCCGCAAAGGCGATCGCGCGCGGCCAGCTCTGCCCGAGATGCAGGAGGGCAGCCTTGCTCAGTTTGTGATCGGTCGAGAGGGTATCGCCGCGCTCGGTCTTGAATTCCACGACGCCGGTCGCGGCCGGATCGATTTCCGCCGAGGCGTTCAAGCCGGCGGCGACATGGTAGTCCTTGACGCATTGCGGCTCGATCGTTCGCCGCAGCGCGACGTCGCTGTGGCAGAACAGCGTCTTGTGGAACCCGCAGCCGATGATGAAGTCGAGATACTGCTCGCGCGCCACGACGTTCGGTATCTGCGCCAGCGTCTTGGCCGCCTCGTCGGGATACTCGTGCCGTTCGCCGCGGTTGAACGTCGCCTCCGACAGGTATTGCAGTCCGTGGCGGCCGGCGTCGTCGACGACCTGGTAGAGAAAGAACGGCGAGCTGATTTCGTCGAGGTCGTCGTGGAACAGAACGTAGTCGGGGACCTTTTGCACCCGGTGGAACTGGTGGCGCAGCGCCAGTCCGTATACCCCGTCCTTCGCGCTTGACTCGGCGAGGAACTTCAGCACGGCGCGGCCCTGCTCGATCCGCTGGCGCGGATCGTCCATTCCGCGCACGTGATAAAGCATCATGTCACGGGCGAGGTTGCGAAAATGGCAGCCTGGATAGCTGTTGAAGCTCACATAGGCGACACCCTGCGGCGCCAGATTGTGCTTGAAGATCGCAAGCACCCGCTCGCGCACGAAGGCCGGCACCCAGGAATAGACGCCGTGGGCGATGATGTAGTCGAATTGGCCGAGCTCGGCCGTCACGTCCATGATGTCGTGGCGGCGGAGGTCGACATTGGCCAGGCCCAGCTCGTCGACATTCTGCCGCCCGCGCGCGATCGCCTGTTCGCTCAGGTCGATGCCGACGAATTCGCTGCCCGGCCACTGATACGCGATCGGCGTGAGATTTCCGCCGTCCCCGCATCCGAGCTCGAGCACGCGGCAGCGGGAAACCGGAGCCGGTCGCATCCCGTGCAGCGTCGCAATGGTGGCGAGCCGGTCCGGATGGGTGTCCCCGTACGGGCGCCCCGGATACGACAGGGTGTCGTAGGGGGTCGGCGTTGCGTCAGTCATGACCTGCGCTGTGCGTACTCGAAGGAATGCTACGGCTAGTCCGGCTTGCCGACGATCAGGATCTTCAGGTCCTTGTCGGGTGTGAAATCGGTCGCCTTGAACTCGAACGCGGTAGGCGAGATCTTGCGTACGTTGTCGCCGCAGAAGGCAACCAGGCGGTCGGGCTTGCCCTTGTCGACGACGAGCCGAAAATCCTTGATCGGCCCGGCCCAATTGGCGCCGGTCTTGAGCACGTAGCTGATGCGGCGTTCCTGCAGGCGCGCAACGTTCCCTTCCGCGCCGCCGGCCAGGCGATCGACGCCACGGAGGAAGTCGGCCGGCAGGCAGTAGTCGGTCATGTAGCGCTGAACCTCCGCCTCCATCGCCTTGTTGTTGCGGATGCCGCGCCGCAGCGGCGTGTCGAAGCTGATGCCGAGGCTGGTGCGATAACGGTGCTCGACCGTCACCGGCTTGCCGGGCGGAAAGGTCTGCTGGCGCACCACCGCGGTCCTCACCTTCCAGGTGGCATCGTGGAGTTGCTGGCCCTGAGGATTTGTGCCCGAAGGCGTCAGCAAGCCCGCGGCCACCAATTTCTCCTTTGCGTCCGGCGGCAGCTCGCCGAGCCGCTTGTGGTAGTCGCCGACCGGCAGGAACGGCAGGCCGGCGCTCCGCAGCGCCTCGGACACGTCTTTTTCATTGAGGAGAGCCCGCTGAACGATCTCGAATTTCACCGGACGGCCGTCGACCTTGGTCTCGAAGCCGACGAAGTTCAGTGGATCGTTGGTCGAGAATGCGTAGTTGTCGCCCTCCGCCAAGTCGATGTCCGGCAGCGGAAAGGCCACCCGCAAGGTCACCGGCTTCTGGCTCTGGTTCTGAAACCGGTAGCGCACGGTGACGTATTCGGGCGTGATGGTCAGCTCCTCGGACTCCATCGAGACATCGGCGTTGCGGGCGAATGTCAGGCCGCCGACCGCAAGCTCCGCCGAACTGTCGTTGGCGCGCGCCGGCCGCGCATCCCCTGCCGCGAGCGCAAGGACGGCGCAACTTGCCAGTGCCAGGAAACGGCTGCTTCGCATCACGACCTCGTCAATCGTTGGCCATGCACGGGCTCGGGAGCCGGCATGATCATATCAAGCGCGGGCGCAACCTTATACGATCGGCAACGCCCCGTGCTGCCATCGAAGCTTGGTCGCGCGCGGTGCCCTTGAGGTTCATCGCATGTCCCTGAAAAATCGTGGCTTCATGAGTTCCGGGCCAATCGCGCCTGAACCGAAACCGGCGCCAAGCCGACTAAGGATGGAACCCGCTGGATTTTTTCGACCGCGCGCATAATCTCCGACGGACTACACTATGTATTGTCGTTCTTATCCGGCCCCTCGCAAGCAACCATTGGTCGTCACGATGTCGCATCCGAGGAGCAGCGGCCTGCTGGCGATCCTGACCGCGATATGCATGTTCGCGCCGGGCGCGCGTGCGGCCGACGTTGTGGTCAAGCGGTTCGATGTCGGAGCGGGCCCGAATGCAGTCGGCATGGTGGATGCCAGCGAGGACACCGAGGTCGCCGTTCCGCAGGCGCTCTACGCCGCCGACAGCGGCGAGCTCTACCTGCTCGACCAGGTCAACAGCCGCGTGCTGCGCTTCGATCCGAAGCAACCGGCCGCGGCCACGCGCTCCTTGGAGCTCCCGTCGGAGCTGGAGCCGACCGATCTCGTCGTGCTCAAGAACGACCTGTTCGTCTGGGACGGCGAAGTGCGGGCGCTGCGTCCGACCGGGCGGGAGGACGCGCCGGTCCGCGGGCTCGAGGAGTATCAGACCCGCGCCGCGGACGACGAGTTCACGCTGTCGGCGTTCGCCCAGATGGGCTCGCAGAAGGCCAGCGGCGATACCGATCTGCTGGACGAGAATACGCGCAGCGTGCGGGACGAGAAGCGCCCCACGCCGGCCCGACAGGCGGTCAGCTCGCGCGGCCGCGGTCCGGTGATCGCGACCATCACGCCCGACCAGACCGGGTCCGGCGTCCAGATCGAGGTCCGCGCCCAGGGTCAATCCGCGACGCTCGCAAGATTTCCCCTCAAGGTGCGCGACAAGATCGGTGTAGCGGAGTTCCTCGACATCGACCGGCAAGGGCGCATGTTCGTGCTGGCGGAGAATATTCCGGAGCTCGCGATCGATCCGCCGTTGGCGTTCGTGGCGCGGTTTGCGCCGACGGGAGCGCTCGAAGGCATCTACGAGCTTCCGCTCTCGCAGAGCATTGCGCTGTCGCGGCGCTTCGTGACCATCGATCCGAACGGCGAGGTGTATTTCCTGCGCACGCGGAAGGGCGCGGTCGACGTCGTGGGAGTGGGCTTCCGCGTCTTGCGCAATGCCAAGGTGATCGATGTGCGGCCGGCTCACACATACACCGAACCGGCCGGAAACACTTGGCAGGGCAAAGGTCCGATAGCGGCGGTGCGCCCGCTCTCGAGGCGGCAGGTGATCGAAACCGCGTTCGCGTTCGAGAGCATCAATTGGCGCGTCAACCCCAGTGCCTACGGGCGCGATCCCGACACGGCGTGCACCGCCTTCAACCGCGTCCGCCGGCCGGGCTATCTGCACGGCAAGGTGGGGCAACAGGTTCGTGGAATCCCCTACTGCTGGGGCTGCCACGGCTCGCTCAGCCAGATCCGCACCCGGCTCGAGCGCGGGATGCTGGCCGGGAATTGGTGCACGCGCAACGAACCGCGGCGGGATACTGCGGGGGTCGACTGTTCGGCTTTCGTCAGCGCCACCTGGGGGTTGTCGACCCATTTCACGACCCGCGCGATTCCGGCCATCACGACGCACCTCGCGAGCGCCTGGGACATGCTGCCCGGCGATGCGCTCAACAAGCCGGCGTCGCACGTGATGCTGTTCCTGCGCTTCACGCCCGACCGCAAGGTCGAGGTGATCGAGGCTGCGACCGGCTCGTGCAACGGGCGCGTCTGCCGCAACGTCTACCCGATGTCGGCGCTGCTGGCGCGCGGCTATTCTCCGGTACGCTTCAAGGCCATCGCCAACGACGCGGTCGCCAAGGCGGCCGAACCGGAGCCGCCGAAACCGGCCGCGCGGCGCAAGTCGCGGTAGCGGTACTTTCGTCACTCGGCGGAGGAGCCCCATGTCGAAGAACCGATTCGAGCAGGTCGACGAGCCACAGCAAGACGCGATCACGCTTTCACTGTGGAAGCAGGACGACGGCGCGTGCGGCACCGTGACGGTGCCGGCGGCGTTGAGCGGCGGCAAATTGGTCAACGACGTGGTGAGCGACAAGCTGCCCGCCGTCGATGCGTTTCGCTCCGCCATCCGGCTCGCGAATGAGATGAAGGCGCCGATCGTGGTGATGGACCCGGAGGCGACTTGGCAGCCCGAGTGGGGCGCGCTCTACCGCGCCGACTGATCAGGCGCGGATGGTGCGGCGCAGGATCGAACCTTTGGCACGATTGTCGCGACCAAAGGAGTAACGTCTCGCCAGAGCGTCTGCCCGCCGCGGCCCGTTTGCCCTATGATGGGCCACGAAGCGCCGTTGCGTCGCTCTGCTCCTGGCCCCCACGTCCGACGAAGGGACCTGATCGCCATGCTTATGCTTCCCAGTTTCCGCGCAACGCTGGTGGCCGCAACGCTGCTTGGCGGCGCCGCGTTGCCTGCCGATGCGCAGGACTGCGCCGCGCTCGTGGACGCGTTCAACCGGGCCGTCGACGCCGGGCGCGAGGGCGAGGCGCAGCAGATGGTCGACAAGATCGCGACCGATGCGCAGTGCGGCTCGTTCCAGGTGCCGGCGCAGCGCCGGCTCGCCGCCTTCCGGCTCGCCCGCGCGCAGTCGCTGATGGCGCAGGGGCGCCCGGTCGGCGACTACGAGCGGCTGCTTGCCGAGGCCGACAAGCCCGAGGTGCTGTGGCAGGCGTCGGCGACCATTGGCGATGTGCGCTTCGGCGAACGCCGGTTCGTCGACGCCGCAATGGCGTTCGACCGCGCGATCGAGGTCATCAAGAACGAGACCCTGACCCCGACCGCGCCGTCGAAGTTTGAGATCGAGGGCCTGTTCGACCGCGCGGCGCAATCGCGGATCCTGGCCGCGAACGCGGCGCCCGGCCAGCAGGCCTTCGTCCGGACGGCGCGCGACCAGCGCGACGGAACGCTCGGCGGCGTGTACTCGCGCTCGGTGCGCGGGGTCATCCCGCGCGCGGTCCCGGTGCCGATCACGTTCGAATTCGCCAAGACGACGTTCACCAACATCGGCGACGAGGCGGCGCGCGAGCTCCTCACCGCCGTCAAGGAACAGCGTCCCTCGAAGATCCTGCTGGTTGGGCACACCGACGTGCGCGGCAGCGCCGAGACCAACTTGAAGCTTTCGCACGCACGGGCCGCCGCGGTCTCCTCATTCCTTCGCCAGCACGGCATCGACATTACGGTCGAGACCGACGGCAAGGGTGCCAACGAGCCGATGCGCCTTTCCGATACGTCGGGGCTCACGCAGGAAGACATCTACGCGCTCAACCGGCGCGTCGAATGGCGGCGCGAGTAATGGGAGCCGGTTATTCCATGGCTCGTACAATGCGGATCATGTGCAAGGCGGCGCTCGCCGCGTTGGCGATCGCGCTTGCGCTTGCTCCTGCCACAAGCCTCGCGCAGGGCCTGGTCCTGCGCGGGCCTGACAGCGGCGAGGTACGGGCGCTGGTGATCGGCATCGACGCCTATCAGAACGTGCGGCCGCTCAAGGGCGCGGTAGCGGACGCCCGCGACGTCGAGGGCGCCTTGCGCAAGATGGGCGTAAAAGACGTGACGACGCTGGTCGATGCGCAGGCCGACCGCGCGTCGGTGATGCGGGAAATCTATCGGCTGCTCGACCGCACCCGCGCGGGCGACCTGGTCATCTTCTCGATCGCGGGCCACGGGGCGCAGGAACCCGAGCGCGTGCGCGGTTCGCAGCCCGACGGCATGGATACGATCTTCCTGCTGCCGGGATTCCAGACCGCCGGAGCCGGCACGCAACAGCGCATCATCGGCACCGAGTTCAATCACGTCATCAAGCAGCTCGAGGCGCGTGGGGCGCGCGTGCTGTTCGTGGCCGATACCTGCCACGGCGGCGGGCTCACGCGCGAGGTCGATCCCCGAGCCGAGGAAATGAGCTATCGTCAGGTCCCGCGCTACACGATCTCGGATGACGAGCTCAAGCCAATCTCGACCGCCCGCGATGCATTCCTCACCGAGCTGGATTTCACGCAGTCGGCGCTGCTGGCAGCGGTCGACCGCAAGACCAAGTCGCCCGAGGTTCGCATCCCCGGCGTACAGGGATGGCGCGGCGCCTTGAGCTACGCGGTCGCCCGCGCCTTCGAGGGCCAGGCGGACACCAACCGGGACGGCATCGTGACGCTGCGCGAGCTGTTCACCAGCGTTCGCCAGCTCGTCTACCAGCTATCCGATCAGCGCCAGAACATGGTCGCGCAGCAGTCGGCCAACCGCAATCTCGATACCGAGGTGGTATTCGCCATTCGCGGCGTTGCGCCGTCGCAACCGGCGGTCGCTGCGGCGAGGTTGCCCGGCCTGCAGCCGGCGGCCGCCCAGGCCCGTCCGATCGAGCCGGTGCGGATCGCGTCGCGCGACGGCCAGAGCAACCGCTTCGACGGACTTGCCGCGCGCGAAGCGCCGTTCGAAGTCGTGTCGCCGCGACAGAATCCGGATTTGCTCTGGGATCCGACGTCCGGCGACGTGCTCGCCGGCGGCGACGTCATCGCCTACCGGATCGGGCGCGGTGATTTGCCCGGCGTGATCGACCGGTTCGCGGCGGTGCGCGGCTTCAAGCAGCTCGTCGCACGGTCGCCGCAGGGCATCCGGATTACTCCAAACGATCAGCTTCATCGCAAGAATGCGCGCGTCGCCGTCGAGATTTCGGACGTGGCCGCGCGCACGCTGATTGCGTTCAACATCGCGGGCGATGGGACCGTGCAGGCGCTCTATCCGATCGGCACCGATTCCCCGACCGTCGCCGCCGCCGAGCATCGCATGATGTTGATGGTGAAGGAGCCGTTCGGCGCCGACCAGTTCGTGGCGATCACGTCGACGCAGCGAATGGAGGGACTGGAGCAGGCGCTCAGGCGGCTGAACCAGGTGCGCAGTCCGGTGCAGATGCTGCAAATGGTCCAACAATACGCGCCGGCGGATGCTCGGATCGGTTCCGCCGGTCTGTTCACCTCGCCCTGAATCGGGATCCACGAGACCATGTCGCGCACCGCAGCCTTCCTTTGCAGCTTGGCGATCGGCATGCTGTGCGCCGGCACTGTCACCGCGCTGTTGGCGCAGGAGGACGACAACTCGCGGGCGGTGCGCATCATCGACCAGCCGGGCGGACCGTCGTCGCCAGCGCCGGCACCCGCGCCGGGTGCGCCCGCGGCAATTCCTCCCGACCTTGCACCGCCGCCACCCGCGGCGATGCCACCGGCTGCGGTGGTGCCGGCTCCGGCGCTGCCGCCGGCCGTTGCGATGCCGCCGCCTCCGGCGCCCGCCCCGGCGCTGTCGCCGGCCGTTGCGATGCCGCCGCCTCCGACGCTGACGCCCGCCCCGGCCCCGCCGCCGGCCGTTGCGATGCCGCCGCCTCCGACGCTGACGCCGGCCCCGCCGCCGGCCGTTGCGATGCCGCCGCCTCCGACGCTGACGCCGGTCCCGCCGCCGGCCACTGCAATGCCACCGCCCGCCGTGCTCCCCCCGGCTCTGCCGCCGGCGGCCGCCATGCCGCCGCCCTCCCGGCTCAGCCCGCCGCCGCCGCCCCCACCCGCGGTCGCGGCCACGCCGCCGCGCTTCCTGCCCAAGGCCGAGAACTCCGCCGGCGTCGCCCTCGACATCCAGCCCGGTCCCGAGGTGCAGGTCGGCGGCAAGGTGACATTCCGCGTTTCGGCGAAGCGGCCGGGCTATTTGATTCTGGTGGACGTCGATGCGGCCGGCAGGGTCACCCAGATTTTTCCCAACCGCGGATCGCTGCTCAGGATCGGAAGCCGCGAGAACCTCAACCTGATCAAGCCCGGTCGTGCGATGACCATCCCGGAGCCCGGGAACGCCTATGCGGGCTTTGAATTCGTCGCCGCGCCGCCGACCGGCACCGCAATGGTGGTTGCCATCCTGAGCGACCGTCCGGTGCAGATGCTCGACCTGCCCGACGTGCCGACCGAGGTGGCCGGGCAGCCGGAGGCGCTCAACTACATCGCTGACGCGGCGCGCAGCCTGCGAATCGCCAGCGCAAGCGAATCACGCGGGCTCTTGGAAGCCAGGTGGTCGTTCGACGCCAGGCTCTATGTCGTCAGATAGCTCCCCCGCCAGCCACTGGAACGCCCCGATGTCCATGCCGCGTATCGTTGCCGCCGCCGCCCTCGCCGCCGCCCTCGCGAGCAGCGCGCCGCACATCGCGCGGGCGACCGACGCCGAGGCTTTCGAGACGCGGCTCGCCAACGCGCAGGCAAAGCTCGCGGGTGGCCTGATCCAGCGTCTGGCGGAGCGCGGCAAGGCGATGGTCGCCGTGTCGCCCGCAAGCCTCGCCGGCGCGGCCGCCGCGCTCGATCTTGGCGCGTCCAGCCGCCTGCGCCGGGCGCTGCATGGGACGTTGGGATTTCGCAAATCGGCGCAGGAGGAGGCCGATTTCGCGGCGCTGCGCGAGCAGCTGAACAAGCTCGCTGCGGACGCGGGCACGCCGTTGCGCATGGCCAATTTGGTGGCGTTCGACGACAGCCTCGCGCTCTATCCCGGCGTGCCGCTGGCGTTCAAGCAGGCGGGACTCGACCACACCGTGGTCGACTTTTCCGCGCCGGGGACGGCGGAAGACCTCAACAAATGGGTGCGCGAGCACACCGCCGGACTGATTCCCGAAATCGTCGATCGGCTTCCCGGCGGCACCAGCATGCTGGTGCTCAATGCGCTGCACTTCAAGGATCGCTGGAAGGCACCGTTCGACGCCGCCGATACCAGGCCCGCCCCGTTCAAACGGGTAGGGGCGAAGCCGATTGCGGTTGAAACCATGCAGCTGCCGCAGGGGCGCTACATGTTTCGACGCGATGCGCGCTTCCTCGCGATCGACCTGCCGTATGCGAACGATCGCTTCCGCATGGTGATCGTGACCACGCGCGGTGAACGCGCGGCGCCGGCGCGAGCGTTTCGGCGCGCCGACGAGTGGCTGACGGGACGAAACTTCGCCGAAGCCGAAGGTGAGCTGGCCTTGCCGCGCCTCTTGGTTTCAAGCCGCGAGGATCTGACCGCCACGCTCGATGCCCTTGGCCTCCGCGCCGCCCGGCTGGCCCCTGATTCGCTCTCCGGCTTCACGGCCGACGCGGCGCAGATCACGCGCGTGCTGCAGCGCCTCGAGCTGCGCCTGAACGAGGAAGGCACCGAGGCTGCCGCTGCGACCGCCGTGACCGTGGAGCGCGGCGCGACCGCCGACTACGTGAGGATGGTGGTCGATAAGCCGTTCGTGTTTGCGTTGCGCGATGCGAAGACCGGCCTGATTCTCGTCGCCGGCTATGTCGGCGAGCCCGCGGCCGTGGCGACGGTCGCGCGGTAAGCCGCGCGTCCCTCCAGGTCCGGTTCCCTGCGGCCGCCGGCGCGAACGCGCGCCCGAAAGGCTTCCACGGCAGGCAAGCGGCGCCCGGTCAGCCGCTATGGTTGCCTAAACCCTGCAGGGGCCGGCCGGCGGCTGGGATTCCTGGTCAAAGTGTGGTGAACCTCACAAAGCGTGCCTACGACAAACCGTTATCGTGAAGCGTTCGCAGCCAGGAATCCCCGCGGCGGCGTCGAAAGTTGGAGCCGCCTGGATTTCCAGGTAAGTTGCGAGCGACGATCCCTGCCGGCCGCTGCCGGCCTTTGTGAGGATAGGTCGATGTTTACCCGTTTGCTCCTCTCGGCCGGCTTGCTGTTGGGGGCCGCCATGATGGTCTCCGAAGCCAAGGCCGACCGCCGCGTCGCCCTGGTGATCGGCAATTCCGGCTACGCGCATGCGACCGCCTTGCGCAACCCGCGCAACGACGCCGCCGACATGGCGGAGCTTCTCAAGACCTTGGGGTTCGAGGTGGTGGTTGGCCACGACCTCAGTCAGCAGCAGTTCGCGCAGTCGATCGAGCGCTACGCGCGGATCCTGGAAGACGCCGACGTCGGGCTCTTCTTCTATGCCGGGCACGGACTGCAGATCAACGACAAGAACTACCTGGTGTCGACCAACGCCAAGCTGGACAACGAATTCCTGATCTCGTCCGAGACCATCGAGCTCGACGCCATCATCAAGCTGATGGAATCGAAGGCGACCACCAACCTCGTGTTTCTCGACGCCTGTCGCAACAATCCGCTGACCGAAAATCTCCGCCGCAATCTCGCGTCCATGAAGCGCAATGCGTCGCTCGGCCGCGGGCTGGCGCGGGTCGAGGTGAGCGGACGCGACACGCTGGTGGCGTTCGCGGCGGCCCCCGGGCAGGAGGCGGCCGACGGCGCCGAGCGCAACAGCCCGTTCACGGCCGCCTTGATCAAGCACCTTCCGCGGCCGGGAGTTGAGGTCTCGGTGATGCTCAAGGAGGTGGCGGCCGACGTGCGCCGTGACACCCAGAATGCCCAGCGGCCCCAGCAGCTGAGCGACATGAGCCGCACCTTCTATTTTGCCAAGGCCGAGCCTGCGGTGGCGACGCGCGTCGACGCCGGCACCGAGCCGGCACGCCCTGCGGGGCCGGTGCCCGCCGCCGGCGCCGAGACCCGCTCGCTCGACGTCGCATTCTGGAACGCCGCCCAGTCATCGAATGACTGCGAGGCGGTGCGGGCCTACCTCCAACGGTTCCCCGAAGGCATCTTTGTCGAACTCGCCAAGCTGTCCGAGCGCCGCCTGTGCGCGGGCGCTCGCCGGGTCACGGTGGTCGATGCATCGCCCGGTGCTCCGCCGACGGGGTTGACGACCCCGGCCACGCCAACGACCCCGGCCACGCCGGCCGCGCCGACGCCACCGGCCACGACCATCGCCGCGCTGCCGGAGCAGGCCGCCGCACCGATCGTGCCTTCGGTCACGCGGCCGGCGGAGACGTTGTCCGGCGTCGAGCTTTCACGCACCGTTCAACTGGAATTGATGCGGGTCGGGTGCGGCGCGGTGCGGGCCGATGGCCAGTGGAAAACGTCCAGCAAGGAGGCGGTGCGCCTGTTCAACAAGCACGCGCGTACCAAGCTCTCCGTCGACGAGCCCTCGATGGCCTTGGTGAAGGCGCTGCGCGAGCATGATGATCGCGTATGCCCACTGCAATGCGAACGGGGCTTCCAGGCGCGCGGCAACACGTGCGTGGCGGTGCAGCGCGAACCCGCCAAGAGCAAGAAAAAGCAGGCCGAACGGACCCGCTCGGTCGAGCGCACCCGCTCGGTCGAGCGCACCCGCGAGCGTACCCGTTCAGCCGAGCGTCGGCCGGCTCCCCGGCGGCACCAGGTAGCGGAGCCTCAATTTCAGCCTCAGCCGCAAATGGCTCCGATGATGGGCCCGCCGATGGGTGGCCTCGGCATCATGTTCATGGGCCGGCGCGGGTTCCGGTTCTAGTGCGCGCCACGTAGGGGAGCCCGCTTCAGGTTCGGAAGCGGGCTCGGCGCTCGCAGACGGCGCCATGAACCTGGCAATGGTCTAGGGCGACAAAAAGGTTAGGCGGCGCGCTCGCTGCTCGAAGTCGCGTCCTCTTGTTTTGGAGTGACTTGCCATTCGGGCTAGAATCGACGCGTCCGTTCCGTACGCCGGCATTCGCCGGATTGGGCGAGGATAGGTCCATGTTGAGCCGTTTGCTTCTTGTCGTCGGCCTCCTGGTGGGGGCCATGTTTGTCGTCACCGAGGCGCGCGCCGAACGGCGCATCGCGCTGGTGATCGGCAATTCCGGGTATGCGCACGCGCAAGCGCTGCGCAATCCGCGCAACGACGCCAACGACCTCGCGCAAGCCCTGCAGAAGCTCGATTTCGAGGTCCTGCTGGGCCTCGACCTCGACCAGCAGAAGTTCGCCGCCGTCGTGGAGCAGTTTGCGCGGATGCTGGATGGCGCCGACGTCGGCCTCTTGTTCTATGCCGGGCACGGATTGCAGATCAACGACAAGAACTATCTGGTCTCGGTCAATGCCAAGCTCGAGAGCGAGTTCCTGATCTCGTCGGAGACGCTCGAGCTCGACTCCATCATCAAGCTCATGGAGTCGAAGGCGTCGACGAACCTGGTGTTCCTCGATGCGTGCCGCAACAATCCCCTGACCGAGAATCTGCGGCGCAATCTCGCCGCCATGAAGCGCAGCACGTCGCTTGGTCGCGGTCTGGCGCGCGTGGACTCGAGCGGGCGCGACACGCTGGTCGCATTCGCGGCGGCGCCCGGCCAGGAGGCGGCCGACGGCAGCGAGCGCAATAGCCCGTTTACCTCCGCGCTGCTGAAGCACCTGCCGAAGGCCGGCCTCGAAGTGTCGGTCATGCTCAAGGAAGTGGCGGCCGACGTGCGGCGCGACACGCGCGGTGCCCAGCGTCCGCAGCAGCTCAGCGACATGACGCGCACGTTCTACTTCGCCAAGGCGGAAGCTCCCGCGGCGGTCGCCGCTGCATCGCCGGCGCGCATTGAGACGCCGCGGAGCAGTGCCGAGGATCGCTCGCTCGAGGTCGCATTCTGGAACGCCGCGCAATCGGCGAACGAGTGCGAGGCGGTGCGCGCGTATCTGCAGCGGTTCCCCAACGGCATTTTTGTCGAGCTCGCCGCGCTGTCGGAACGGCGCCTGTGCGGGCAGGCCCGAAGGATCACGGTGGTTGAGCCGACGGTCGCGGAAGCGGCGCCCGCGGCTGCGCCTGTGCCTGCGCCCGCGCTCCCGCCGGCGCCGACGGCCACGGAGCCGAGCCGACCGCCTCAACCGGCCACGGTGATTGCCGCCCTGCCGGAGCCCGCCGCCCCGACTCCGGAGCAGGGGGCGACTTTGTCCGGCCCCGACCTTGCCCGCAACATCCAGCTCGAGCTGATCCGCGTCGGCTGCACCAGCGGTCGCGCCGATGGCAATTGGGGCTCGTCCAGCAAGGCGGCGATCCGCCTGTTCAACAAGCACGCGCGCACCAAGCTCGATCCCGACGAGCCGTCGCCGGTGCTGTTGACGGCGCTGCAGGAGCATGACGAGCGCGTCTGCCCGCTGCAGTGCGAGCGCGGCTTCCGTTCGAGCGGCAACAATTGCGTGGCGATCCGGCGCGAATCCGCCCCCGAGCGGCGCCGGGCCGAGCGCGAACCGGCCACGGAACGGCGCCGGGCCGAGCGCGAACCTGCGACGGAACGGCGCCGGGCCGAGCGCGAGCCGCCTGCCCGCAGGTCGCGGATGGAGCGTTCCGCCTCGCGCGGCCCGGCCTACCGTTCGCCGGAGCCGACCGCCAGACATGCGGCTCCCCCGATGGGGCCCAATTTCATCGGCTCGGTGTCGCGGCCGGGCGACCCCCCGGGCGCCTGCTTCACGGACGAGGGCGGCGGGCGTCGGCGTCCGTGCAGCGCCGGCACCCGCTAGCTGCAGAGCGAACTTGCTGGGCTCGATCACCTAGCTCGAGGCCTGATTCAGGATCGATTCGGCTTCCGTCCCTGTTGAGCAGACCGCAGCGCCTGCAAGGTGTGGGGAGAACGCATGAGCCTGTTCACCACCACTTACACCAAGGCGCGCGATGTCGCGCAGGGTCAAAAGTTCTCCGAGCCAGATTGGGACAAGTTCTTTACCGACATCGGGGTCAAGGCGCTGTTCGGCGCCAAGGGTTTTGACACCAGCAAAGCCCCGGCGCCCGAGAAGGTGCGCACCAAGGTCGCCGACGCCGCCAAGGCGGTCGAGCTCGACCGCAGTCATTACGTCAAGAAGGCCGGCCGGGTGATCTACGAGGCGTCGCAAAACGACAAGTCGTCAGGCAAGTGGAACGAGCGCGCCGCGCTGATCGAGTTCCTGCGGCATCTCTACCGGGCCCGCAAGACCGGCGCCCAGGACGTCTGGGTGTACGCGCCTGCGACCGACTATCCCAAGCCGGTGTTCGACGAGCTCAGCGGCACCGACAGCCACATCAAGAAACGGCTTGGCTATGACGACGAGATTTTCTCGGCCAAGGAGCGCGACTTGATGTGCGACGCGCTTGCGATCGCCCAGAAGATCTCGGCCGACGCGGTAGTGAAGCTCGGCGCCAAGGAAGACGCGACCAAGACCATGATCAAGGACTGGTTCCTCGATTCCGGCGCAACCGACGCGACCCTGGACGAGGCGATCAAGAAGCTTTGCGACGGCTTCAAGAAGATCTCGGCGAGCTGCGGCTCGACCACGTTGGTGTTCACCGATTATCTCGACTGGCGCAAGGACCGGAAGAAGTATTTCGGCGGCGCGATCAAAGGCGGGGAGGGCGGCGGTTTCCCCATCATCTATCTCGAAGGTGCGTTCACGCGGCTCGAGGGCAACTCGGGCAAGCTGTGGCTGTGTGCGGAAACCATCGTCCACGAGCTCTCGCATCACGACGTGAGCACCAGCGATCACCAATACGATCACCAGGGGCTCAAGCCCAAGGGTACCTTCCCCTACGCCAAGGCGATCGACAACGCCGATTCCTGGGGGTATTTCGCGATCGACCTCGCCGGCTACCTGTCGGAGGCCGACCGCAAGAAGGTCCTGAAGTAGCCGCGTCGAGACGCCCCGCTGCTCAAGGAGGCGACGCTATGAGTCCCGACTCGAGAATGCCGCAGCCGAAGCGCACGGCTCCGCCCAAGGTGAAGCCGGTAACCGTCGGCGGCGTGCGCATCGAGGCGCTGCACTGGGGGCGCTCGCGCGGCCTCGGCCAGAACGGCGGCTACATCGTGGCCGTCGATCCCGCGAGCGGCCGGGAGCTGTGGACCTTGAAGGTCTACGACATCGCCTACGACCCCAAGATGGAGGAGGATGTGCAGGACCTCTTCATCGCCAAGCTCGCGGTCGCGGGCGACAAGCTTTCGGTCCGCGATGAGGGGGGGCGCCGCTTCCTCGTCGACCTCAAGCGCAAGACGGTCGCGGCGCAATGAGGCTGCGCGACGCGGCGCTCCTGTTCGCGGCCTTGATGGTGTCGATGTGCGCCGTGCCTGCCGCCACTGGTGGACGCGCGCTCGCCGCCGGCCAGGCGCAGGCGCAGCCATCCGCCAAGCGGGTCGCGCCGCCCGACGTTCCCCCGGTTCAGTTGCGCAAGGTGCGCATCGAGGCGGTGCATTGGGGCCGCGCGCGCGGGTTCAATCAGAACGGCGGCTACATCGCCGCCATCGATCCGGCGAGCGGCCAGGAGCTGTGGACGCTCAAAGTCTACGACGTCCACTACGATCCCAAGATGGAAGAGGACGTGCAGGACGTGTTCATCCGCAAGATGACGCGGATGTCGCCGAGCCGGCTGCTGATCGTCGACGAGAAGGGCCGGCGCTATCGCGTCGATGTAAAGCGCCGCGCCGTCACGCCGCGCCCGACGCCGTGGCTCCGACCGCGCCATCCATCGCGAGCTGATGCAGCCTGAAGCGTTCGGCTCCACACAGCATTCGGGGCGTCCCCGCATTCCTCAGGCCTGCGGTGTCGGCTGTTGACCTCTACGCGTCATGGCTCGGCCAGCAATCGCTACAGCGATTGCAAGGGTTGTCCCGGCCATCCACGTCCTGCTGCCGCAGGCCGCGCAGAAAAACGTGGAAGCCCGGCACAAGGCCGGTCACGACGAGTCAGATCAAGATCTGCTGGCGTCAGTTCTCCTTGATCTTGGCGCCCTTCAGCGTCAGGTCGCCGCTGGCCTTGATATTGATCTTCCCGGACCCGTCGAGCGTGATGTCCTTGCCCTTTATGACCGCGGTCCCGTCCTTCTTGGCGCTTATCTCCGCCGCGCCGACCTTCGCGTTCAGGGTGTCTGCCCCGGAGAGGCGCAGGTCGTCCTTGGCGACGATGGCGATGTCCTTCTTGGCGGTGATCGCAGTGTCGGTTCCCGACGTGAGCGCGACCTTGCGCCCGCCCGTCACGGCGAAATCGGTGCCGGCCGTGACCGCGGTCACGCCGCCCGAGCTGAGCCGCACCGACTGGCCGGCCGTGACGCTGTACTCGGCTTGCACCGCGAAGCCCGCGTTCGATGCGGTGACGGTGAGCGCTCGCGTGCTCACCGAGGTGGCGCCGGCGGAAGCGACGTCGAGGCTGGCGCCGGCGGAGAGCGAAGCACGCGCGCCCGCCTCCAGGTCGAGATTGGCCCCCGTCGTCAGCGACGTGTTGGTGCCCGCGGTCACGTCAAGGTTCGTGGCCGCGGTCATCTGGATGCGCCCTCCCGCGACGATCACGAGGTTGCCGGGGGTCTGAATGCTCACCCCCGCCGCACTGACCTGCACCAGCGCTTCGAGCGCCGCCAATCGGTTGGTGAGGCTTTGGACTTGCCGGCTGAGCGCCGAAACGGCCGCATCATCTTCCGCCATGGTGAATTATCCTCGCTTGAGGCGCGGGCGCGCGGATGGGCAGGCGAGTTTCCCGCAGCCGCGTGCGACTGTCGAGTTGCGCCGTCGAGTCGGCGCGCTGCGCCTGGCTGCATGGTCGCCACATCGAGGGCCGCTCGTTGCTGGCGCCTGAAAAGATCTACATATACTCGAAAAGCTCGAAGCATCGGAATGAACTCGGAACCGCAGGGGCAAATCGCGATGTCCGCCATTCATCACGTCACGGCGATCTCCGGAAGGGCCTCCACGAATGTCGACTTCTACACGCGCACGCTCGGGCTGCGGTTGGTGAAGAAGACCGTGAACTTTGATGATCCGGCGACCTATCACCTCTACTACGGCGACGAACAGGGTCGGCCGGGCACCATCCTGACCTTCTTCCCGTGGGAGCACGCTGCGCCTGGACGAAATGGCGACGGCATGACGCAGGAGACCGCGTTTCGTGTTGCACCGGAGTCGATTGGCTACTGGACGCACCGGCTGATCGAGAAGAGCGTGCGCCACAAGGCGCTCGAGAAACGCTTCGGCGAACCCGTGCTTGCCTTCAGCGATCCGGATGGCACGAGCCTCGCGCTGGTCGGCGTTGCGGGTGCGTCACAACAGCCGGCCTGGAGCGATGGCGGCGTTCCAGCCGAGCACGCCATCCGCGGGTTTCATGGCGTCACCCTCATGCTCGGCCAAGCGGCGCCGACCGCGGCGATCCTCACTGACGTGCTCGGCTTCAAGGAGATCGGCCACGAGGGCCATCTCGTGCGCTACCAAACGGGCAGCGATGGTCCGGGCCAGGTGATGACGATCCGGGAGACGGGCGGCTTCCTGCCGGGGCACCTCGGGCGCGGCTCCGTGCATCACATTGCCTTCCGGGCGGCGGACGATGCTCAGCAGGCCGAGATGGCGGAGAAGCTTCGCAGCGTGCATCGCCGCGCACCGACCGGACAACTCGACCGCAACTACTTCCGCTCGATCTATTTTCGCGAGCCGGGGGGCATCCTGTTCGAGATCGCGACCGACGCGCCGGGGTTCGCGGTCGACGAGCCGGTCGAGGCGCTCGGTCGCGCGCTCAAGCTGCCGGCGTTCCTCGAGCCGCGCCGGCGCGAGATCGAGGCGGCGCTGCCACCGCTCGACGATGCCGAACGAGCGGCGTGATGGCCGAGCTCGCCTTCAAACACCGTTTCGAGCCCGGGGCGCGGCCGGCGGCACAGCCGCTGCTGCTGCTGCACGGCACCGGCGGCAATGAGGACGACCTGATACCGCTCGGCCGGATGGTGGATCCGGGGGCGCCGCTGCTTTCTCCCCGCGGCAAGGTGCTCGAGCACGGCATGCCGCGGTTCTTCCGCCGGCTGGCCGAAGGCGTGTTCGACGAGGCCGACGTTCGCGCCCGCACGCACGAGCTCGCCGACTTTATCGAGGCCGCGCGCGAGGCCTACGGGATCGGGGCGCCGGTCGCGCTCGGCTACTCCAACGGGGCGAACATCGCGGCGGCCGTGATGCTGCTGCGGCCGGCGACGCTCGCAGGCGGCATCCTGCTGCGCGCGATGACGCCGCTTTCCGCTCCAGAAGCCGCCGGCGGGCTGGCCGGCAAGGCGGTGCTGATCGTCTCCGGCACCCGCGATCCGATCGCGCCGCCTGCCAACGCCGCGCGGCTCCGGGCGGAGCTCGAGCGGGCCGGCGCGCGGGTCGAGCACCGCGCCGTCCCGGCCGGGCACGAACTTGCGCAGGGCGACCTCGATCTCGCGCGGGAGTGGCTGCAGCGCCTGGAGGCCGCCTCCTCGCCAGCGCCGTGAGCGAGCGAGAGCGCCGCCTGCCACTCGGCCGCCCTGGCTGACGCGACGGCGCGCCGAAGGGTTCAAGCGCGCGTCTGTGCGCTGCGGTATCGGCCGGCGGCATGGGGCTGCGCTGTGCCGGTTCTGCTTCGTATTGTTCAGTCGCTTAGAACTATTTCCGAGCTACCCCCGTCTAACCAGTCGCCGGCCGCCGGGTCGTGGCGACCTTGGTGACGAGGGGGGTCTCTCTGATGGTATCTAGCCTGATCAGCGTGTCGCTCGCCTTGGTGCTCGGCCCGGCGGCGGCACTGGTTGATGCGAGACGCGATTGCGAGCGCCTGAGGGGCGATGCCGGGCTTGCAGCCTGCACCCAGGCGATCCGGGAAAATCCGCAGGACGGTTCCGCCTACAACCTTCGCGGCCTGCGCTACTACGCCCGCGGCGACCTCGACAGTGCGCTCGCCGACTACACCAAGCGGGTCGA
>Ga0075421_100003235_pt1 | contig 19462 bp, 16 predicted proteins | sample SoiMetdeltSBSDD5_FD_75292 | JGI IMG/M metagenome (GOLD analysis project Ga0075421, IMG submission 75292) | Bulk soil microbial communities from a Populus tree surrounding site in Tennessee, USA - Soil MetaG P. deltoides SBSDD5 | ecosystem: Environmental > Terrestrial > Soil > Tree plantation... | reverse complement strand
CGAGCTCGCCGTGGCGGAACACGCCGGCGGTCATCTTGTGCGGGTCGAGCTGGACGCCGATCGCGACCGCGAGAAACAGCACGCCGCAGGTCGCGAAGGCGAAGAGCGATCGTTCTTTAAGGAAATGAAAAAGAACGAAACCCAGGGCAACATCGACCAGAGCCCCGGCAATGAGCGTCCCCTTCAGCCCAAGAACGGGAAGGCCGGCGTGTACCGCGAGCAGCACGCCGGCGATCGCGCCGAGCGTGTTCGCGGCGTACACCTGGCCGATCGCCGCTTCTCCCGCGCCGCGCCGTAGCAGCGCCGCGGTGATGAGCGGCAGCGTCATCCCCGCGCAGAACGTCGCGGGGAGCATCACGAGCGCGGCGATGCCGGCGCCGGAAAGGTTGAACAGCAGGTAGCCGGTCTCGCTGCGCGCCAGGCCGCCCAGCAGCGCTTCCATGAGCTTGAAGGTGAAGTCGTAGACCGGCAGCGTCGCGAGCGCCGCGAGCCCCATCGCGATCTGCACCCAGGCGAGGAGCCGCGCCGGCTCGGGCACGGCGTCGGCGCGGCGCCGGACCGCGAGGCCGCCGAGCGCGAGGCCGAAGATGAAGGTGGCGAGCATCAACTCGAACGAATGGGTCGAGGCGCCGAGCACCAGCGAGAGCATGCGGATCCAGCTGATCTCGTAGATGAACGACGCGAGGCCCGTGAAGAAAGCCACCGCCATCAGCAGGGGAAGCGTCGTCGCGGCCGGTGCGCCGACTTCCTCCGCTATGGGGGCATGACGAGCGGGACGGGCGAGAAACCAGACGATGAGCGCGATCAGGAGGTTCAGCGCCCCGGCGACGCGCAGCGTGCCCGGCAACCCGACCCAGGCGATGAGCAGGAATCCGCTTGCGAGCACGCCGGCGGCCGCGCCCAGGCTGTTGGTGAAGTAGAGCATCGCCACCGACTCGCCGGCGGCGGCGCGGTGTGCGCGCGCGAGGCCCGCGCTCATCAGCGGGAAGGTCATGCCGAGCAACACCGACTGCGGCAGGATGAGCAGGCACGACAGCGCGAGCTTCGCGCCGAGCGCGAGCCACTCGTTCCCCAGGCGCGGCAGGAGCTGCTCGTAGGACCACTCGGTGGTGAAGACGAACATTCCGTGAAACACCAGGGCGGCAAGGCCGACCAGCGCTTCGACGATCGCGTAGACGGCGAGAGGGTTGGCGAGCCGGCCCGAGCGGCGCGCGCACCACGCCGCGCCCGCGGCCATCCCGCCCATGAAGACCGCGAGCACCAGCGACTGCGCGTAGGCGGCGTGGCCCAGAAACAGCTTCAGGTAGTGCGTCCAGATCGACTCGTAGATGAGCCCGGCGAACCCCGAGGCGGTGAATAGAACGTAGAAGGCGCCGCGCGACACGGAGCCGATGCTAATTTAACTAATGGCCTCGCGCCTTGCGGCGTTCTACTTTGCGTTCTTCGCGTACGCCGGCGCGCACGTGGCCTATTTCCCGCTGTATCTCGCCGACCGCGGCTTGAGTCCGGCGCACATCGCCTGGGTGCTGGCGCTCGGGCCGCTCACGCGCATCTTCGCGCCCGCGGCGTGGGGCTGGGTCGCCGACCGTACCGGCGCGCATCGGGCCGTGGTGGCGTTCTCTTGCGCGGTGACTGCCGGGGCGTATGCGGTCTTGCCTTACACCAGTCACATCGCATGGGTCATCGGCCTGATGAGCGTGCTCTCCGCCGGCGCGCTGCCGATCGTCGAAGCCATCACGCTCGGCTCGCTCGCCGGCCAATCGGGACGCTATGGCCCGATCCGCTTGTGGGGCTCGGTCGGCTTCATCGCCGTCGTCCTCGCGGGCGGCGCGTGGCTCGACTTTCAACCCGTCTCGACGTTGCCGGCGGCGCTCGTGGCGTTCATGCTCGCTGCGCTCGTCGTTGCGCTCGCGCTGCCCTCGACGAAGGCGCACGCGGCTGCCCCAGCGATCGCGTTCCGGGTCGGTCCCGAAGCGCGCGCTCTTTTCGCCGCCGGCATCTGCAACGCGATCGCGCACGGCGCGCTCTATGCCTTCCTCAGCCTGCATCTCGAGGCGCTCGGCTACAGCGCCACCACCATCGGCATGCTCTGGACGCTCGGCGTGCTCGCGGAGATCGTGGTGTTCTTCTACCTGCCGCAGATCTTTCGCCGGTTCGCACTTTCGACCATCCTGGTCGCGAGCCTGCTCGCCGGCGCGCTGCGCTTCGCCGCGATCGGCTGGGGCGCCGGGCATCTCTGGATAGTCCTGTTGGCGCAGTTGCTGCACGCCGCCACTTTCGGCTCGTTCCATGCGGCGAGTGTCGCCGCGGTGCATCGCCTGTTTCCCGAGCATGCGCAAGCCCGCGGCCAGGCGCTCTTTTCCGGATTCGTCTACGGCGCGGGCGCGGCCGCGGGGCTGGTCATTTCGGGCTGGGCCTGGCAGCTCGGCGGCGCGCCGCTCGCATTCTCGCTCGCCGCGCTCGGCGCGCTGGCAGGCGCGATCTTTGCTGGACAGTTGAAAGGCGCGGGACTGTGAGTTGTCAACTGAACAGTCCGCCAAACGTTGAGAGAGGTCACTATGGCTCGCACATTCGTCATCGGCTCCGCCCTCGCGGCGGCGCTCGTTTCCGGTTGCCAGACTGTCGATACCACGCAGGGTGGCGTGGTCGGCGTCGATCGCGATCAGCGCATGATGGTTTCCGCCGAGGAGGTCAACGCCGGCGCGCAGAAGGCGTATGCGCAGATGATGGCCGAGGCACAGAAAAAAGGCGCACTGGACAAGGACCCCGCGCAAGTGCAGCGCGTGCAGGCGATCACCAAGCGGCTCGTGGCGCAGGTCGGTGCGTTCCGGGCCGATGCAGGGAAATGGCCGTGGGAAGTGCATGTGATTTCGCTAGACCAGGTGAACGCGTGGTGCATGCCGGCTGGAAAAATGGCGATCTACACCGGGCTCATCCAGAAGCTGAACGCCACCGACGACGAGATCGCGGCGGTGATGGGACACGAAATCTCCCACGCGCTGCGCGAGCACTCGCGCGAGCAGATCTCGCGCCAGATGGGAACGCAGATGGGCATCGGCCTGATCGGCGCGCTGTTCGGCATCGGCGAGCTCGGGCAGAGCGTCGCGGGACAGGTCGCCAACGTGACGCTCAACCTGCCCAATTCGCGCCAGGCCGAGACCGAAGCCGACCGCATCGGCATCGAGCTCGCGGCGCGCGCCGGCTTCGATCCGAACGCCGCGATCTCCCTATGGGAGAAAATGGGCAAGATGGCGGGCGGCAATCAGCCGCCCAAGTGGCTGTCGACCCATCCGCCGCACGCGGACCGCATCGCCGACCTGCGCGTGTACGCGCAGAAGGTGGCGCCGCTCTACGCCGCCGCAAAAGGCAGCGCAGCGGCCGGCAAATAATCTATAATCCCATGTTTTCGCAGCGGAAACATGGGACCTTCGACGCTTTACGACAAGCTCTGGGAGAGCCACGTCGTCCACACCGAGGACGACGGCACCGCGCTCCTCTACATCGATCGCCACCTGGTCCATGAAGTGACGAGCGCGCAGGCCTACGAAGGCCTGCGCGAAGCCGGGCGCAAGCCCTGGCGCATCGAGTCGGTGGTCGCCACCGCCGACCACAACACGCCGACGACCGATTGGGACCAGGGCATCGAAGGCGTGCGCGACCCGATGGCGCGGCTGCAGATCGAGACGCTCGACGCCAACATGAAGGCGTTCGGCGCCAAGGTCTATTTTCCGTATCTCGACAAGCGCCAGGGCATCGTGCACGTGATCGGTCCGGAGCAGGGCGCGACGCTTCCCGGCATGACGGTGGTCTGCGGCGATTCGCACACCAGCACGCACGGCGCCTTCGCGTGCCTCGCGCACGGCATCGGCACCTCCGAGGTCGAGCACGTGCTCGCGACCCAGTGCCTGGTGACGCGCAAGATGAAGAACATGCGCGTGAACGTCGAGGGACCGCTCGCGCGCGGCGTCACCGCGAAGGACGTGGTGCTCGCGATCATCGGCCGCATCGGCACCGCCGGCGGCACCGGCCACGCCATCGAGTTCGCGGGCAGCACGATCCGCGCGCTGTCGATGGAAGGCCGCATGACGGTGTGCAACATGTCGATCGAGGCCGGCGCGCGCGCCGGCATGATCGCGGTCGACGACACCACGATCGCGTACGTCAAGGGCCGCCGCTTCGCGCCGCAGGGCTTCGACTGGGAGCGCGCGGTCGCTTACTGGAAGACGCTGAGGAGCGATCCGGACGCGAAGTTCGACCGCGAGCTCACGCTCGACGCGCGCGAGATCCGGCCGCACGTCACCTGGGGCACCTCGCCCGAGATGGTGGTGTCGGTCGAGGAGCGCGTGCCCGACCCGGACCGGGAGAAGGACAGCCAGCGGCGCGAAGGCATGGAGCGCGCGCTGCAGTACATGGGCCTCAAGCCGCGCACGCCGATCACCGACATCCAGATCGACAAGGTGTTCATCGGCTCGTGCACCAATTCGCGCATCGAGGACCTGCGCGCCGCCGCCGCGGTGGTGAAAGGCCGGCGCATCGCCGCCAATGTCCGGCTGGCGATGGTGGTTCCCGGCTCGGGACTGGTGAAGCAGCAGGCCGAGCGCGAAGGACTCGACCGCATCTTCCGCGACGCCGGCTTTCAGTGGCGCGAGCCCGGCTGCTCGATGTGCCTCGGCATGAACCCGGACCGCCTGGAGCCCGGCGAGCGTTGCGCCTCGACCTCGAACCGCAACTTCGAGGGGCGCCAGGGCACCGGCGGGCGCACCCACCTCGTCAGCCCGGCGATGGCCGCGGCCGCCGCGATCGCGGGACATTTCGTGGACATCAGAAAATGGTGAAGTTCACCGTCCTCAACGGGCTGGTGGCGCCGCTCGACCGCGCCAACGTCGATACCGACCAGATCATCCCGAAGGAATACCTGTCGTCGATCGAGCGCACCGGCTTCGGCAAGGGCCTGTTCGCCGCGTGGCGCAAGGATCCGCAGTTCGTGCTCAACCAGCCGCAGTACAAGGGCGCCACCATCCTGCTCGCGCGCAAGAATTTCGGCTGCGGCTCCTCGCGCGAGCACGCGCCCTGGGCGCTCATGGACTACGGCTTCCGCTGCGTGATCGCGCCCTCGTACGCCGACATCTTCTTCACCAACTCGTTCAAGAACGGCTTCCTGCCGGTGGTGCTGCGCGAGGACGAGGTCGATCGCCTGTTCCACGATTGCGCCGCGTTCCCGGGGTTGCGCCTGGTGGTCGACCTGGAGAGCCAGACGGTGGCGAGCGCCAACAACGACAAGTCGTTTCGCTTCGCGATCGATCCATTCCGCAAGTACTGCCTGCTGAACGGCCTGGACGAGATCGGCCTCACGCTGCGCCACGCGGACAAGATCCGCGGCTTCGAGGCGCAGCGCAAAGCGCAGTATCCCTGGTACTTCTAGATGAACGTCGCCATTCTGCCCGGTGACGGCATCGGGCCGGAGATCATTGCGCAGGCGCGCAAGGTCCTGCAGAAACTGAACCTCGCGCTCGAGTTCACCGAGGCGCCGGTCGGCGGTGCCGCCTACGAGGCCGCCGGCGATCCGCTGCCCGCCGCCACGCTGCGGGTCGCGAAGCAGGCCGACGCGGTCCTGTTCGGCGCGGTGGGCGATCCGCGCTACGACGCGCTCGAGCGCGCGAAGCGCCCGGAGCAGGCGATCCTCGGGCTGCGCCGGGAGCTCGGCCTGTTTGCCAACCTGCGTCCGGCGCGCGTGCATCCCGAGCTCGCCGAGGCTTCCGCGCTCAAGCCCGAGGTCGTCTCAGGCCTCGACATCCTGATCGTGCGCGAGCTCACCGGCGACATCTATTTCGGAAAACCGCGTGGCATCCGCGAAGTAGCGGGCGATCGCGAAGGCTTCGACACCATGCACTACAGCGAGCCTGAGATCCGGCGCATCGCGCGCGTCGCGTTCGAGGCAGCCCGCAAGCGCAGCAAGCGCGTCTGCTCGGTCGACAAGGCCAACGTGCTGGAGACCTCGCAGCTCTGGAGAGAAGTGTTGACTCAGGAATCCAGAAACTATCCGGACGTCGAGCTGACCCACATGTACGTCGACAACTGCGCGATGCAGCTCGTACGCCACCCGAAGCAGTTCGACGTGATCGTCACCGGCAACATGTTCGGCGACATCCTCTCCGACGAGGCCTCGATGCTCACCGGCTCGATCGGCATGCTGCCCTCGGCGTCGCTCGACGAGCGCGGCAAGGGACTGTACGAGCCGATTCACGGTACCGCGCCCGACATCGCCGGCAAGGGCTTGGCGAACCCCTTGGCCACGATCCTTTCGGCGGCGCTGATGCTGCGCTATTCGCTCGGCCAGCCGCGCGCCGCCGAGCGCGTCGAGCAGGCGGTCACCAAAGTGCTCAGGTCAGGATTGCGGACCGCCGATATCCAGACACCAGGAACGCGGCGCGCCGGAACGCAAGAAATGGGCGACGCGGTCGTGGCGGCGCTTTAAACTATGGGCATGCTGAGAGTCGGGATCGTCGGCTGGCGCGGAATGGTGGGGTCGGTGCTCGTGCAGCGCATGCGCGAGGAGCGCGACTTCGACCATGTCGAGCCGGTGTTCTTCTCCACCTCGCAAGCCGGCGGCAAGGGGCCGGCCATCGGCAAGGCCACCGAAGCGGTGAAGGACGCCACGAGCGTCGCCGAATTGAAGAAGCTGCCGGTGATCATCTCGTGCCAGGGTGGCGACTACACCAGCGAGATCTATCCCAAGCTGCGCAAGGAAGGGTGGAACGGCTACTGGATCGACGCCGCCAGCGCGCTCCGTATGAACGAGGACGCGGTGATCATCCTCGATCCGCTGAACATGGACCTGATCAAGCGCGCCATCAAGGCGGGAACCCGCAATTACATCGGCGGCAACTGCACCGTGAGCCTGATGCTCATGGGCATGACCGGCCTCTTCCAGCGCGATGAAGTCGAGTGGATGACGAGCATGACCTACCAGGCCGCCTCGGGCCAGGGCGCGGCCGCGATGCGCGATCTCGTGGCGCAGATGGCGGAAATCGGCGGCGAAACGCGCAAGCTGATCGACGATCCCGCGTCCGCGATCCTGGACATCGACCGCACCGTGACCGATTCCATCCGCGCGCGCGATTTTCCGAGGGAGGCGATCGGCTATCCGCTTGCCGGCAGCCTGCTGCCGTGGATCGACAAGGACCTCGGCAACGGCCAGAGCCGCGAGGAGTGGAAGGCGCAGGCCGAAGCCAACAAGATCCTGGGCCGCAACGGCAACGCCATCCCGGTGGACGGGATCTGCGTGCGCATCGGCGCCATGCGCTGCCACAGCCAGGCGATGACCATCAAGCTGCGCCGGGCGCTGCCGATGGACGAGGTCGAGGGAATGCTCGCCGAGGCGCACGACTGGGTGAAAGTGGTGCCGAACCGCCGCGAAGAGAGCCTGGCCGAGCTCACCCCGGCGGCGGTGACCGGCAAGCTCACGGTGCCGGTGGGCCGCCTGCGCAAGCTGCCCATGGGGGATGACTACCTGGCCGCCTTTACCGTAGGGGATCAGCTCCTATGGGGGGCTGCGGAGCCCCTGCGCCGCATGGTGCGTATTCTTTTGGATGCTGGGGTGCAGCACTAAAAATCGAGAAACTTTCTCGATTTGCAGGCCTAAGACCATGATGTTAATGTACTTGGTCCTAGCTAAGAAGACTCAAGGGGGATGGGCAACCAGTGGGCAGAGCGATAATCGTCGCGATCATTGCAGCCGGGCTGGCGCTGGCAGCGCCGCTTGTCGCGCATGCTGCCGGCCTGGGCAAGCTGAATGTTCTGTCCCCGCTCGGGCAGCCGCTTAACGCAGAAATCGAAATCGTCGCGCTACGCCCGGGCGAAGAAGACGGCTTGACGGCGCGCGTCGCGGGTCCCGACGCGTTCGCCTCTGCGGGCATCGAGCCCTCGGCAGTCCTCAACACGATGCGATTCGCGATCGAGCGCCGCGGCACGCAGCGCATCCTTCGCGTGACCACGGTGCAGCCGGTCAACGATCCGTTCGTCGAGATGCTGGTCGAGCTGCAGTGGCAGACCGGGCGTCTGGTGCGCGAATACACTTTCCTCCTCGACCCGGCCGAATACAAGTCGCGCGACCTCGCGCTTGCGCCGCCGAAGAAGCCGGCGGTCCCCGAGAAACCGGCGGCCGCCGAGGCGAAGCCGGTACCGGAGACCAAGCCCGCGCCGGCGGAAGAGGCAAAGCCGCAGGTCGAAGCAAAGCCCATCGAACCTTCCGCACCGGCCGCTCCGCCGCCAGTGATCGCCCCCGCGCCTTCCCCGACTCCCGCGCCAGCGGCGGAAGCGGAGAAGCCCGAGCCGACGGCCGAAAAACCCGCACCCGCCGCCGCCGAGCCCGCAAAGGAACCGGCCAAAGAAGAAGCGCGACTCGTCACCGAGCCTGGCACGGAGAAGGCCTACGAGGTGATGAAGGGCGACACGCTCGCCAAGATCGCGGGCGACAACCTGCCGCCCGGCGTCTCGCTCAACCAGATGCTGATCGCGATCTATCGCGCCAACCAGGACGCTTTCCTCCGGGAGAACGTGAACTGGGTGCGCGCCGGTCGCATCCTCAACATCCCGTCGGCCGAAGCCGTCGCCGGCGTGGATGCGGCCGAGGCCAACCGCATGGTTCGCGCCCACATGGGCGAGTTCCGCGAATACCGCAGCCGTCTGGCCGCAGTGCCCGCCACGGCCGACGCCGCGCCGGGGCAGCGTGAAGCGAGCGGGCCGATCGAGCCCAAGCCCGAGGCGCCGAAGCCCGCCGCGCCGCAGGACCAGGTGCGGCTCTCCAAGGTCGACCCGCAGAAGCCGCAGGCTCCCGGCGCGGCCGCCGCCCGCGGCGACGACCTGGTCGCGCGCGAGCGCGCCCTGAAAGAAGCGCAGTCCCGCATCAGCGACCTCGAGAAGAACGTCGCCGACCTGCAGAAGCTGCTCGAGCTCAAGAACCAGCAGCTCGCCGAGCTGGAGAAGCGGGCGGGCGCAAAGCCCGCACCGGCACCCGCCGCACCGGCGCCTGCGCCCGCCGCAAAGGCGCCCGAGAAACCGGCGCCGGCTCCGGCGCCCGCAGCGAAAGCTCCGGAGAAACCCGCGGCCGAAGCGCCAAAACCCGCACCGACGCCCGCGCCTGCGCCGGCACCAACGGCGCCGGTCGCGAAAGCCCCCGACGCACCGAAGCCAGCAGCGCCCAAGCCGGTCGCAAAGCCGGCGCCACCGCCGCCAGAGCCGAGCCTGCTCGACGAGTTCCTCGACAACCCGGTGGCGCTCGCAGGCCTGGGCGGCGTAGTGCTGTTGCTGCTCGTCTACGCGGCCTACGCCTGGAGAAAAAAAAAGGCCGCACAGGTTAGGTTTCAAGACAGCGTGATGGGCGCCGCCGCAGCTGGCGCCGCGGCCGGCGCCAGCATGACCGAGCCCACGCTGGGCTCGGCGCCCCCGGCTTCGCAGCCCGCGCCGAGCGCTCCGGCGCCGGTGGCGGCCGAGGAAGTCGATCCGATCGCCGAGGCCGACGTGTACATGGCCTATGGCCGCGATGCGCAGGCCGAGGAGATCCTGAAGGAGGCGCTGCAGAAGGACTCGAGCCGCGTGCCGGTGCACGTCAAGCTGCTCGAGATCTACGCGAAGCGCCAGGATCCGAAGGCGTTCGAGCAGACCGCGCTCAAGGTAAAGAACCTCACCAACGGCACCGGCCCGGAATGGGACAAGGCCGCGGCGCTCGGCAAGTCGATCGATCCGAACAACGGGCTCTACGCCGGCGCCGCAGCGGCAGCGGCCGCCGCGGCGGCACCCGCCGCCGCCGCAGCGCCGGCCGCGCCCGCGCCCACGCTCGACTTCGACATCGGCAGCGTCACCCAGGGGGTTTCCCCTTCGGTGCCCGACCTGACGCTCGACGCCGGGCCAAAGTCGGCCGATACCGGGCTCGACTTCGATGTCAGCGGCGCGAGCGATGCCAAGCCCGCGAGCGAGGATCCCAAGACCACCAAGGCCGCGGATGGCGGCCTCGACTTCAACCTCGACCTCGGAGCCGCGCCCGCGCCGGCTCCCGAGCCCGAGAAGAAGCCCGCGCCCGCCGCGGCCGACCCCGGCCTGACTTTCGACCTCACCCTCGACCTCGGCGGCGACAAGAAGGTCGCGCCCGCGCCCGCCGCGGCAGCGCCCGATCTTTCGACCATCAGCCTCGACCTCGGGAGCTTGAACAACGCCGCCGCGCCCGCTGCGGGAACCGACCCAAAGTGGCAGGAGATCGCCACCAAGCTCGACCTCGCCAAGGCCTACGAAGAGATGGGCGACAAGGACGGCGCGCGCGAGCTGCTGAACGAGGTGGTGAAGGACGGCGACGCCGCGCAGAAAGGCCAGGCGCAGCAGCTGCTCGCCAAGCTGGACTAGGTTCTCCATCGGCAGGATCGCTCTCGGGCTCGAGTACGACGGCAGCCGCTTTCTCGGCTGGCAGACGCAGCCCGGCGGCGGCACGGTGCAGGATGCGCTCGAGCCCGCGCTCGCCTCGATCGCCGGCGCCCGCGTCGACACCACGGCTGCCGGCCGCACCGACCGCGGCGTGCATGCGCGCATCCAGGTGGTTCACTTCGATACCGAAGCGCGGCGGCCGGCGTCGGCCTGGGTGCGCGGCGTCAATGCGCTACTGCCCGACGCGGTGGCGGTGTTGTGGTCGCAAGAGGTGCAGCACGTCTTCCACGCGCGCTACAGCGCGCTCTCGCGAACGTACCGATACCAGCTGCTCAACCGGCCCGTGCGGCCGGCGCTCTCGGCGCGCTACGTGGGCTGGTTTCATTTGCCGCTCGACGTGCCGAAGATGCGCGAGGCGGCGGCGTTGTTCGTGGGCGAGCATGACTTTTCCGCCTTCCGCTCTTCCGAGTGCCAGGCGAAGACCCCGGTGCGCACGATCCATTCGCTGGATATCCACGCGGACTCCGACCTTGTCCACTTCGTGATCCGCGCAAACGCGTTCCTGCACCACATGGTGCGCAACCTCGTCGGCACGCTGGTCTACGTCGGCAAGGGCAAGCACCCGCCGCAATGGGTGCGCGAGGTCCTGGAATCGAGAGACCGGGCGCAGGCCGCGCCCACCTTCGGCGCGGAAGGGCTGTACCTTGAGAGAATCGAGTACCAGGCCAAATGGGGACTCCCCCTTTGAGAACCCGCATCAAGATCTGCGGCATCACGCGCACTGCCGACGCCGCGGAAGCGGCGCGCGCGGGCGCCGACGCGATCGGGCTGGTGTTCTATCCGCCGAGCCCGCGCTTTCTCTCGATCGAGCGCGCGCGCGAGATCCGCGACGCGCTGGCGCCGTTCGTGCAGACCGTGGCGCTGTTCGTGAACGCCGATGCGGCGCAGATCGCGCAGGTGATCGGCCGCGTGCACCCCGCGATGCTGCAGTTTCACGGCGACGAGTCGCCCGAGTTCTGCGCGCAGTTCGGCCTGCCGTACATCAAGGCGTGCAGAGTGAAGGCCGGCGTCTCTGCGCTAGAATACCTGCGCCCTTTTTCAGGCGCGGCGGCGTGGCTGTTCGACAGCCATGTCCCGGAATACGGCGGCGTCGGGGAAGGCTTTGACTTGAGTCTGATGCCCGTCGTGAAGGAGAGGCCCGTCGTTCTCTCCGGAGGCCTTTCGTCGAAGAATGTCGCGGCGGCGATCCGCCGCGTCAGGCCCTGGGGCGTGGATGTGTCGAGCGGCGTCGAATCGGCGAAGGGCATCAAGGACGCCGTCCGGATCGCCGCCTTCATCGCAGAGGTACGCAATGCGGATGTATGACCTGCCCGATGCTCGCGGGCATTTCGGCCCTTACGGCGGCGTGTTCGTCGCCGAGACGCTCACCGCGGCGCTCGACGAGCTGCGCGTGGCGTACGAGCGCGCGCGCAACGATCCCGCGTTCGAGGCCGAGTTCCGCTACGAGCTGAAGCACTACGTCGGCCGCCCCAGTCCGGTCTATTTTGCGAAAAGGCTGACCGAGAAATGCGGCGGCGCGCGGATCTACATCAAGCGCGAAGACCTCAACCACACCGGCGCGCACAAGATCAACAACACCATCGGGCAGGCGCTGCTCGCGCGCAACATGAAGAAGCCGCGCGTGATCGCCGAGACCGGCGCGGGCATGCACGGCGTCGCCACCGCGACCGTGGCCGCGCGCTACGGCATGGAGTGCGTCGTGTACATGGGCTCGGAGGACGTGAAGCGCCAGGCGGCGAACGTCCATCGCATGGGCGTGCTCGGCGCGAAAGTGGTGCCGGTCGAATCCGGCTCGAAGACCCTGAAGGACGCGCTCAACGAGGCGATGCGCGACTGGGTCACCAACGTGGACAGCACCTTCTACATCATCGGTACCGTCGCCGGTCCGCATCCGTACCCGATGATGGTGCGCGATTTCCAGTCGGTGATCGGCGAGGAGAGCATCGCGCAGATGCAGGAGCTCGCCGGGCGCCAGCCCGACGCGGTCATCGCCTGCGTCGGCGGCGGCTCCAACGCAATGGGGATTTTCTACCCCTACATCTCGAAAGGCGACGTGCGATTGATTGGCGTCGAAGCAGCCGGCGAGGGCCTCGCCACCGGCCGGCACGCCGCATCGCTCTGCGCCGGCAAGCCCGGCGTGCTGCACGGCAACCGCACCTATCTTTTACAGGACGCCAACGGCCAGATCACCGAGACGCACTCGGTCTCCGCGGGCCTCGATTACCCCGGCGTCGGCCCCGAGCACGCGTGGCTCAAGGACAGCGGCCGTGCCCAGTACGTGGCGATCGACGATCAGGAAGCGCTCCAGGCGTTCCACGAGCTCTGCCGCACCGAGGGCATCATTCCCGCGCTCGAATCGGCGCACGCGGTGGCGCAGGCGATGAAGATGGCGCCGGCGATGAAGAAGGACGCGATTCTGCTCGTCAACCTTTCCGGCCGCGGCGACAAGGACATGCACACCGTCGCCGAGCGCTCGGGCAAGAAGCTTTGATGTCGCGCATCCAGGGTCGCTTCGAGGCCCTCGCGAAGGCAAAGCGCAAGGCGCTGATTCCCTACATCACCGCGGGCGATCCGCATCCCTCGCTCACCGTGCCGCTGATGCGCGGACTGGTCGAGGCGGGCGCCGACATCCTCGAGCTCGGCGTCCCTTTTTCGGACCCGATGGCCGACGGGCCGGTGATCCAGCGAGCGGGGGAACGCGCGCTGAAACATGGGGTAGGGCTTTCGGATGTTCTTTCCCTCGTTCGGGACTTCAGGAAAACGGACAAGACCACGCCGCTGGTGCTGATGGGCTACGCCAATCCGATCGAGGCGATGGGGGTGGAGAAGTTCGTGGCCGCGGCGAAGGCCGCCGAGGTGGATGGCGTCATCGTGGTCGACTATCCCCCCGAGGAGTGCGAGCAGTTCGCGGCGCAGGCGAAGAAGGCGGACATCGACCCGATCTTCCTGCTCGCGCCCACCTCCACGGACAAGCGCATCGAGCAAGTGGGGCGGATCGGCAGCGGCTTTCTTTATTACGTGTCCCTGCGCGGCACGACCGGAGCTTCACACATGGATCTGGGGGACGTCGCCTCCCGGATTCCGAAAATCCGCGCAACCACCAAGCTGCCCATCGGCGTCGGTTTCGGCATCCGCGACGCCGAATCGGCGCGCCGCGTGGCGCAGACCGCCGACGCGGTGGTCATCGGCAGCCGTATCATTCAGGAAATCGAGGCGGGCGCCGCGGATCAGGCGGTGTCGCGGGTGAAGGCGTTGCTGAAACCGATTCGCGAGGCCCTGGACGCATGAGCTGGCTCAAGAAGCTTCTGCCGCCGAAGATCCAGCGCACCGGCTCGGGCGCGCGCAAGACCGTGCCCGAGGGCTTGTGGACCAAGTGCGCAGCCTGCGACGCGGTGCTCTACAGCACCGACCTCGAGAAGAACCTGAACGTCTGCCCGAAATGCGGCCACCACGAGCGCTTCGCGGCGCGGCCGCGGCTCGACGCGCTGCTCGATCCCGACGGGCGCTTCGAGATCGGCTCCGAGGTGCTGCCGCTCGACCCGCTCAAGTTCAAGGATTCGCGCAAATACGCCGAGCGGCTGACCGAAGCCCAGGAGGAAACCGCCGAGGGCGACGCGCTCGTGGTAATGCAGGGCGCGGTCAAGTCGCTCGGCGTGGTCTGCGCCGCGTTCGAGTTCGACTTCATGGGCGGCTCGATGGGCTCGGTGGTCGGCGAGCGCTTCGTGCGCGGCGTGCGCGTGGCGATCGAGCAGAAGCTGCCGTTCGTCTGCGTCACCGCCTCCGGCGGCGCGCGCATGCAGGAAGGCGCGCTCTCGCTGGTGCAGATGGCGAAGACCACCGCCGCGCTCACCGACCTCGCCGAGCGCGGGCTGCCGTTCGTCTCGGTGCTCGCCGATCCGACGATGGGCGGCGTTTCGGCGAGCTTCGCGATGATCGGCGACGTGGTGATCGCCGAGCCGAAGGCGCTCATCGGCTTCGCCGGGCCGCGCGTGATCGAGCAGACCGTGCGCCAGAAGCTGCCCGAAGGCTTCCAGCGCGCCGAGTTCCTGCTGGAGAAGGGCGCGATCGACATGATCGTCGACCGCCGCCAGCTGCGCGATAGGCTGCACGCCGTGCTGACGCTGCTGCAAGGGCTTCCCGCCGAAACCACGGCGTGACCCTCCTCGCCGAGGTGGTGCGCGCGTCGGCCGCGGTCGCGGCGACGTCGAGCCGGCTCGCGAAAGTCCGCGTGCTCGCCGATTGCCTGCGCGCGCTCGAGCCCGCCGAAGTCGAGATCGCGCTGCCCTATCTCAGCGGCGACGTCCGCCAGGGGAAGCTCACGCTTGGCTATGCCACGCTGAAGTCGGCGATGGGTGACGCGGCCGCCGCTCCGACGTTGTCCCTTCAGGAGGTCGATGCCTGGTTCGGGCGCCTGAAGAGCGTAAAGGGCAAAGGCGCGTCGTCGCAGCGCATGGCCGAGCTGAAGAGCCTGTTTTCGAGCGCAACCGCGGAAGAGCAGGACTTCCTGCTGCGGCTGATCGTCGGCGAGCTGCGCCAGGGAGCGCTCGAAGGCATGATGATCGAGGCGGTCGCCGCGGCGGCCGCGCTGCCGGCAGCCGAGGTCCGGCGTGCCGCCACCTTCGCCGGCGGCATCGCGCCCGTGGCGCGCGCCGCGCTCGCCGAAGGCGCCAACGGGCTGAAGCGGTTCGCCATCCGCCTGATGCAGCCCGTGCTGCCGATGCTCGCGCAGCCCGCGCAAGACGTCGCCGCCGCGCTAGCCGAGCTCGGCAGCGCGCTTTTCGAGTGGAAGCTCGACGGCGCGCGCGTCCAGGTGCACAAGTCCGGAAGCGACGTTCGCGTCTTCACCCGGAATCTGAACGACGTCACCGCCGCGGTGCCGGAAGTGACCGCTGCGCTGAAAAACATTCGATCTAGCCTGATCCTCGATGGCGAGGCGATCGCGCTGCGCGCCGACGGCCGGCCGCATCCGTTCCAGGTCACGATGAGCCGCTTCAGCCGCAGGCTGGATGTGGCGCAGGTCCACGCGCAGCTGCCGCTGTCGCTTTTCTTTTTCGACTGCCTGCTGCGCGACGGCGAGCCGCTGGTCGATCGCGGCGCGCGCGAGCGTCACGACCTGTTGCGTTCCGTGTTGCCTGCTGGGCTCGTGACCCCGTCGCTGATCACGGACGAGCTGGAAAAGGCCGAGGCGTTCTACGACGACGCCATGGCGCGCGGTCACGAGGGCCTGATGGCCAAGGCGCTCGGCGCGCCCTACGAGGCCGGCCGGCGCGGCGCGGGCTGGCTCAAGCTCAAGCGCGCGCATGCGCTCGACCTCGTGGTGATCGGCGTCGAGTGGGGCAGCGGCCGCCGGCGCGGCTGGCTCTCGAACCTGCACCTCGGCGCGCGCGACCCCCGCAGCGGCGGCTTCGTGATGCTCGGCAAGACCTTCAAGGGCCTCACCGACGAGACGCTCGAGTGGCAGACGCGCGAGCTCCTGGCCCGCGAGGTCGAGCGCGACGAGTGGACGGTGCGCGTGCGGCCCGAGCTGGTGGTCGAGATCGCGTTCAACGACGTGCAGCAGAGCCCGCACTATCCCGCGGGCATGGCGCTGCGCTTCGCGCGCGTCAAGGGCTACCGGCCCGACAAGCGGCCGGAGGAGGCGGACACGATTGACACCGTGCGCGCGATCTACGAGAAGAGCCTGTCGTGAAAACGCTCGCCGAGTGGCTCGCCTACATCGAGCGCCAGCATCCGCAGACCATCGCGCTCGGGCTCGAGCGCGTTGCGGCCGTGCTGGCGAGAATGCAGGTGCGGCTCGAATGCCCGGTGATCACTGTGGGCGGCACCAACGGCAAAGGCTCGACCTGCGCGCTGCTCGAGTCGATCTTGCGCGCGGGCGGCTCGCGCACCGGTCTCTATACCTCGCCGCACCTCGTGCGCTACAACGAGCGGGTGCGGATCGCGGGGGTCGAGCTCGACGACGCAGCATTGTGCGACGCCTTTGCCGCGGTGGAGCGCGCGCGTGGCGGCGTGGAACTCACCTACTTCGAATTCGGCACGCTGGCGGCGTTCTGGGTGTTCGCGCGAGAAAAAATCGAAGCCGCGATCCTCGAGGTCGGGCTTGGCGGGCGGCTCGACGCGGTCAACGTGCTCGACGCCGACTGCGCGGTGCTGACGAGCGTCGGCATCGACCATATCGACTACCTCGGGCCCGACCGCGAGGCGATCGGCCGCGAGAAGGCCGGCATCTTTCGCGCCGGCCGGCCGGCCGTCATCGCCGAGCCCGATCCGCCGCGTTCCGTGCTGCAGGCACCCGGGGAAAAGCTTCTGCTCGGCAAGCAATTTGGCTTCACGATCCAGGACCGGCAATGGACCTACTGGGGGCCGAAAGGTCAGAGGAGCGGGCTCGCTCATCCGGCGCTGCGCGGCGCCACGCAGCTGCGAAACGCGGCCGCGGCGCTCTGCGCGCTCGACGCGCTCCGGCTGCCGGTGGCGATGCAGGACGTGCGCCGCGGCCTCGCCGAAGTCGCGCTGCCGGCGCGCTTCCAGGTGCTGCCCGGCCGGCCGCAAGTGATCCTCGACGTCGCGCACAACGTGCAGGCCGCGCAGGTGCTCGCCGACAACCTCGCGGCGTCGGGCTTCGCGCCCGAGACCATCGCGGTGTGCGGCATGCTGCGCGACAAGGACGTCGCCGGCGTGCTGCGCGAGCTCGCGCCGCGCGTCACGCGCTGGCATCTCGCATCGCTGTCCGGGCCGCGCGGCACGAGCGCCGACGAGCTGGCAGCGAGTCTCGGAGAAGCCGCTGCGGAAAAATTCGCATCGCCGGTCGAAGCTTTCAAGGCAGCAAAAGCGCGCGCGGGCGAGGGTGATAAGATCGTCGTGTTCGGTTCGTTCCTGACCGTCGGCGAAGTGATGGCATGGCTGAAGAAAAACAAGACGTCGAAACGCTGAAGCGCAGGGGACGGAGGCGGCTCGTCGGCGCGGTCGCGCTGGTGCTCGCCGCGGTGATCGTTCTGCCGATGGTGTTCGACCCCGAGCCGCGCAGCAGCAGCTCGGCGGTGAGCACGCGCATTCCGGCTGAAGATGAAACGCCCTTTGCGCCGAAGCCCCCGGCGAAGAAGGCGGCACCGGCGCCGAAAGAGGAATTCGTGGTCCAGGTCGGTGCCTTCGCCAGCCCGCAGAGCGCGATCGCGAAGCTCGAGTCCGCGAAGCTTCCCTATTACACCGAAGCGATGCAGGGCAACCTGACGCGGGTGCGCGCCGGGCCGTTCGCCACGCGCGAGGCGGCCGAAAAGGCGCTCGAGCAGCTGAAGGGCCTCGGCTTCCAGCCCAGCGCGGTGGCGCCGAAGGCGGCCGGATGACCTGGCTCGACTACTTCGTGATCGCGGTGCTTGTGCTCTCGGTCGCCTGGGGGGCATGGCGCGGCCTGGTGCACGAAGTGCTCTCGCTCGCCGGCTGGATCATGGCGTTGCTTGCCGCCAATCTGCTCGCCGCGCCGCTTTCGGAGAGCTTTCCGGCCAACATGCGGCCGGAGTTTCGCGTCGTTGGCGCTTTCGTGCTGGTGTTCATTGCCACGCTCGTGCTGACAACGCTGCTCACGGCGCTCATCACCAAGTTCGTGCGGGTCTCGGTCCTGCAGAGCCTCGACCGCTGGCTCGGCGCGCTGTTCGGCCTGCTGCGGGGCCTGCTGGTCATCGTGGCGTTCGCAATCGTCGCCGGGTTGACCTCGCTGCCGACGATGCCGGTCTGGACCGGCTCGGCCACCGGCTACTCGCTCGCGCAGACGGTGATCCAGCTGCGACCCTGGCTGCCGCCAGCGCTCGCGAGTCGCCTGAAATATAATTAGCCCTTAACCACACCCGGGAACCTAGGGCAATACTCGTCCCATGTGCGGGATCCTCGGAATCGTCGCTCGTTCGCCCGTCAACCAGCTGCTCTACGACGGGCTCCTGCTGCTCCAGCACCGCGGACAGGACGCCGCCGGCATCGTCACGGGCGAGCACAACCGCATCCACATGTACAAGGCGCCGGGGACGGTGCGCGACGTGTTCCGCACGCGCAACATGCGCTCGCTGCCGGGCAACGTGGGCATCGCGCACTGCCGCTACCCCACCGCGGGCTCGGCCTTCAACGCCGCCGAGGCGCAGCCCTTCTACGTCAACTCGCCCTTCGGCATCGTGCTCGGCCACAACGGCAACCTGACGAACTCCGATCTGCTCAAGGACGAGATGTTCCGCGCCGACCGGCGGCACATCAATACCGGCTCCGACTCGGAAGTGCTGGTGAACGTGCTGGCGCACGAGCTGGAGAAGGCCTCGGTCAAGCTGCGCCTGGATCCGCCGTCGATCTTCGCCGCGGTGTCCGCCGTGCACCGCCGCGTGCGCGGCGCGTACGCGGTGGTGGCGATGATCGCCGGCTACGGGGTGCTCGCGTTCCGCGACCCGTTCGGCATCCGCCCGGCGGTCATCGGCTACAACGAGACCAACGCCGGCACGGAATACATGGTGGCCTCCGAGTCGGTCGCGGTCGACGCGCTGGGGTTTCGCGTGCTGCGTGACATCGGGCCCGGCGAAGCGGTGTTCTTCGACGACGACGGCAAGTTCTACGCCCAGCAGTGCGCGCCGCACGCGAGCCTGAACCCGTGCATCTTCGAGTACGTGTACCTGGCGCGGCCCGATTCGCTGATCGACGGCGCCTCGGTTTACGAGTCGCGCCTGAACATGGGCGAGAAGCTCGCGCACAAGATCCGCGGCCACTACCGCCACCTGCAGGTCGACGTGGTGATCCCGATCCCGGACTCGAGCCGGCCCTCCGCGCTGCAGCTCGCCGCCGGCCTCGGCGTCCCGTACCGAGAGGGCTTCGTCAAGAACCGCTACATCGGCCGCACCTTCATCATGCCCGGCCAGGCGGTACGCACGCGCTCGGTGCGCCAGAAGCTGAACCCGATGGCGATGGAGTTCGCCGGCAAGAACGTGCTGCTGGTCGACGACTCGATCGTGCGCGGCACCAC
>Ga0075421_100003233_pt1 | contig 19478 bp, 19 predicted proteins | sample SoiMetdeltSBSDD5_FD_75292 | JGI IMG/M metagenome (GOLD analysis project Ga0075421, IMG submission 75292) | Bulk soil microbial communities from a Populus tree surrounding site in Tennessee, USA - Soil MetaG P. deltoides SBSDD5 | ecosystem: Environmental > Terrestrial > Soil > Tree plantation... | reverse complement strand
CACGAACATCAGGATGATCGGCAGGAAGCTGAGCATGCCGGCATCGCCGGCAGGCGCTCCGCCAGTGGCTTGCGCAAATGCAGAACCGATCAACACGGGACTCCCGGGGACTCGGTAAGAGGCCGCGGATTATACGCTACGCGTCGCGGGCTCGCGCCGTCCTGCGCGCTTCCAGCAGGCGCTCGGCCGTGTCGGCGAGGCGACACGCCTCGATCGCCGTACGCAGCTCGCGCATCAGCTCGAGGTAGTAGTACAGGTTGTGCACCGTATTCAGACGCGCACCGAGGATTTCGTTCGATTTCTGCAGGTGATGCAGGTACGCGCGCGTGAAGTTGCGGCAGGCGTAGCAACCGCACTGCTCATCGAGAGGGCTTGCGTCGTCGCGCCAGCGGGCGTTGCGGATCTTCACGTCGCCGGCGCGCGTGTACAGCCAGCCGTTGCGGGCGTTGCGCGTCGGCAGCGCGCAGTCGAAAAGATCGAAGCCGCCCTGCACCGCGGTGACGATGTCTTCGGGCGTTCCCATGCCCATCAGGTAGCGCGGCTTGTCGTGCGGCAGCCCCGGCGCGGTATGGGTGAGGATCCGGTAACGGTCCTCTTTCGGCTCGCCGACCGAGAGGCCGCCGATCGCGTAGCCGTCGAATCCGATCGAGGCGAGCTCGGCGAGCGATTCGTCGCGCAGGTCCTCGTACATTCCTCCCTGCACAATGCCGAACAGCGCGTTCGGATTGCCGGCGTGCGCGCGCCGCGATCGCTCCGCCCAGCGCAGCGACAGGCGCATCGAGCGCGCCGTGTCGCTTTCGGTCGCAGGATGTCCGAGGCATTCGTCGAACACCATCGCGATGTCCGACCCGAGCACGCGCTGGATGCGCATCGATTCTTCCGGCGTCAGCATCAGCCGGTCGCCGTTGATCGGCGAGGCGAACTGCACGCCCTCTTCGGATACCTTGCGCAGCTTCGCGAGGCTGAACACCTGGAAGCCGCCCGAGTCGGTCAGCAGCGGGTGCTTCCAGCCCATGAAGTTGTGCAGCCCGCCGTGCTTTTCGATCACGTCGAGCCCGGGCCGCAGCCACAGGTGGAACGTATTGCCGAGCACGATGCTTGCGCCGATGTCCTGCAGTTCCGCCGGCGACATCGCCTTCACCGTGCCATAGGTGCCGAGCGGCATGAACGCCGGCGTCTCCACGCCGCCGTGCGCGAGCGCGAGCTTTCCGCGGCGGGCGGCGCCATCGCGATGCGTTACGTCGAACCTCATGCCGCTTTCTCGATCAGCATCGCGTCGCCGTAGGAATAGAAGCGGTAGCGTTGCTCGATGGCGTGAGCGTACGCCTTACGGATGTTGGGCAGGCCCGCGAACGCGCAGACGAGCATCAGCAGCGAGGACTTCGGCAGGTGGAAGTTCGTCAGCAAACGGTCGACGACGCCGAACTCGAAGCCGGGATAAATGAACAGATCGGTTTCTCCCGACACGGCGCCCGTTTTCTTCCACGATTCGAGCGCGCGCAGCGCCGTCGTGCCGATTGCCAGCACTCGACCGCCCAACGCCGTGGCCTTCGAGATCGCTTCGACCGTCGCCTGCGGCACGTCGTAGCGTTCGCTGTGCATGCGGTGCTCCTCGAGATTCTCTGGGCGCACGGGCTGGAAGGTCCCGGAGCCGACGTGAAGCGTGACTTTGGCGATCCCGGCTCCGCGCTCACGCACCGCCTGCAGCATCGCGCGATCGAAGTGCAGTCCCGCAGTGGGTGCGGCGACCGCTCCCTCTTTTTCCGCGAACACCGTCTGGTAGCGCTCCGCATCGGTTGCGTCCGCCGGATGACGGATGTACGGCGGCAGTGGAACGTTGCCGCAGCGCTCGAGCGCTGCCGCAACCGGCTCCGAAAACCGCACCCGGTAGAGATCGTCCTCGCGCGAGAGCACCTCGACCTCGACGCCATCGCCGACGATGAGCTTGTACCCGGGATGCGGCGGATGGCCCGAGCGCATCAGCGCAAGCGCTTCGCGCTCGGCCACGATGCGCTCGACGAACACTTCGACCTTGCCGCCGGTCGCCTTGCGCCCGAACAGGCGTGCCTTGATCACGCGCGTGTCGTTCAGCACGACCAGGTCGGACGGCGAGGTCAGGCGAGGGAAATCCGCGAAGCGCAGGTCCTCGATCGCCCCGTTTGCGCCGTTCAGATGCAGCAGCCGGCTCGCGCCGCGCTCGGCGGGCGGATGCTGCGCGATGAGTTCTTCGGGCAATGCATAGTCGAACTCCGCGGTTTTCATCCATCGCCATTATAGAATTCGCAGCAATCACGGCCGGAATGGCGGAATCGGCAGACGCAGCGGACTCAAAATCCGCCGCCCGCAAGGGCATGAGAGTTCGAGTCTCTCTTCCGGCACCAGTACTTACGGAACGTCTTTCACGTCGTCTGGCTCGTCACTGTGGCGTATTTGTGGCGTGGACTCCGAACCGACGTTCTCCGCGTACGCGAGCAGATGCGCTGGAGCTAGATGCGCGTAGCGCTTCACGATCTCCAGCGTCTCCCACCCAGCCAGCTCTTTCAGCGCGTACAACGGCGTGCCCTGCTGCACATGCCAGCTCGCCCACGTGGGGAAATACCGAACTCGCGCCCACCGACTATAAGGCGTTGGTCTCAAAGCATGCGCGTCATTTACAAGCTATGCCGGCTGCTACGTCGTCAGTTCGATGGTTATATAACTTCGCTGCCCTGTCTGATTAGAAGAACACTTTGCGAGGGACGAACCCAGACGGGCGGGAATCCCGGCTTATCGTGTAACGGACCGGCCGGTCCGGTCGCGACTACTTGCGGTCGCTGCCCTACCAGTTTCATTGCGCGCTAGCATTGTGCCTCGCCTTAGGCGGAGAGGAGGGCGCATGCTGTTTACTAGTCTGCGAGCTGATTTGGAGGCATTTAAACGCTTGCCGGAAATGGACGCCGAAAGCAAGAGAGCGTTTCAGGCTGTTTCCGAAGCTGGAGAATTTCAGGATGGTTTGGCGTTCAAGAAAAGCACGGCGCCAAAATCAGGTCGCGAAGTCAAACAGAAACTAGCGGAGAAAGGTGTCAACGTTTCAGAGGACGCTGCTGCGAACGCCGCTGAGCGGGCACACACGGAAGCCGAGCGGGCGATAAGACGACAGCGCTTTTGGGTGCAAGTGTCGATCTCGCTGATCGTGCTAATTGTCGCCTTTGCCACTATCGCGTTTTCTGCGCCGGCGCAAGCCACGGAAAAGGCGATGTTCGGACTTATCGGAACGGTGCTCGGGTATTGGTTGCGATGACCGTGCCGGGTGCACGGAGCCGGTCGCTATCTCTATCCGGTCTCCTTGGTTGGTCACTGATCATTTGCTGTGTGGCCGCACTGTTGGTTGCATTTCCGGTGTCGCTCATTTCGACGCCGGATAAGAACAAGTTTGACGGCTGGCAGTGGGCTCAACTCATCGTGTCAGGAGGGGCGCTAGTCTGGGTGACATTGGCGGTTGCAGGGCTCTGGGTGCTGCGACTTCTGCGCGGGGCTGCGTTGCTTCGCAACACCGTGCCACTCGACGCGCTGTGCATTGATCAGGCCGGAGCCGCCCTTGAGCTCGCCGGTGTCGAGTTGCGCAGCCACGGCGATCCAGCGGTAGTAGAGGATCACGGCCGTCCGCTTCTGTCGTCTCCAGTAGCCTTCTATGCATGGAATTCTCGCCAGGCCCTGGGCCGCTTTGTGGTGTTTCCAGCGCTGTTCTGGCGGCGCTTGTCATCTCACTCGGAACCGCTCAAAGCGGTCCTCGCACACGAGGTTGCCCATTTCAAGCACCGCGACATCGTCCTTATGTATGCGGCGAGGGATGTTGCGATGGTCGCGCTCGTCGTCCTTGGGGTGTCCATTCTGCTCAGCCTTATTACATCGGTCCGGGCGGATATTGCACGGGATGGATTTGAGCTTGCGGCATTGCAAGCTTCGCTTGTCGGTCGCTCGTTTCTCGTCGTATGTCTTTTCGCCACCATCGCCGCGGTTCCATTGCTGCGGCGGATCGAGGTCTGGCGGGAGGCTCTCGCTGATCGCTACGCTGAGGATGTTTGCGGCGCACGAGCGCTGGAACTTGCAAGCGCGATCGTCGAAGCGAGATCGATCGACGGACGCGAAGCCCAGGGTAGGCCCACGCATGAACACCGTGCGAAATCTTTATCGCTGACGCTGCGCTACGTCTTCATCACTGCACTCCTACTGTCCGTGCTCGCTGGCTATCTCGTCGCGAATTTCCTTTCGGCTAACGCCGCGCTAAAGGGGATGGGGCCGCTCGGTTCGATCCCGGTGCCCGAGGTAACGGTACTGATCTACGCACTGCTCGCAATCGGCGCGCCCCTGCTACTTCTTCTGCCAACGTTTTTCGAGCAGGGTACGCGAATTGAACTCCGACCGGCGGCAGTGCGGGGTCTGGTTTTCTGCGTTGGCTGGACGATCGGCTGGCTCTTGAGCCAGACGATGCCGTTGTTTCTGGCTTCCGTGGCCATGCCGGAGGGGTACGACTACGTTTACAAACATTATCCAGGGCGGCTTGCTCTCGCCGAGACGGTGGGTACGCTTTCAAGCAGCGCGTCTGCGGCGCTGCTAGCCATTGTCACCGGCGCCTTGGCTGCGCGGGCGGGTCGGTTGTGGCTCGCGGCGATACCTCCTTGCGTCTGGGTCGCAGCGTCCGCATATGAGCAGACCAGCTTGACTGGAGCAATGGGAGCGTTCGCAATCGTCATGACACTCACCGCGATTGGACTGCTTGCGGCCCTGAGCCGAGCAGCGCCGGTCAGGATTGCAGGTGCCACGGTACCAATGGTTACGTTACTCGCACTTGCACTTGTGTCGTGGAGCGGCTTCGGAGAAATGAACCATGTTACGCACACGCTTGCCGCTGGGGCGCAGGTAAGCAAGAGCAAGGGAGACACGGCAGAATCCGTTGAGCTATATCGCAAGGCAGCCGCTTATTCTCGGTTCCATGCCAAGCCGCATGCGGAGCTCGCACAAGCGCTGTTCGACGTCAAGGACTCTCCTGGGGCGATTGCAGCGTTTGAGCGCGCGGCAGCAGCACCCTATGCCCATGCTTGGTTGGAAGTGTTTCTGGCGAAGGTGAACGCTGCGGAGTTACTGCTTGCATCACGGACGTCGGCAGATCTTGACCGAGCGAACCAGTATCTGCGGGAAGCGGAGCGGATGTGGCGCGCGAACAGTCGGCTGCCGGAGAGATCTGTAGCTTCGATGCTATATAACCTCGCGTGTGTGGCTCGCCTTCGCGGTGCGCCACCGGAATTCTCTTTGGCGCGGCTGCTGGAAAGTGTAAATCTCGACCGGACTCTAATCGGACATGCCCTCGACGATGAGGACCTCCACTCATTGCGGCTGAGCGCCGCGGCCGAGCCAGAAGACGGTGCGCTGAAGCTAATACTTCGGCAACGGCCATTGAACGCGCCAAAGGTGGAGAAGCTTGTGCACGACAAGCAGATTACGGTTCAGCAGCTTACCGCGATCGTTGCCGCGCTCGGTCGGTCGGCGGTCAAAGCAACCGCCGCCGGCGCACCGCCGCCGAAATAGAGAGCTGCTGGGCTGGTCTTTCAGCGGCGCAGCTCTGCAGCGATGCGTACACAGCACGTCGCATTTAGTGCCGGCATGCTCCGTGGAGATGTTCTTCCGCGACGAGTTGTACTTGAACGTCGCATAGCGAACCCCGTTCTCGTCGGTAATCCCGGTCATCACATCGGCCAGATTCAGGGCATGAGAGTTCGAGTCTCTCTTCCGGCACCAGTACTTACGGAACTTCTTGCACCGGGTTTGGTGCGTCGCCGACGAATCGCTACCTTTCGCCACGTCGCAGCTCGAGGCACTGCGACCGATCGCAACGCGCGGTTCAGTCAACGGGTCCGCGCAGGCCCACCGTGTTCCATTTTCAATGCCTCGCTCCGCTGGCCAAGCTCCTCTCCAGCGGTCTTCGGCGTGTTTACTGAGCCGCCCCCCGCGATCCTCGCTGCTGGCGATGCCGATGTCGCGCTTCGATGGGGCGGCTCGCAAGCCGCCAGCAACGGTACAGCGAACAGGATTGCAACGAAGTGTCTGCGCATGAAAATCTCCTCTAAAGAAATCTTTATGGGTACCTGCACGTTGGCCATCTGAACCTCCGAATCTAGAGAGAAGAGTATTGAGGCCGAGGACCCTTGCCGTTGGCGAAGGTGCCCCAGGCCGCCATGAACATGGCGGCGATGATCGGACCGAGGATAAAGCCGACGAAGCCGAGCGCGGTGATTCCGCCGAGCGTGGAAAAGAAAACAACGTACTCGGGAAGCTTGGCGTCCTTGCCGATGAGAATGGGGCGAACCAGGTTGTCGGCGAGCCCGATCACCAGCACGCCCCACGCGGCAAGCGCGATGCCCTCCCACATCCTGCCCGTGGCGATCAGGTACATCGCTGCCGGAAGCCATACGAGGGCCGTGCCGACCACGGGGAGCAGCGACAGGAAAGCCATCACCACCGCCCATAGCATCGCCGGCTGGATGCCGAGCGCCCAGAAGGCGATGCCGCCGAGCGCGCCCTGCAGCGCCGCCGTCACAAGGTCGCCTTTCACCGTCGCGCGTACGACGGCGACGAAGCGGGTGGCGAGCTTCCTGCGCACTTCGCGGTCGAGCGGGATGGCATCGCTCATGCGCGCGATGAGCTCGGGCCCGTCGCGCAACAGAAAGAAAATCAGGTAGAGCATCGCGAGCAGGTTCGTGCTGAATGCCAGGCTGTCGTGCCAGAACGCGAGCGCATGGAACGCGACGAATGGAACGTTCTTTTCGAGGCCGGCGAAGATCGTTTCCCACAGCGTCGCTAGGCTCGTCACGCCCCAATGCTCGAGGATGCCGTTCGCCCACGGCGGAGGCGAGAGATGGACGGCGCCGGCCTGGACGCGGTGATAGAAATCAATCGCCTCCTGGAACACCGTCCCCGTGATGAGTGCGAGCGGCAGGATCACGACGAGGACGATGACGAGCGACGTGAGAAGAGCGCCGAACGACGGGCGGCCCGGCAGGTGGAGGGAAATGCGCTGGTGCAGCGGATAGAAAACGATCACGAGCGCCGCGGCCCACAGGATCGCTCCGAGGAACGGCCACAGGATCCACCCGAACGCCAGCGTGACGGCTCCGAGCAGCAGCAGGAATGCCTTCGTCGCCGGCATCAGCGCAGCGTTTCGAGGTAGTCGAGCAGCTTCTCGAGTTCGGCGGCATCCGGCACGCCGGTAGGCATCAGCGTGCCGGGCATCGCCCGTTGCGGATCGGACAGAAAGCGCCGCAGCGAACCGCGATCCCATACGATTCCGGATTCGATCGCAGCGAGCGAGTGCACGCCCGTGCTTTGTGTTCCTGCCTTCGTGCCCACGATGCCGCGCAGGTTTGCGCCGAGCGAAGAATCCTTGCGCGGCCCGCCGGCATGGCAGCCCTGGCAGCGCTGCTCGAAGACCCGCTGGCCCGCATCGGCGGGATCGTCGCCGCGGGCTGCACCGATCACGCCCGCCAGAAGGAGCCCGGCATACGCCAGCTTTTTCCAGACGTTCATGACATTTCCCCCGTGCAATTCACGCGCACTTCTTCAGCGGCACGACGCTCTGCGAGATCTGTGCGCCGGCAGGCTGGCGCCGGGACACTCGCATCGCGCGTTTGAAAGTCTTGCGGATGTCGGTTGCGTAGCTCGGCCGGTAGTGGAAGGTCGGGTCGAGAATGCGCTTGGCAGGTTTCATGGCTGCAAGCATAGGATCCTGGGGCGATGGAGTCGTCAGCGAAGCGTCGGCATTGGGTCCGGATTCGGTCGCAGGCAGGCGCGTGGGCAGGCTCGGCGAAGAAGCCTCAGTCCTTGAACCTGACGCCCTTGAGGGCGTAAGCGGGCAGCTTTTTCGGCGCCGGATGCGACTGGAGGTACTTGATGCTCTCCACCGGGATCACGATCAACGCGCCGTCCGCTTCGAGGATGAGGTGACGCGCATCCAGCGCCTCCTTGATGCGCGCGGCCAGGTTGGCGTCGCTGTCCGACACCGGCGCGGGGAACTCGAACCCTTTCTGCGAGCCGTCGTTGAAGTGGATGATCATGCTGCGCTTGGATCTTTCGTTCATGCGAGCTGCTTTCCTCTCGAGAGGATTTCCCGGACGGCTCGGGGCGTCCGCAGCGGCTTGCGGCCCCGCATCCCTACCGGCAGCGCGAGCCCCACGCGGCGACCGGCCATGAAGCTGCCGCGATCGAGGTTCGCGAGCATCAGCGCCGCGGCGTCCGCGTACGGCACGATCATCTGCGGAATCAGGGATGCGAAGACCGGCAGGAACAACGGCCCCGGCAGCCCGCGAGCGAACCACGGAACTTCGACCGGCAGGCGATCGAGCGAGACCCGCAAGCGGTTCGCGCCGAGCGCCGGTTGATCGACCATGGGTCCCGGACACAGCAGGCGCCAGTCGACACGCGATCGCATTAGACGATCGAAGTTCGCCTGATGCGGCCAGTACGTCGACCGCACCTTGGGCAGTTCGACTCCGCGTCGCCCGGAGCCGTCGAGATCGAGCAGCGCCGCTCCCGCGAGGAACCAGCAGACCGGCCTTGCCTGGCGCACCGATTCTGCGCCGGTGAGCACTCGGTCCACCAGGTTGACGAAGCCCTGGCCCTGCGCGACGTGGCCGGCGCAATTGACGAGCGCGTCGTGTCCGGCGATGAGCGCGCCGATTTCGGCAATGGTCATCGCGCTGAGATCGCCCGTGCAGACCGAGATCCGGGTTCGCGCTCGTCGCGGCAGCGCAAGCCTGGACGGGTCGCGCACGAGCGCCGTGACCTCGTGGCCGGCAGCCAGCGCCTGTTCGAGCACTTGCCGGCCGAGCGATCCGGTTGCGCCAAGGAGGATCAGGCGAGCCATCACGCGGCAGCAGCAAGCTTGCGCTTGCCGCCGAGCACCTTCCGGATCTTGTCGAGCATCGATGCCTGCTGGGGCGTCGGCTTCCTTTCGAGCAGCCGCTTGTCGCTCACCACGCGCTCCATCAGGGCGAGCAGCCGGGCGCGCTCGCGGTCGTCCAGCAATTGCGGCAGCGCCTCGAGCGCGCGCCTGGGCTCGTAGCGAACGATGATCTCCTGCTGTCCCCGGATCCGCCGCCACTCGTCCTGCGGCAACGGCGGCACGAGGTCGGCGTAGTCCTTGATCAGCTCCTGCGCCGTGGTGAGGAGGGACAGCGGGATCGGCTCATCGGTGCCGGCGAGCAGGAAGCCGACGCGCGCGAAGGCCTCGTAATAGCCGCCTTCCGCCATTCGCGAGAGTGCCTGTTGCACGACCGGAAGCTGGCGCGGGTCCGCGGCAGCCTCGACGGCACCTTGGCTCGCGGGGGGCTGCTCGGCAAGATAGGTGAGATGCACGTTGCCGTAGGTAGTGAAGAATGCGGCTTCCGCCAACGCGTCGCGCACGGCGCGCTGATAGTCGAGCGCGGCACTCACGAGCTCGGCGTTCATTTCCTCCACCTCGTGCAGCGGTCCGCGCTCCGGGGGCGATGCGCGCTGTGCCTTGACTGCCTGCGCGGCTGGCTCGAGCCACGCGAGCCACGGATTGACGGTGCTCGCAAAGGCCCACATGCGCGAGCGCAGCGGATGGAAGTTGCGCAACAGCCGCGCGCTCCATTCGTTCGCGGTCGCCTTCACGAAGGGGCGCAGCAAGAGATCGTAGGCCTGCTGGTTGAACTCGGAGATCGTCGCGACCGCCTGGAAAGGCCGCTCGTCCTCGCGCTTGAGCGGGTTCAGCTTGGCTACGATGTCTTCCAGCCGGTATTCCCGGAACTGGACGTCGTACGCGGGCTTGCCATCGGCTCCGGCACGCTCGGTGAATTCCATGCCGTAGATGCCCGGTTGCAGCAGCTCGATCGCCTCCATCACTTCGACGAGCTTGCGGGTTTCCTTCTGGTGCACCTTGCCGGAGACGAAGATGCCAAGGTGCCCTGCGTCTTCATGCACCAGGCCGACGATGACGTGGCCGCCGGCCTTGATCTCCTCGGTGCTGCGGTAGACGTCGGCGACCCAGTTGAACGCCTGCTGCGGCGGCGTGATGTTGTCGCCGAGCGACGCGAAAAGGATGATCGGCGACTTGACGTCGCGCAGGTCGAACGCCTTGCCGCCGGTCTGCTTGACGTCACCCGACCAAAGCTTGTTGCCGATGAAGAGATTGCCCGTGATCCACTCGATCTCCTCGCGGTTCATCAGGTAGTAGCTCGACCACCAGCGCTCGAACTCGACGAAGCGATCCGGCTCGGTATCGGCGTTGGCGAAGACGTGGTAGTACTTGCCCCAGTAGGTGTTCGCCGGATTCAGGTTCTCGAAGTTCTCGACCAGATACGCGCCGTCGAAGAGGCCGTTGCCGAGGTCGGCGGCGAACGATGCCGGCCACGTGCCGCCGAGCAGTCCGCCGGCGTAGCGCATCGGGTTCGGCGCCTGGCCTTCGTCCCACGCGCCGCCCCAGTAAGACATCGGCGCGCCGATCAGGATCACCGGCCCCATGTGGTCCGGGTCGGCGGCGGCGAGCATCATCGCCGCCCAGCCGCCCTGGCAATTGCCGAGGATCACCGGCTTCGGGCTGTCGGGATGGCGCTCGCGCACGATGCGCACGAACTCCTTCTCCGCTTCGCATACGTCGAGCAGCGTCTGCCCGGGCTCGGGGTACTGGAAGAACATGACGAAGTACACCGGGTGCCCGGCGCGCAGCGCGACGCCGACTTCGGATTCGTCCTTGAATCCCGCGATCCCGGGGCCGTGCCCGGCGCGCGGATCGATGATCACGTACGGCCGGCGCTTCGCATCCACCTGTACATCCGCGGGCGGCACGATCGCGACGAGCGCGTAGTTGACCGGCCTCGCGAACTTGCGGCCGTCGGCGATCGTCTCGTAGCGGAACTTGAGCACCGACGTCACTCCTTGCTGCGACTGCTCGACATAGTCGTTCCCTCGCCGGCGCAGCGCGTCCCAGAGCAGGATCGAGCGCTGCACGAAATCCACGGCGTAACTCCAGGGATCGCTCCACGACGGCGGCGTTGCCGGGCACTTCTTGTAAGCGGCCTGGACGCGCTCGGCGTAATGAGCCGCGGCGGTGCCGAGCCGCTTTTGCAGCAGAGCGGAGACTTTGCCGCCGAGTTGCTGGCTTTCGGCGAGTTTCATTGCGGGATCCATGCGAGACCTTTCTCAGTAGGAGCGAATCAGTGTGCGGGTGCCGGCGCGGGCGTGGCGTCGGGAGCGGGCTCGGCCGCTCGCCTGATCCGGAACCAGGCGGCATACAGGGCCGGGACGACGAAGATCGTCATGACCGTGGCGACCGTGAGGCCGCCCATGATGGCGATGGCCATCGGCCCCCAGAAGACGCTGTGGGTCAGCGGGATCATCGCGAGAACGGTCGCGACGGCCGTAAGCAGCACGGGGCGAAATCGATGTACCGCGGCTTCGAGAACGGCGTTCCAAGGGTCGCGACCTTCGTCCATCTCGGTCTGCACCTGGTCGACGAGGATCACCGCGTTCCGCATGATCATTCCACTCAGGGCGATGATGCCGAGGATTGCGACGAAGCCGAGCGGCGCGTGGAACAGAAGCAGCGCGGCGACCACGCCGATCATCCCGAGCGGCGCCGTCAGCAACACCATCCACATCTTCGAGAAGCTCTGCAGCTGCAGCATCAGAATGGCGAGGATCGTCACCAGCATCACAGGGGCGACGGCGGCAAGCGCACGGTTCGCCTTGTCGCTTTCCTCGACCGCGCCGCCGACGTCGATGCGATAGCCGAACGGCAGCTTCGCCTCGATCGGCTTCAGCAACGGGCGGATCTCCTGCGTCACCGAGACGCCCTGTTCACCGTCCTTCACGTCGGCGCGAACGGTGATCGCCATGTCGCGATTGCGGCGCCATAGCACCGGCTCTTCCAACCCGTACTTGACGCTCGCAACCTGCGAGAGCGGCACGACCGTCCCCTGGCGGGTGTAGATGTTCACGTCCTTGAGCGTGTCGAGATCGAGGCGCTCGGAGGGCACCGCCCGGAAGACGATGTCGATCAGGTCCTCGTGCACGCGCAGTTGCGAGAGCGGGGCGCCGTTCATCACGGTCTGCGTCACGATCGCCACGTCGGCGGGCGCGAGCCCGAGCGCGCGCGCCTTGTCCTGGTCCAGGTCGACGCGCAGCGTGCGCACCGGGTCGTTCCAGTCGAGCTGGACGTCGCGCACCTTGGGGCTCGCGGCGACCACGCTTTCTACTTCGCGGGCGATCGAGCGCACGACATGGGTATCCGGACCGACCACGCGGAACTGCACCGGGAAGCCGACCGGCGGCCCCATCTCGAGCCGCGTGACCCGGATCCACGCCTGCGGGAATTCCCGGTCAGCGCCGGCGAGCAGTCGCGAGCGGACCCGCTCGCGCGCTTCGAGGTCCTTGGTGATCACTATGAATTGCGCGTAGCTGGGGTTCGGCAGCTCCGGGTTGAGGGCCAGATAGAAGCGCGGCGAGCCGGCGCCGGTGTAGGCGGTGTACAGGCGCACGTCTTCGTCCTTCGCCAGCAGCGCTTCCATCCGCTTCACCTGCTCGGAAGTCGCCGCGAACGAAGCGCCTTCCTTGAGGCGCAGGTCGAGAATGAGCTCCGGGCGCGAGCTGTTCGGAAAGAACTGCTGCGGCACCAGCTTCACTCCGGCAAGGGAGAGCGCGAGCACGGCGAGCGTCGCGCCGATCACCCACCAGCGGCGCTCGATCGCAAAGTCGATCCAGCCGCGCAGCCGGCGGTAGAAGGGCGTCGCGTACGGGTCGCCTGCGTGATGCTTGCTGCCGAAATCCTTCGGCAGCATCTTCACCGCGAGGTAGGGCGTGAAGAGGCCCGACACCACCCAGGAGAACAGCACCGCGGTGCCGACGATCCAGAAGATGCCGCCCGCATACTCGCCGGTCACGGATTTCGAGAACCCGATCGGCATGAACGCGGCGACGGTGATGAGCGCGCCGGTCAGCCGCGGCATCGCGGTCGCCGAGTACGAAAAAGCGGCCGCTTTCAAGCGGTCCCAGCCGGACTCCATCTTGACCACCATCATCTCGATCGCAATGATCGCGTCGTCCACCAGCAGGCCGAGCGCGATGATCAGCGAGCCGAGCGAGACGCGCTCGAGATTCCAGCCCATCGCGAGCATGACGATGGCGACGACGCCGAGCACGAGCGGCACGGACATCGCGACGATGATTCCGGTGCGCCAGCCGAGGCTCAGCAAGCTCACCAGGATCACGATGGCGAGCGCTTCCAGCAGCGAGCGCTCGAATTCCCAGATCGCTTCCTTGACCGTGGTCGGCTGGTCGGCGACCCGCTCGAGCTCCACGCCATAGGGAAGTTCGGTCGCAAGCTTCGCGACCGCGCCTTCGATCGATTTTCCGAGGTCGACGATGCTGCCGTCGTCGGTCATCACGATCCCGAGCATCAGCACCTGCTGGCCGTTGTGGCGCACGGTATAGAACGGCGGATCCTCGAACCCGCGCGTGATCGTCGTGAAGTCGCCGAGCTTGATCACCCGGCCGCCCGCCGCGATCGGGACGTCGCGGATGTCGTCCTCGCTCGCGAACTGCCCGCTCACGCGCACCAGCACGCGGTCGCCACGCGTGTCGACCAGGCCGCTTGCGAGCACGCTGTTCTGGTTGCGCAGACTCTCGGCGATGGCGAGCGGCGTGATCCCGAGCGCGGCGAGCCGCTGGTGCGAGAACTCGACGTACACGCGCTTCGCCTGCTTGCCGATGACGTCGACCTTCTTCACCATCGGCACTTTGAGCAGCCGGCGCTTGATGTCCTCGGCAACGTCGGAAAGCTCGGCATGCCCCACGCCATCGCCCTTGACCGCGTAGAGCAGGCCGTAGACGTCGCCGTACTCGTCGTTGAAGATCGGGCCGATGACGCCCTCGGGCAGCTCGAGCTTGATGTCGCTGAATTTCTTGCGCGCCTGGTACCACGCCTCGCGCTGGTCCGCTTTTGAGGTGCCGCCCCACACGCTGATCGTCATGCCGCCGTACCCTTGGCGCGCGTAGGTCACCACCTTTTCAAAGTGATCGAGCTGCTCGAACTTCTTTTCCATGCGGTTGAGCACCTCGTCCTGGACCTGCTGCGCGGACGCGCCGGGCCAGATCACCATCACCGTCATCGACGGCACGGAGAAGTTGGGATCTTCCAGTTGCCCGAGCTTCGTCAAGCTCAGCACGCTCGCCACCCCGATGGCGAGGATGAGGAAGAGCACGATGGCGCGGTGACCGAGCGCCCACTCGGAGAGGTTGAAGGATTTCATTTGGCGGCCTGCGCGATCGGTGCGGCGGGCTCGGTCCCTGACAGCGCGACGCGCAGTCCGGGGGCCATTTTCTGCACGCCCATGGCGACGACGAGCGCGCCCGCGGGCGGCCCGGAAACGAACACTTGCTCGTTGCGATAGCCGTGTACGACCGCCGGGATCAGGTCGACGCTGCCAGCGCGCTCGCTGCCGTTGCGGCGCACGATCCACAGCGCCGGCTGCCCGTCCTTCTGCGTGATCGCCGCCGCCGGGATCGCCGCAACCTGCGCTCCCGTCGCGGTGTGCTGGGCGACGAGCGTAGCGGTCGCGCCGAGCGGCAGCGGGCGTGCGGTCGCAGGCTTCAATCGCGCCCGGAAAGTGCGGGTCTGCGGCACCGCCTGCGGCGAAAATTCGCGCAACGCTACCTCGAACGCCTGGTCCGGAGCGCTCGACAGCGTCGCCTGGTATCGAGCCGCCTTGAACGCAGTGAGATGGTCTTCCGGAACATCGACGACGATCTCGGGCTCGCCCTGGGCCGCGATCGAGACGATCGGCTGGCCCTCGGCGACCACCTGCCCGATCTCGAATCGGACCGCAGTGACCACTCCGGTCCGCGATGCGCGCAGAACCGCGTAGGTGAGTCGGTTGCGCGCGAGGTCGAGCTGCCTCGCCTGCGCTTCGGCGGCGGCCTTCGTGGTCTGAGCGCTGCTTTGCGCGCGCTCGTCGTCGGCTGCGCTCACCGAGCCGTCCAGTTTCAGCGCCTCGAGCCGCTTGCGATCGGATTCCGCCTGGCGCGCCTGCGCCTGCGACGCGACCAGTTGCTCGCGCGCGGCTCCCTCGGCTAGACGCAAATCGTGGTCGTCGAGCACCGCGATCACGTCGCCTTCGCGCACGCTTTGGCCGACGTCGACCTTGCGCTGCGCCACCTTGCCGGAGACGCGGAACGCATGCTCGACTTCGTGCCGGGCCTGGACGGTGCCGACGTAGCGGTTCGCTTCCTGGGCGCGGTCGTAGCGGACTTCAATTGTGCGAACCGGCCGCAGCGGCTCAATGGCTGCCTTCTCGTGCGAGCAAGCAGAAAGGGCTGCTGCGATCGCAATCGCGAGCGCGGCTGGGACAGGATGGCTTTTCAAGGCAGTCTCCTTCACGAATTCGGGGAACGCGGGGCACTCGCGGCGGGGGGTTCGAAGGCTTGCCAACCTCCGCCCAGCGCTTTGTAGAGCTGCACGCTGTCGAGCAGCACGCGCGTGTTGCTGTCGTTGGAGCCGAGCCGAGCCGCCAGGCGTGCGCGCTGGGCATCGAGAAGCGGCAACAGGTCGATCTGTCCGCGGTCGTAGAGCGATTGCGCGCGGCCGAGCGCAGACTCGGCGGATGCGGAAGCGTTCTTCAATGCTTCGGCGCGCCGCCCCTCGTCGCCGAGCGTGACCAGCGCGTTCTCGACGTCCTCGAGCGCCCGCACGATTGCGTCCTCGTAGCGGTAGAGCGCCTCGGACTGGCCGCTTTCGGCGATGTCGTTGATCGCCTGCGTGCGCCCGGAGTTGAACACCGGCATGCTCAGCAATCCCGAAGCGTTGCTGAAGCGCGCGGAGCCGAGGCTCGCGCCGTTCAGGGTCATGCCGAACCTGCCGAATAGGGCGCCGACCAAAAGCCGCGGAAACCACTCGGCCGCGGCTTCTTTGCGCCGCCAGTTGGCGGCATCGAGTTGCGCCTGCAGCGCGAGGAGATCGGGCCGGCGTTGCAGCAGTGCGGCCGGCTGGCCGGGGCGAGCAGGAGGAGCGACGGCTTCGCCGGTCCAGGGCGTCACGCTCGCGGCATGCACTGCCTGGTCGCCGATGAGGACCGCAATGCGATGCCTCGATACGGCGGCGATTGTCTCGAGCGGCGGGATCGCCGCATGCGCCCGCGAAGCCTCGGTCTGCGCGCGCTCGACGTCGAACGACGTGGCGAGGCCGACGCGCTGCCTCGCGGTCACGAGTCGCAGCGTGTCGTCCTGCGCGGCGGCAATCGCGCGCACCGTCTCGAGCTGGCGCAAAGCGCCGGTGAGCGTGAAGTAGTTCGTCGCCACATCGGTAAGCACGAGCAGCCGTACGCCGCGGACGCCGTGCTCCGCGGCCATCGTCTGGGCCTCGGCGGCCGAAGCGCCGGCCCGCAGGCGGCCGGCGAGGTCGATTTCCCACGAGACGTCGACGCTGCCGGAGGCCGACTTGAAGTCCGCCGCCGTGGGCACGGCCCGCTTGACGGCGGAGTCGTAGCCGGTGCCTCGATCAACGCCGGAGGCGCTCAGGCCTACGCTCGGAAACAGCCACGACCGGCTGGCGACCTCTCCTGCGCGGGCTGCGCGCACGCGTTCGGCTGCGATCCGGATGTCGCGGTTTTCGCGCGCCGCGCGGAGGATCAAGTCCGTGAGCACCGGGTCGCCGAAACCTTCCCACCAGGCGGCTTCGGGGTCCTCTGCGGAAACCGCCGCGGATGCGAAGCGGCCTGGAACCTCGACCGTCGACTTGAGGAACGGCGTCGCACAACCCGCAAGGAGGAGGGGGAGTGCTGTCAGGCCTGCAAGTGCGAATCGCTTCATGGGAATCAGGCTACGGGATGAGCTGCGCCGAGTGGTCATGGAAGGGTCGCCGTTTGGTCGGGATTGCGTGGCGGTCACGCCGCCGCTCGTATGGCCTTGAGTTCGGCGCGGCACGCTTCGCCGAACGCCTTCATCGGATCGGCGCTCTCCGACAGCGCGATCTCGCGGATCTCGTCGACGGAAAGATTGCGGGAGAAGTATTGCTCAGTGATCCGCCTCGCCAGGCGCTCCGCCTCCCCGAGCACCTCGCGGGACGCAGAAAGCCGGATGCGGTTGAGCACCGCATACACCGGCAAGAGCGTCTCGGGCTGCTGCAGCGTGTGCGTCAGGGCATCCATCAGGAGCTTCGAGCACTCGGCAATGAACTCGCCGTAGAGCGTCTCGCGCTTGCGGATCTCGTCGCGGACGAGCTCCCGCTTGTTGAGCGTCCTCTGCGTGATCCAGGCCGTCGCGGCGGTCGCCGAGCCGCCGACGAGCGAGCCGAGCACTCCGGACAACGCGCTTACGAGACTGGCATCCATGGCGTCGAGCGCTTCATCGCGGCGGCCAGGGCCCTGCCAGCTCGGGATAGGACTTCTTCAACCGCTCGATGATGTAGTCCTCCATCGCGCAGGTTTGTGCCTCGCCGAACGAGGCGACCGACTTCTCGCGGATCCCGAAGTGCAGCATCAGGAGGTCGTGGAGCTTGGCGAAAGCCGTCCCGTTCTGCGTTCCGCAGACCGAGGCGTCCTTGTGCAGGACACGGGAGATCACTCCGGGATCGAGGATCTTCACCTGGCAGAGGAGCGCAAGCCTTGCAATCTCCCGATCGACTTCCTCGAGATTGTCGGTCCATAGCATTCTGTAAACCGGATCCCTGGGATCGGTCATGGTTTCGTCTCCGCCGGTTCTTCGAGGTCGCGTGCAATCGACTCGAGCAGCTCGCGCCCGGAAGCGAATTCGCGCTGCCGGCCCGTGACGAGGTTCTCGAGCCGGCCGGCGAGCGCGTCGGGGTTGGCGTCGTTGCGCACCTTCACGACGTACGCACGCCGGTTCGGATACTTCGATTCGGGCTTCAGCGTCACGGCAGGCTTTCCGCGACGGAAACCGCGGACAGCACCCCCAGCGCCTGGCGTGCCGCGACCCACTCCTCGTTCGTCGGCTCCACGGCGACGCGCACGCGGCTGCCGGCGCGCGAAATCGTCGGCGCATTGGCGCGATTCGCCCCGTCGTCCAGTTCTATCCCGAGCCACCCAAGCGCCCGGCAGATCCGCTCGCGCAAGACCGCGCTGCGCTCGCCGACGCCGGCGGTGAATGCGAGCATGTCGAGGCCGCCAAGCGCGGCAGCGAGCGCGCCGATCTCGCGCACGATGCGGCGTACGTACAACTCGAGCGCTGCGCGGGCGCGTGGATTCGTCGCTTCGGCGTCCAGCAGCTCTTTCGGGCTCGCCGAGAGGCCAGAGACGCCGAGCAGGCCGGACTCCTTGTAGAGGAGGCGCGTGAGTTGCTTCAGGCCGAGCTTTTCGACTTCGAGCAGGTACAGGAGCACGCCCGGATCGAGCGAGCCGCAGCGCGTGCCCATCATCAGCCCCTCGAGCGCGGAGAAGCCCATCGTCGTGGCGACGCTCTTCAGCTCGTACATCGCGCAAAGGCTCGCGCCGCTGCCGAGATGCGCGACGATCGTGCGTCCGCGCGCAGCATCCCCGTGACGCTCGGGAAGCGCGATCGACAGGTATTCGTAAGACAGGCCGTGAAAGCCGTAGCGCCGCACGCCGCGCTCCCAGTGCGCGTGCGAAAGCGGCAGCATCTGCTCGACTTGCGGCAGCGTTCGATGGAACGCGGTATCGAAACATGCGACCTGCGGCAGTTCGGGAACTTCCGCAAGCAACGTGCGGATCGCCTCCAGCGCAAACGGCTGGTGCAGCGGCGCGAGCGGCACGTAGCTCTCGAGGTCGGCCAGCACGCCAGCGTCGACGAGCACCGGGACGGCGTATTTGCTGCCGCCGTGCACGACTCGATGGGCAAGCGCCGCGGGCGGATGTCCGCCCGTCTGCTTCACGACGCGGTTGCGCACGTGCGTCAGCGCCGCGTGGTACGGATTGTCGCGGCCGAGCGTAAGCGCCGACGGCGCGGCCCCTGCTTCGACGCAAATCGGGTTTGCGCCGCCAATGCCTTCGACGCTGCCGGCCCAGCCGGCCTTGCGCGGCAGCGGATCGGCTTCGCCGTCGAACAGCGCGAACTTGATGCTCGACGACCCGCAGTTCAGTACCAGGATGGGTTTCGCCATGGCTCGCCTACGCCGCCTTGGCGAATGCCTGCGCGGGCCGCTTGGCCGCGACGAGCGCAACTGCGCACGACGCGATGCGCGCCTCGCGCGAATCCGCGCGGCTCGTGAGTACGATCGGCGCGCGCGCGCCGACGACCAGACCTGCGCTCGCCGCGCCGCCGAGGTACAGCAGCTGCTTCGCGAGCATGTTGCCGCTCTCCAGGTCCGGAACCACCAGGATGTCTGCGGCGCCGGCGACCTCGGAAACGATGCCTTTGGTGCGCGCGGCCGCGGCCGACACGGCGTTGTCGAACGCAAGCGGCCCATCGAGCACCGCGCCTTCGATCTGGCCGCGGTCGGCCATCTTGCAGAGTGCCGC
>Ga0075421_100003230_pt1 | contig 19490 bp, 20 predicted proteins | sample SoiMetdeltSBSDD5_FD_75292 | JGI IMG/M metagenome (GOLD analysis project Ga0075421, IMG submission 75292) | Bulk soil microbial communities from a Populus tree surrounding site in Tennessee, USA - Soil MetaG P. deltoides SBSDD5 | ecosystem: Environmental > Terrestrial > Soil > Tree plantation... | reverse complement strand
TACGCCCGCACCGGATGGCCCGGCGAGCCGATCTGGTAGCTTTCGTCGGCCTTCAACCGATGTACGGAGTTGCGGTCCTCGTAGGGATAGAGCGCTACCGTTCCCGCGCCCAGCTCGTATGCCGCGCGAAACGCACGGATCGCAATCTCACCACGATTCGCGACCAAGACCTTGGAGAACACGGGGGAAAACCCTTCTTTGGGGACGAGCAGGAACGGGCAGCATGCGGTTTCTCGCACAGCACCGGCGGCCCATCACGCCGACACCGATCACGCCAACTGATGGTCATGGTGTGGCCACCGCGATGGGTTGCTCGCCGCGCAGCACCGCCGTAGCACCCAACACTGAAGCCTGGATGGTGAGTGCCATCGCGCGCTGGGTGAAGCCCATCAGGTGGGGTGTCAGCACCGTGTTGGGATGATCGAACACCGGGTGATGCTCGGGCGGCTCAGGGTCGTAGACGTCGAGCCCCAGCCCGCCCAGCCGCCCGTTGTGCAGGGCTTCCTCGGCGGCGTCGAGGTCGATCAACGCGCCTCGGCTGCAGTTGACCAGTACGCTGCCGGGCCGCATCAGCGAGAGGCGCGCGGCGTCGATCAGGTGATGGTTCTCGGCAAGCAGTGGCACATGTAGCGTGACGAAATCGCTTGCAGTCAAGAGCTGTTCCACACTGTCGCACTGGTAGTCGACGGGAACGTCGGCGTACGGATCGTAAGCGAGCACCTTCAGGTCGAACGCGGTGGCGATCCGTGCCACCCGGTTGCCGATGCGGCCAAAACCGATGATGCCCAGCGTTGCGCCGTCGAGGTCGCCCACGGTGATGGCGTCGCGCTCGTTCCATCTGCCTTCGCGCACCAGCGTGGTCAGCGTGGAAAGCCGCTTGACCGCGGCCAGCAGATGCGCGAACACTCCCTCGGCCACCGAGGTGGTGTTCGTGCCGGGCGTGATCACCACCGGGATGCCGCGGCGGGCGGCTTCGGTCACGTCGACGAGGTCGGTGCCCACACCGGTGCGGGCGAGGACTTTCAGCGCCGGCATCCGGTCGAGCATGGCAGCGTCGACGGTGGACGCCGCCCGCACGATCGCGGCGTCGGCCACCGCGAGTTCCTCATCGCTGGGGTTCAGCACAAGCCGTTGATGGGGCGCCAGAAACGGCTCCACCAGCTCGGGGTCGATCGCGCCCAACGCGACGAACGTCTGGATCGGGACCGATGTCGTCACGGCAGGTTCGTGAGAAGCGGTCGACATCGTTCACCCGGCCGTGATGCGGGATGCCGTGGTGCCGGCAACGGGTTCGATCTTCTGCCACTGCCCGGTCGCGGCGGACTCTTCGGCGGCGGTGACGATCGCCGCAGCCGAGACCGCGTCGTGCACATTGGAATTCGCGGCCACACCGCCCGCGACGGCCAGCAGGAACTTCTTGGCTTCAATGGTCTTGAGGTCGTCGAAGCCCATCGCGTTGCCCGGTCCGGGTTGAAAGCGCGAGTAGTCACCATGTTTGGGGTTGGCGTTGACGGTGATGTAGCCGGGCTCGTCGGCGGCACGCCCGATGCGCACCTGTAGCTCGTTCATCCGCTCGAAGTCCCACTTAACCGACCCGTCGGTGCCATACACCTCGATCTGGTAGCCACATGCGGGACCCACGATCACCCGGGATGCCTCGATGGTGCCGACCGCACCCGATCCCTGGGCGTCGGCGCCGAACCGGACCAGCGCCGCGGCGTAGTCCTCGTTCTCGACGGTGCCCATCTCACCGCCCTCGATCACATCGAAATGTGTCCCCGAACCCATTGCGAGCTTCGGACGTTCGGTGTAGACGGTGCTGGTCAGCGCGGTGATCTCGGCGATCGGGCCGACGACGTACTGGCACAGGTCGCTGGCGTGGCTGAACAGATCGGCCAGCACACCCGAGCCGGCGAGTTCCCGATTGAACCGCCACGACAGCGCACCCTTGGGCTCGTTGGCGTATCCGGAGAAGAAGGCGGCGCGGACGTTGGTGATCCAGCCCAGCTTGCCGGCCGCGATCAGGCTGCGGGCGTGTTCCACCGCGGGGGCGTGGCGATAGTTGTAGCCGATCGAGGTGATAACACCCGCCTTCGTGACGGCCGACGCGATGGCCGAGGTCTCCGCGTAGCTGCGCCCCACTGGCTTTTCGATCCAGAAGTGTTTCCCGGCTTCGGCTGCCGCGATGCCGATTTCGGCGTGCAGGAAGTTGGGGGCACAGATCGACACCACGTCCACCTCGGCGTCGGCCAGCACCTCGCGGTAGTCGGTCGTCGCACGGGTGTAGCCGAGAACGTCGCGGGCGAACTCAGCCCGGTCCGGGGCGCTGTCGGCGGCGATCACCAGCTCGGGGTTGATGCCGAGCTCGGGGTAGACGATCGGCACGCTGCGGTAGGCGCGGGAATGCAGCTGCCCCATCCAGCCGACACTGATCAGCCCGACGCCGATGCGGCGGTTGGTTGTGCTCACTTGGTGTTCTGCCTTTCTGGTCATCAGGTGTGGGTGGTGCGGGCCGCGGTGAACGCATCGCTCAGCGCGGCGGCCAGCATGGTTGAGTCGGAACCGATTGCCACGAAACGGAATCCGCGCTCGACGTAACGTGTCGCCATGGCGGCGTTCGCGGCGAGAATCCCGGCGGTCTTGCGGTGCGCGGCCGCGGCGTCGAGCACCCGCCCGGTGGCGGCGACGAATTCGGGGTCATCGAACCGCAGCGGCACACCGAGCGCGAAGGACAGATCCAGCGGACCGATGAACAACACGTCCACACCGTCCAGGGCGGCGATCTCGTCGACCGCGTCCAACGCAGCGAGCGTCTCGATCTGGATCACGCCGAGCGTGTTCTGGGTGGGATCGGTCAGCGGCGAACGGTCCAATCCCCATCGGCAGGACCGGTTGTAGGTGGCCACGCCCCGATCACCGTGCGGCGGGTACCGCAGGTGCGAAAGAACGGTCGCCACCTCGTCGGGCTTGTCCAGCCGCGGCACCATCACCCCGGTCGCGCCCTGGTCGAGCACGCGGCCGATCCGGATCCGCTCACCCGACTCCACCCGCACGATCGCCGGCACCCCGTAACTCGCCGCGGCGAGCACGCTGTCAGAGATCACGTCCTCGGACCCGGAACCGTGTTCGAGGTCGATGAGCACCCAGTCGGCCCCGGCGGCGGCGCAGACCTCGGTGGCCGTCGCCGACGCCATGCCAACGAATGTGCCGACCGTGATCTCGCCGTTGGCCAACCGGCGCCGCAGCGCGCCACCGTCCAAGGGAGTGGCGCTCATCCGAACCACCGCTGCGCGCCGCGGGCCTGCTCGTACTCGGCGCGCAGCGCCTGCACCCATTCCTGCCCGGACACCTCCGCGGGGGCCACGTCCCACCACACATCCCCGCCCGGTAGGTCGACGTGCGGCACCGTCGGCACCACCAGGACCACTGGGCCGCGGGTGTCGCGAGTGTCGGCCAATGCATCGCGCACCTCGACCGCGGTGGTGGCACGGATGGCGGTCGCACCGAGGCCTTCTGCGATCTTGCGCAGATCCACGTCCAGGTAGTCACCTTCAAGGCGGGGAGCCTTGCGCTCGGCGGTCCCGTCAATGATGTCGCCGTCGGTGCGGTAACGGAACTCGTTGCCGAACTCACGTCCGCTGCGGTTCATCTGTAGACGGTGGATCACCTGGTAGCCGTGATTCTCTGACACCACGATCGTGATGTCGAGGCGTTCCTGCGCAGCGGTGACCAGTTCGGTCGGCGCCATCAGGAAGGTGCCGTCGCCGATGAACGTGACAATCCGCGACCCGTCGTCGCCGTGGGCCAGGCGGACGCCCATGGCGGCGGGCAATTCGTAACCCATGCAGGAGAACCCGAATTCGAGGTGGCAGCGCCGGTTGCCGGTGGCGTCCCACACCTTCTGCAGGTCGCCGGGGGGCCCGCCGGCGGCGGCGATGATGGTGTCGCCACTTTGGGCGTGTTCCTGCAACAACCCGATCAGCTGCGGCTGGGTCAGCACGGCGTCGGTCACGGGGGCGTCGGGGTGCTCCTCACGCCGAACGGCGATGTCCGCGTCGAGCGCGGCAGCGCGGAGCGGCGCCCAATCGGCCTTCGCCGCGACGACCGTGTCGCGCCACGCCGCGCTGGTGGTGTGGTCGCGCAGCGCCTGGGTGAGCGCCTGCAGCCCGAGGCGGGCGTCGGCGAGGATTCCGACCGCGCCCTGCTTGCGGGTGTCGGCGTCGACGACGTTCAGCGACGCGAACTGCACCGAGTCGTTTTCGAAGATCGACTGCGAGCCGGTGGTGAAGTCGGTCAGTCGGGTGCCCACGCTGATGATCAAATCCGATTGTTTGACAAGGGAATTGGCGGCGAAGTTGCCTTCAAGGCCGACGCCACCGACCTGCCACCATGCGTCGCGGGTGACCGCGCCCTTGCCGCCGAAGGTTTCCACCACCGGGATGCCCGCGGTCTCGGCGAACTGCTCCAGCGCGGCGTGGCCGTCGGAGTAGTGGATGCCACCGCCGGCTATCAGCACCGGCCGGTTCGCCTCGCGGATAAGCGCGGCGACCTGGGTGATCTCGTCGGGGTCGGGCAACGGGCGGCGAATCTTCCAGTCCCGGGGTTCGAAGAACTCGACGGGGAAGTCGTAGGCGTGCGATTGGATGTCCTGCGGCAGCGAGATCACTACCGCGCCGGTGTCGGTGGGGCTGGTGAGCACCCGCATCGCCTGCGGCAGCGCGGTGAGCAATTGCTCCGGGCGGGTGATCCGGTCGAAGAACCGCGACACCGGCCGGAATGCGTCGTTGACGGTGGCGTCGGCCTGGCTGGCGTGTTCGAGTTGCTGCAGCACGGGGCCCTGGTGCCGGGTGGCGTAGGTGTCTCCTGGCAACAACAGCAGCGGCAGCCGGTTGACCGTCGCCAGACCGGCGGCGGTGACCAGGTTCAGGGCGCCCGGGCCGATGGACGCGGTGACCGCGAGGGTGGCGTGCCGACGGGTGGCCTTCGCGTACGCGGTGGCGATGTGCGCGACGTACTGCTCGTGGCGGCCCTGGATGAACGGCAATTCGTCGGACAGCTCATCGAGGGCCTGACCCAACCCGGCGACGTTTCCGTGCCCGAAGATGCCCAGCGCGGCGGGGATTAGGCGGCGCCGGGCACCATCGGCGAGGCTGTACTGGGCGGCGAGGTATTTGACGATGGCCTGGGCGGCGGTGAGCCGGACCGACTTGTGAGAGGTGCTGATCATGGCTGGTTTCCTTCGGGGTTCACCACGGGCGGCCGTGGATGACGATGGTCTTTTCTTCGGTCATTTCGGTGACAGCCGAGCGGACACCCTCCTTGCCGATGCCGCTGCCCTTCAGCCCGCCATAGGGCATCAGGTCGGCCCGCCACAGCGGGGTCCAGTTGATGTGAATGTTGCCGGCGTCGATCTGGCGCATCGCGCGTACCGTCGCTGTCACATCGGAGGTGAAAATGCCTGCGCCCAGGCCGTACTCGTTGTCATTGGCGATCGCGATCGCGGCGGCGATGTCGGGGGCCGACGACACCGCGACCGCGGGTCCGAACAATTCGTCGCGGGAGAACGGTGACTGCGGGTCGACGGCCGCCACCACGGCGGGGGTGATAACAGCACCCTCGCGGTCGCCGCCCGTCAGGACCTTCGCGCCGGAATCGCCGGCGGTCTGGATCGCCGAGGCCACTCGGGTGGCCTCGGTTTCGGAGATCAGCGACCCCAGCCGGGTGTCCTCCTGGGCGGGGTCACCCAGGGTGATGGCGTCCACCTTCGGCACCAGCGCGTCGAGGAAGTCGGCTTCCACGCGTTCGTCGACGATCACCCGCTGCACCGAGATGCACACCTGGCCGGCGTTGATGTAACCCCCGGCGGCCACCGCGGATGCGGCCATCTCGATGTCGGCGTCGGGCAGCACGATCACCGGGCATGAGGCGCCCAGCTCCAGAGACAGTTTCTTGATCCCGGCGACCGCGGCAATGTGTGTCCCGGTGGCTGTCGAGCCGGTGAACGAGACCTTGCGTACCCGCGGGTCGGTGACCAGCCGGTCGCCCAGGGTGCCGCCGGCTCCGGTGAGTACCGAGAGCGCACCCGGCGCAAGGCCGGCGTCGACGAAGCACTGCGCGAGCTTGAGCGCGGTCAATGGTGTCGAGCGGGCCGGTTTGAGCACGACCGCGTTACCCGCGGCCAGTGCCGGGGCGATCTTGTGCAGCACCAGCAGCGCCGGGTAGTTGAACGGGGTGATCGCCACGACGATTCCGCACGGCTGACGCACCGTGAAACCGATTTTCTCCAAACCGGTTCCGGGGTTCGCGTCCAGCGGCAGCGTCGAGCCGTAGAGTTGGCTGCCCTCGTGCGCGGCCAGCCGGATGATCGCACCGGAGCGACTTGCCTCACCGCGCGCCTCGCTGATCGGCTTGCCGGTCTCCGCGCTGATCGTCTGCGCGATGTCCTCGGCGCGCTGATCGGCCAGATCGGCCGCCCGCAGCAGCACCGCCACCCTCTCATGTGCCGGGGTCTCCCGCTGCACCCGTGCCGCGATCTCGGCGTAGTCGACGGCCGCCGCGGCGTCGTCGATGGTGGCCAGCGGCACCGAACCGACCGGTCGGCCGTCGTACGGGGACAGCACCGTCTCGGTTGCACGGTCACCCGCGTCGCGCCATTCGCCGGCAAGCAGCATCTCCATCACAAGCCTCCTTGTTCAAAACACAAATGCGTCGGTGGTATCGAATCGCCAGCGCCGCAACCGAATCGCTACATCGTCGCCTCGAAGACGACGCGCACAACGTCGCATCGATCACCGGTCGGCGACCACCTGCACTGCCTCATGGCCGGCAAGCCGGTCGGCGTTGAGGCGGCACACATAGAGTGTTGCTGTGATCTAGACCTCAATCAATGGGAGAATCGCGTCAATTTCCCATCAAGGGAGGTGACTTTGTTCAGGCTCCTGGGTGATGAATATCGGTGGTTCGTGAAAGCCCTGCAGGGCAGCAGCCGCTGCGGGCTAGTGGGTACTGGCGGCGGGCCGCACGATGATCTCGTTGACGTCCACCTCGGGGGGTTGCCCAATGGCGAACGCGATGGCATCGGCGATCGCCGATGCAGGAATGGCAAGGGCCCGGTATTCCCGCATTGCGTCGCGGGCTTGTTCATCTGAGATCGATTCGGCGAGTTCGGATTCGGTGACTCCCGGAGAGATGACGGTGACCCTGACATCGCCGGATTGTTCCTTGCGCAGCCCTTCCGAAATGGCCCAGACCGCGAACTTGGTGGCGCAGTAGACGGCCGCGGTCGGTTCCACCTCGTGGGCGCCGATGGAGGCCACGTTGACGATGTGTCCGCTTCCTTGGGACCGCATCACGGGAAGGGCGGCGCTGATCCCGTGGAGCACACCGCGGATGTTGACGTCGATCATCTGGTTCCATTCGTCGACCTTGTTCTCCGCCAGGGCGGACAGCGGCATGACTCCTGCGTTGTTGATCATGACGTCCACCCCGCCGTAGGTATCGGCGGCATCGGTGACGAATTGTTGGACGTCAGCGGCGTCGGTGACATCCAGACGTCGAAGCGACGCAGTCCCGCCGGCGGTTTCGATTCGCTCCACCAAGGCTTCGAGCCGTTCGGTGCGTCGGGCGCCGAGGAAGAGCCGGTGGCCGTCGTCGGCGAGCCGCAGTGCGGCGGCTTCGCCGATTCCACTGCTGGCGCCGGTTATCAGGACGGTCTTCGGGTTCGTGCTCATGGTGGTGTTCCCTTTCGCTAGACGGCTTGCTGGGTGGGCAAGATGGTGATTTCGGTGAGGTTGACGTGGCGAGGTACCGAGGCGATGAAGGCGACGGTCTCGGCTACGTCGGCTGCGCTGAGCACGTCGATGTCGTTGATGAGGTCGGCCATCAACCGGGTGGCGTCGGGGTCGGTGACATGAAGCGGCAGTTCGGTATCCACCATCCCCGGTTCGATCGTCGAGACGCGCACCATCTTTCGGCCGAGTTCGACGCGCAGCAGCCTGGTCAGCTGGCTGATGTAGGCCTTGGTTCCGGAGTACACGGAGAACTTCTCCAGCACCCGGGTGGCCGCGATCGAGGAGGTGGTGATGAGGTCGGCGGGTTTACCCTGCTCGGCCGAGCCGATGAGTTGTGGGACGAACGCGCCGATGACGTTCATAACGCCGGTGATGTTGAGGTCGATCTGGCGCTGCCAGTCGTCGAACCTGACGTCTTCGATCGGTGAGATCAGTTGAACGCCAGCGTTATTGAATACCAGATCGACCGGGCCGAGCTCGTCGGCAACGTGCTGAGCGGCAGCGTTGACGGCTGATCGGTCGGTGACATCGAGGGGCAGGGCGAGTGCGGTGCCGCCGGCGGCGATGATGCGCGCCACTAGAGCATCGAGGTTGTCCTTGCGACGCGCCGCGACGGCGACCTTGGCGCCGAGGCTAGCCAACTGGAAGGCCGTGGCCTCCCCGATGCCGCTGGAGGCCCCTGTGACGATGGCGACGCGCCCCGCCAGCGGGGCCCCTGTGATGACTGTGGACATGAGGTTCGTCCCTTCGAGAGTGGTTGGATGTGTGCATCCGAGACAACAGCTCCGAAGGTCGGTATTGCGGGGTCAAGCTGGCCTTGCCTATCGGGGGACAAGATGGGCCACCATAAGCGGCGACGCCGCGACCGCGGCACGGCAGACTGACTGATATGAGCGACCGAAGGCCGTCTGAGCTGGCGGAATTCCTGAGCGTGCGGCGGGCCCGGCTAACCCCGCAGGACGCGGGGCTGGAAGGTCAGGCCGCGCGCCGGCGCGTGCCGGGCCTGCGGCGCGAGGAACTGGCGCGGCTCGCCGGTGTCAGTGTCGACTACTACACCCGACTCGAGCAGGGCCGCAGCCGCAGCGCCTCCACCGATGTGCTCGACGCCTTGGCCGCCGCCCTGCAACTCAACGACGCCGAACGCCAGCACCTGCACCTACTGGCCAAGCCGCAACCTGCGCAACGCAAACGGCGGTCCCGGCCACAGTCGGTGGATCCGGCGACACTGCGACTGCTGGAGCTCTTAGACCAAGCGTGGTCGCCCGCCTTCGTGCTCGGCAGAAGGCTCGACGTGCTTGCGCACAACCGATTGGCTGGCGCGCTCATCACCGAGTTCCGTGAACTCCCTGCCCCGCAGCGCAATCAGGCACGGTTCGTGTTCTTCGATCCGCACGCCCGTGAGCTCTATGCCGACTGGAACGAGGTGGCCGCCGACACTGTCGCCATGCTGCGCCTGGACGCCGGACGCTACCCCGACGACGAGAAGCTGTCGGCATTGGTCGGCGAGTTGTCCATCCAGTCCGTGGAGTTTCGGTCCTGGTGGTCCAACCACAATGTGGAACGCCGCACCACGGGAACGAAGGCTTATCACCATCCGCTCGTGGGCGATCTCACCGTCAAATACCAGGCGCTCAACCCATCCGGCGACCCCGACCAGGTCCTGATCGTCTACACCACCGAACCCGGATCGGCCGATGAGACGGCCCTGCGACTCCTGGCCAATTGGCACCAGGGTGACCGGCACAGCGAGCCGTACACGCGGTCAGGTCGGTAGCTGCCCGAGCTGTTGCAGCACGGAGTACAGGTTCGCCACTCCCCAGTGGTCGGTGATCGTCCCGTCGCGGACCCGCATCGCGTCGACCGTTTCGAAGTGGATGGCCTTGCCGGTGGCGGCGATGCCGAGAAAGTCGCCGAGGTGGGTCCCGTGGTAGATCTTGTACGTGGTGACGATGTCGCCGTCGGCGGTCTGCCAATGGATCTCGGGGCGGAAGTCGGGAAATGCGTCGCGCAGCCGCTTGTAGAGGACACGAACACCGGCTTTGTCGGCTGTGGTGCCGGGCTGCGGGGTGTGGTCGACGAAGTCGTCGGCGAACAATTCATCAAACAGGGCGAAATCGCCTTGACCCTGGACTTGTTCGGTGTTGCGGCGGACCACTGCTTTCAAAGCTTCTGCATCTGGGTGGGTCACTTGCTGCCTGCCTTTCTGTCGACACTCATGGGGAGAACACCCTGCTAGCTTGGGTGTCGTGGTGAGAAGGTCTGGGTGGCTCACTAAACGGGAAGCGCGCATCTGGCAGTCGTACCGAGATGTGCGACGAGAGCTGCAAGGGGCGTTCCAACTTCAGCTGTCCAGGGAACAAGGCATGTCGGCCGCAGACTACGCCGTAATGGTGCCGTTGTCGGAGGCCCCGAACGGACAATTGCGGACAAAGGATCTCGGTATCGCGCTGGGGTGGGATCGCAGCCGCACATCGCACCAAGTCACCCGAATGGTCAAGCGAGGCCTCGTTTTTCGCGAGTTCTGCGAAGAGGACGCTCGGGGATCGGTGGTTGGTCTCACGCCCGCGGGCAGGACGGCCATCGAGAAGGCCGCCCCCAATCACGTAGCGCTGGTGCGTCAGCTGTTTTTCGACCCGTTGTCCGATCATGAGCTGGACGCGCTGGGCGAGGCGCTGAACCGGATGCTTGCAGTGATCCGTCAGTACACTGCCGAACAACCTTCGGACGAAGGTGATCACGGTGATCGGCTGCCCAACCGCAGTCGGGCCAAGCGCCGCAACGGCATTGAACGTCACGTGTGACAGGCTTGTACGTCTGCCGGCATGATACGCAGAACGCGTTTGCCACTGACGTGGCGGGCACCGACGTCGTGGTAGGCCTGGCGGACTTGCTCGGTGCTGAAGTCGTAGACCGCCGCGATCGGTACGGTGATGGACTTTCGGGCTACCAGGTCTGCGAGTTCGGCCCAGACGCCCGGTGTGTCGGCCTGTTCCTGGGCTTCGGAGTGCACTCCGAAGCGCTGCACCGCCTCCTGGTCGATGAGCGTGTTGATGCGGTGTGGTTGTACGCCGAGACTGATCGCGAGCGAGACGTTGCCCGATCCGAAGGTATCGATGTAGCCGTCGATGCCATCGGGCGCGAGGTCGCGAAGTAGTTGGAACAATCCCTCCCCGTACTGCGCAGGCCGGATGCCCAGCGAGGTCAATAGGTCGACGTTGGCTGGACCGCATGTGCCGATGACATCGGCGCCGCGCAGCCGGGCCAGCTGGGCGGCGTAGATCCCAACGCCGCCGGCCGCGGCGGACACCACGATGGTTTCACCGGGTTGCGGATTGACCGCGGTGACCGACGCCCACGCAGTTGCCCCCGCACCCGCGATCGTCGCGGCCGCCTCCCATGAAAGCCCCGCCGGTTTGGCAGTGACCCGATCGACGTTGAGCGCCACGTATTCCGCCTGTGCTGCGCGCGGGGCGAAGCCGAGAACCTCATCTCCGACCGCGAAATCGTCGACACCGGAACCCATCTCAGCGACATACCCTGCGAAGTCGTTGCCCTGTCCCTCGGGGAAATGGGCGGGCCAGATGTCGGCGAAGCGACCTTCTCGAATACCGATTTCGCCCGGGTTGGTGGCCGCGGTCACCACAGCCACCACGACCTGCCCGGGACCGGCGGCAGGGTAGGGGACCTCGACGACCTCGAGCACGTCGGGATCGCCGTATCGGGTGAACTTGACCGCCCGCATCACAATTGCCCCGGCTGTGCGTATCGGTAGAAGAAGGGCCCAAGCTGCGCGGCCAATGCTCGCGTCAGTCCGGAACTGTCTTCGAGCAGGCGCGCACCTGGGTCCAGTGGGCCCACATACACGGGTTGGTAGCCGGCGTCGATGCTGAGCTGTTCGGCGGATTCCCGGGCATCGTCATCGGCGGCGTACAGATTGCTTGGCGCCACCCGCTGCTCGGCGATTCGGCCGTAGGCACTGGCGAAGTTGGTGGAGAACGCCTTGGCGGTCGGTCCGCCGATGATCGACTGAATCTGATGTGACAACGACGGAAACTCGTGTTGGCGGTCGGTGTAGATGTTGCAGGCATCAATGGTCGGTTGGCCGGCCAGGCCGGTAACGGCGTCGAGCGCATCCGGGATCTGCACTGCCGCAACGGCAATGACGACGACCTCGGCGTCGGTTGCGTCGCCGCCGTCCCGTCCGAGCGCGGTCACCTGGTGGCCGCGGCTGCTCCACAATCGGGCCAAACCGCCGCCCACATGTCCTCTACCGATCACAACGATCTTCACAAGGTAGACCTCTCACAGCCGACCAGAATTTGGTGACGTATCAGCAAAATACACACGGGTCGCTGTCCGGGGCAACAGTAACCGTAGACATCACTCGATTGTTGGTCATCGGCTCACGATCGGGACTGTGACAGAGTCGCGGTCGGTTCCGCTGACGGTGCCACCCTTGCATAGGCAAGGCCACATCGGCGTTGTGTGATCCGCGATTGCTGTCGCCGTGGTCGAACGCCGAGGGGAGTCGGGACCGGGTGTCGGGCTTATCGCTGGCAGTCCAACCGGCGCTGAACATTGATGCGTGCGCCGTCAAGGTCTGCGTCTCGGCAAACGTAGCATATCCCGGCATCAGAGGGTCCTTTGCCAGTCCGAGGATAACTGCGGTCACTCGCGAAAACGCTCAGTGCAGTTGAATCGCGTATGAGTGAACACAATTGCATGCTATCGACGACGGCCGCGCAACCCAGTCGGTCTACGACTCGTTGCCATCCGCAACGCGAGGGTGCGCCGTCGGACGGGGCCAATCCTCCTGGGGCAGTGACTGATTCGGCGGGCGTAGTCGATCGAGAATCGCTCGAAGAGGAGGCCACGTCGATCGGCCCCGTCGAGTTACGGCGTACGCAGTGAGGATGACACTGGGGTCCGAGAGTCTCAGGATCGCAACCCCATCACGGGTTGGGCGATTGACTGGCAGTAGGCCTACCCCGTGGCGATCGAGTATCAGATCTTCGACAAGGTCCAGGCTGTCGATTTGATGGACGATGCGCGGCGTGAAACCAGCCAATGCCGCCAGCGTACGTACCGCGTCCTCGTCAGCTGTATTGCGGGAGTTGATAATCCAAGTCGAATCCGCGAACGCGCTGAGATCGGTGACAGCGTTCGTCGCAGCGTCGGCCGGAACGCCCAAACCCCACGGAGTTGACCACAGCGGAACCGATTCGAGTACGGTGTCGGGGGAGGCGGGTGCCAGGTTGTAGTCGTAGGTGATAGCCAGATCGAGGTCGTCATCGACCAGCAGCTCGAATGCCTCGAGTGGCTCGTACTCGTTGATCGCCACCTCGACCCGTGGATGGGTGGCCGCCAACTCGCGGACGATCGGCAGCAACGAGAGGCGGATGCCGGTCGCGAAGCCACCGACGCGCACCGTGCCGATCGGTTCTGCGTCAGGATTGAGGTCGAGTCGCGCAGCGTCAACGGCGGCCAGAATGGTCACCGCGTGATCGGCCAGTCGGCGCCCTGCCGGCGTGAGGCGCACCCGCCGGCCATCCGGCTCGACCAACTGCTCACCGGCCTCTCGGCCCAGCGCCGCGATCTGCTGCGACACAGTCGACGTCGTCAACGCGAAGGCCTCGGCCACCTTCCGCATCGACCCCAGTCGAGACAAGGCCAGAAGCAGCGCCAACCGCCGGGTGTCCACTAGACGTCCGCTCTATCCGTGGCGAATTCGCCACCATTCGCCATTTCGCGTGAGATTTCGCCACAAACTCTGAGACCCGACACGTGGCGCCCTCGGCGGCGAATATCCATGCCGCTTATTGTCCACTTTGGCTAAACGGTCTCGGTGAAAACCGACACTGTTTCGAACAATTTCTGCGCCGGCCGTTAACGGCGTGGGTGTTGGCTATTGCGGGATGTGAACGAGGACGCGGCCGCGGGTGCCGGCATCGACGTGGTCGTGGGCGTCGGCGATCTGGTGTAGCGGGTAAGACTGACCGACCTCGATATGCAATGCGTCGGCAGCTGCTGCGCTGGTGAGGTCGCGCGCGGCCTGTTGCTTGGCACCGGCGGGGAAATCGTCGCTGCCTAACAGTCGAATGGTCACATTGGCGAAAAGCATTGGCCAGAAAGGGAATTCTGGCCTGTCGGCGCGGGTGGCGTAGGCGGCGATGACAGCGTCGTTGCCGACCACCGCGGCGTCGAGGTCGGCGTTCTCAGAGAAAGCCACCTCGACGATACGGTCCACGCCTTTCGGCGCGGACTCCCGGATCACGCCAGCCGGATCGGATTTGTCGAGGGCGACGGCGTGCGCCACCACCGCGGGATCGACGCGAGCGAGGTCGCTACTGCGAGTGACGGTGGCAATCACCGTTGCTCCGCCCCAGCGGGCGAGTTGGGCGGCTAGGGAGCTGACGCCGCCGAGCACGCCGTGCACGAGCAGCGTCTTCCCGTCGACTGGTCCGTCACTGAAGACGGCGCGGTGCGCGGTGATACCGGGAATGCCAAGAGCCGCTCCGACATCGTCGCCGAGGCCGTCTGGCAGCGGCACCGCGAGCTGTTCGGGGACCACGGCGAACTGAGCGGCAGTGCCGAAGGGCCGGTAGGACTGCGCACCGTAGACCCACACCCGTTGTCCCACACGGCTCTTGTCGACCGCGTCGCCAGCGATGTCGATGACACCTGCCGCATCACTGTGGGGGATCACGCGCGGGAATGGCATGGATGAGCCGAGCCATCCGCGCCGCTTCTTGGTGTCGCCCGGGTTGACCCCCGAAAGGTGGACACGCACGCGGACCTCGCCCGGACCGGGCTGCGGGTCAGGTAGATCGCCGACCTGCAGTACCTCACCGGCCGGGCCCTGCCGGTCATACCACGCAGCCATCATATTGAGTGTCCTCACCGTGATAGAAGAAGCTGGCCGGCGCTTGGAGAAAATCAAACCGCCTACGCAGCACAGAGCGGCGATGCGCCGCTAGGGATCTCATCGATCTGTCGGATAGGTTGTTTGTTCCTGATCGGTCTGATCAAGGGTGGCGGCCCAGCTTGCGAGAAGAGCCAGACCGTCCTCCGATGGGCTGTTGGGTTCTGGGCTGTAGGCGGTGAGGGTCAATCCAGTGTCGGCCGAGAGTTCCATGACCTCGTAGGCGAGGCTGAGGTCGCCCACGACCGGGTGATGGAACTGTTTCGCGCCGGCTCGGTGCAGGACAACATTGTGCGCGGCCCACCGATTGCGGAAGGTCTCGCTGCGGGTGGATAGCTCCCCGATGAGGTCGGACAAGTCGCGATCGTATGGGTTGCGGCCCGCTTCGATGCGAAGCATGGCGACAGTGGTGTCCGCGGCATCGTCCCAGTGCGGATAGAGCGCGGTGGCGTATGGGTTGAGAAAGCAGAACCTCGCGAGGTTCACCGGCCGGGTCGGGTCGGCATACACCGGTGAGTACAGGGCCACACCGAGCCGGTTGGCAGCCAGAAGGTCAAGACGCCCGGTGAGCACGATTGCCGGCATCGCGGTCATTCCGTCGAGGATGCGCTGCACAACGGGACGAATATGTTGCTTCGGAGCGGGGCGTCGGCGGGTGTGGGATGTGGTGTTGGCGACGCGGGCTAGGTCGCGCAGATGTGCGCGTTCGGCCTCGTCGAGGCGCAGGGCGCGGGCAAGGGCTTCGAGAACGCTGTCGGAGACTCCGGTGAGGTTTCCCCGCTCCAGACGGGCATAGTAGTCGGTGCTGACGCCCGCCAGCATCGCCACTTCTTCGCGACGCAGGCCCGGGACGCGTCGCCTGCCGTAGGTGGCCAGCCCCGCCTGCTGGGGTGTGATCCTGGCCCGTCGGGTGGCCAGAAACTCGCGTATCTCGTTCCTGCTGTCCACACGGCCAGGTTACGGCGGCCGATCGACTGTAGGGGTGGTCTGCCATTACATGGATAACCAGGCACTGCCACCCGCCCCCTGCGTGAGGTTTCCTGAGCTCAGGCCACGAAGGAGGCAACCGAATTGGCTGAGACAAACGGTATCCGGGCTATCAGCCGCCGCAACCTCATGGCGAGAACCGCCCTCGTCGGAGCGGGGTTGGTGGTCGGGCCCCCGTTGTTGGCCGCATGCGCGAACAAACCCGAGGAAATCAGCAACCGGAGCGACGACGCAATGCGAACCAGAAATCTCGGAGCACTGGAAGTGTCCGAAATTGGTGCCGGCTGTATGAGTATCAGCGCCAACTACGGACCTCCCGCAGGCAGAAACCAAGGCATCAACACCATCCGCACGGCGTATGAAAACGGTGTCACGTTCTTCGATACCGCCGAAGTTTATGGTCCCTACACGAGCGAAGAGCTTGTCGGAGAAGCACTCTCACCATTCCGCGACAAGGTAACTGTTGCAAGCAAGTTCGGTTTTGATGTTGAGGGCGCGGGTGGACCGCTGAGCCGACCCGAGCACATCAAGAAGGTGGTCGAGGGGTCGCTGCAGCGTCTGCGAACCGACCGCATCGACCTCTATTACCAACACCGGGTCGACCCGACCGTGCCGATCGAAGACGTGGCCGGCGCGGTCAAGGACCTCATCAGCGAGGGGAAGGTGCTGCACTTCGGTCTTTCCGAGGCGGGTGCACGAACCATCCGACGAGCTCACGCCGTTCACCCCGTGGCCGCAGTGCAGAGCGAATACTCAGTGTGGACACGCGATCCCGAACGCAACGGCGTCCTCGATACTTGCGAGGAATTGGGCGTCGGCTTCGTCCCGTGGGGTCCGGTGGGATTGGGCTACCTGACTGGGAAGATCGATGCGCGCGCTCGGTTCGACCCGCAAACCGACCTTCGATCCCGGTTCCCGCGCTTTGCCCCGGAAGCCCTGGCAGCGAACATGCCGGTCGTTGACCTGATGAAACGATTCGCGGAGAAGAAGAACGCAACACCTGCCCAGATCGCACTGGCATGGCTGCTGGCGCAGAAACCGTTCATCGTTCCCATCCCCGGCACACGCAACATCGATCACCTCACCGAAAACCTCGGAGCGCTCAACGTTGCGCTGACGCCCGCGGATCTTCAGGAGATCGACAGCGACTTCTCCAAGATCACGGTGCACGGTGCGCGTATGGATGAAGCCAACATGCAGATTGTCGAATAGCCGTCCGATAGTGGACGACCTCCACCCGACTTCAGGCCCGAAATCGCCTGGGAACAAGAGAAATTGAGAATTGGAGCAACTGATGAAACACATCACCCTAGGAAAGCTGGACGTCTCCCGGATTGGTCTTGGCGCCATGTCGATGTCCGGCTACTACAACACGGGGGAAGGCAGCGAGGCCGAATCGATCCGGACCATCCACCGGGCACTGGACCTTGGCGTCACCCACATCGACACCGCCGAGATCTATGGCCCTTACCTCAACGAGGAGCTGGTCGGCGGCGCGATCAAGGGCCGTCGCGACCAGGTTGTGGTGGCGACGAAGTTCGGCCTTGTGTCTCACTCCGGGGGCGGGCCGGGCGTCGTCGACAGCAGCCCGGCGAACGTCCGCGCCGCGGTCGAGGGTTCCCTGAAGCGCCTAGGCGTCGACCACATCGACCTGTACTACCAACATCGGGTCGACCCGAACACCCCGATCGAGGACACCGTCGGTGCTTTGGCCGAGCTGGTGGCCGAGGGCAAGGTCCGCCACATCGGACTGTCGGAAGCCGGGGTCGAGACAATCCGCCGCGCCCACGCCGTGCACCCGATCACCGCACTGCAGACCGAATACTCATTGTGGACCCGCGACGTGGAGGCCGAGCTGCTGCCGCTGCTGCGCGAACTGGGTGTGGGCTTCGTTCCGTATTCGCCGTTGGGCCACGGATTCCTCACCGGCCAAATCCGTTCCACCGCCGACATTTCCGACGATGACTGGCGAAAGACCAACCCGCGCTTTGTGGGGGAGAATTTTCAGCGCAACCTGCGCATCGTCGATGAGGTTGAGGCCGTTGCCGCCGAGGTGGGTGTCACTCCTGCCCAGATCGCGCTGGCCTGGCTGCTCGCGCAGGGCGACGACATCGCCCCGATCCCCGGCACGAAGCGGGTTGCCCGAGTCGAGGAGAACACCGCTGCCGATGGCGTCGAACTGAGCTCCGACCAAGTCGAACGGCTCAACAACCTCACGCCGGCCTCCGGCGAACGCCACGACGAAGGAAACATGGCCGCCATCGACCGCTGACCCCGGAACGACCGTTCATGATTCATGAACGGTATGTCCAGGAAAATCACGTGGACGTGAACGGTTGTGATGCCGTTCAATGCAGGAGTGATGACGAACCAGGCCCGCACCGGCGCTCTGATGGCAATGGGCTCGATGCTGTGCGTCCAGATCGGCCTGGCGATCGCCGTGACGCTGATCGACCGCATCGGCGTCGAGGGTGCGGCGTGGCTACGGCTGGCGTGGGCCGGCGTGCTGATGCTCGTCATCGTCCGGCCCCGCTTCGCGTCGTTCACCTGGGCCACCTTCCGCGTCTGCGTCGTGCTGGGTGTGGTGACCGCGGCCGTCACGCTCCTGTTCATGGCGGCAGTGGATCGCATTCCGCTGGGCACGGCCAGCGCACTGGAATTCCTCGGCCCGCTCGGCGTCGCGGTGGCACACGGCAAGGGCAGCCACCGCGTCGTATGGCCGGGACTCGCGGCGATCGGCGTCGTCCTGCTGACCGAGCCGTGGACCGGTGCCGTCGACCCGATCGGCGTTTTGTACGCGCTCGGCGCGGCCGCCTGCTGGGCCTGCTACATCCTGCTTACCCAGCGCGCCGGCGACGAGGTGTCCGGCATCAACGCGCTGGCAGTCTCGATGCCCGTCGCCGGTCTTGTCGCGACCATCGCCGTCGGCCCATGGGTGCTGCCGCGGATCACGCCGGACATCCTGCTCATCGGAATCGGCCTGGCGATCCTGTTGCCGGTGGTGCCGTTCGCACTCGAACTGCTAGCGCTACGTCGTTTGACCACCGCCGCATTCGGCACCCTGATGGCACTCGAACCGGGGTTCGCGATGATCGTCGGCTTAGTGGTGCTGCACCAGATCCCCGGCCCGGCGGGCATCGTCGGCATCTGCTTCGTGGTAGCCGCAGGCATCGGTGCAGCCCGCACCGGTGCGCGCTCGTCGCCGGTGCCCGCCGAGGTCGGCTGACCACGTAGTCTCGGGACATGGCACGCGGCATCTTCGATACCCCCGTGGTGGGCATCGTCAACAAAGGCTTTGTAGGACTCATCAACGCCCCCGTCATAGGACGCTTCGTCGGCCGCGGGTTGGTCGTGATTCGCTATGTCGGCCGCCGCTCCGGGCAGACCTTCGAAATCCCAGTGGGGTACCGCCGATCGGGCGACACGCTGACGATCAATGTCGGGGCGCCCGACTCCAAGAACTGGTGGCGCAACTTCCTCGGTGAGGGCGGACCCATCACACTGCTCAACCTGGACGGCGCCGACCGCACGGGGCATGCGGTCGCCAGTCGCGACGAGAAGGGCCGCGTGTCGGTCAGCGTGACGCTGAACTAGGTCTCGATTCGCTTGCGGCGGTACAGCGTTCCCACTGCCAGCAGGAGCAGGCTGATCACCAGGATCGCGGTCGCCAGCACATTGATCTGCGGTGGCACGGCGGCCTTCACCGCCGCATTCACGTACAGCGGATAAGTCACCGTCGAACCGCTGACGAAGTACGTGATGATGAAGTCGTCGAGCGACAGCGCGAACGA
>Ga0075421_100003229_pt1 | contig 19491 bp, 18 predicted proteins | sample SoiMetdeltSBSDD5_FD_75292 | JGI IMG/M metagenome (GOLD analysis project Ga0075421, IMG submission 75292) | Bulk soil microbial communities from a Populus tree surrounding site in Tennessee, USA - Soil MetaG P. deltoides SBSDD5 | ecosystem: Environmental > Terrestrial > Soil > Tree plantation... | reverse complement strand
GTGCCCATCGCGATGCCGACGTCGGCGGCCGCGAGCGCCGGCGCGTCGTTGATGCCGTCACCCGCCATGGCGACACGCCGGCCGTCGGCCTTGAGCCTCGCGACGAGGTCGACCTTGTCACCCGGTCGCACTTCGCCGTGCACTTCGTCGATGCCGAGTCGCCTCGCGACGGCCGCGGCGGTCGTCCGGCCGTCTCCCGTCGCCATCACGATCCTGAGCCCCGCGTCGTGCAGCGCGGCGATCGCTTCCGGCGTCGTTGACTTGATCGGATCGGCGACCGCGATCAGACCGGCCGCACGCCCATCGACGGCGAGGAACATGACGCTCGCGCCATCGCGGCGGAAGCTCTCGGCCGATTCACGCAGGCCCTCGACATCGGCGCTGATCTCGTCCATGAGGACGGCATTGCCGAGCGCCAGCGAGCGGCTTCCCAGCCGGCCACGCACTCCGATACCGGTCGATGATTCGAACTCCGTTGCCTTCTCGAGCACCAGGCCACGCGCGCGTGCGCCAGCGACGATCGCCTCGGCCAGCGGATGCTCGCTACCCTGGTCCAGGCTTGCCGCGAGTCGCAGGACGTCGGTCGCGTCGTAACCGGGGGCAGCGACGACATCGCGAAACGCAGGCTTGCCCTCGGTCAGGGTCCCGGTCTTGTCGACGATCAGGGTGCCGATCGTGCGCAGGCCCTCGATGGCCTCCGCGTCGCGGAACAGCACGCCCGCCTGCGCGGCGCGACCCGTCGCCACCATGATCGACATCGGTGTGGCGAGGCCGAGCGCGCACGGGCACGCGATGATCAGCACCGCGACCGCATTGACCACCGCGTACGTCCACGACGGATCCGGCCCGAGCAACCCCCAGCCCAGGAACGTGCCAACCGCGATTGTCAGCACGACCAGAACGAACCAGTAGCTCACGCGGTCGGCCATCCGCTGCATCGGCGCCCGCGAACGCTGCGCCTGGGCCACGAGCTGCACGATCTGCGCGAGCACGGTGTCGGCGCCGACCTTGCTGGCCCGCATCACCAGGCTCCCGCTGCCGTTGATGGTCGCGCCGATGACAGGCGCGCCTGGCACCTTCTCGATGGGAATGGGCTCGCCGGTCAGCATCGACTCGTCGACGCTCGAGCGACCCTCGACCACCTCGCCGTCCACCGGCACCTTCTCGCCGGGGCGCACGCGCAGCCGGTCTCCGACGTGCACGTGGGTGAGCGGGATGTCCTCCTCGGTGCCGTCGTCGCGCAGCCGCCGCGCCGTCTTCGGCGCAAGACCAAGCAGCGCCTTGATCGCGGCCGAGGTGCTCGATCGCGCACGGAGCTCGAGGATCTGCCCGAGCAACGTCAGCGAAACGATGATCGCCGCCGCCTCGAAATACACGCCCACGCGGCCGTGCTCTCGGAACGAATCCGGGAACACGTGCGGCGCGACCGCGGCCACAACGCTGTAGGCGAAGGCCGTCCCGACGCCGGTGCCGATCAGCGTCCACATGTTCGGGCTGCGATTTGCGATCGATTGCGCCCAGCGCTCGAAGAACGGCCACGCGGCCCACAGCACCACGGGCGCGGACAGGATGAGCTCGAGCCACGTTCGCGTCGTCGCGGAGAGCGCTGCCCAGCGATGGCCGAACATCGCAAGCCCGAGCACGATAATCGAGAGCGGCAACGTCCACCAGAAACGCCGTTGGAAATCCGTGAGCTCGGGCGCCACCTCGTCGTCGAGGCTCGGCATCAGAGGCTCGAGCGCCATCCCGCAGATCGGGCAGTGACCCGGTGCGTCGCGGATGATCTCCGGGTGCATCGGGCAGGTATATTTCCTCGCTCCCGACGGTAGTCCCGTCTGCCGTGCTACGGCGTCATGGTGTGTGCAGTGCGCTCCGCCACGCGAACTCGGACTGTTCGTAGACATGCCGGAGCCCTGGGTTGGCGCAGTCATTGGCTCAGAACCACAGGCGCAGACCGCCGACGACACGCGTATCGTCGACGTCCTCGCCTTCCGTCCTGCGGAAGTCTGCTGTCTCGCCATACGCGCGCTCGTAAACGAGGCCCAGGTACGGTGCAAACTGTCGCGTGATCTCGTAGCGCAGTCTGAGGCTGGCCTCCGCGGTCGTGACACCCGATCCGAACCCGCGCTCGAGATCGTCCTTGCTCGATACATTCAGCTCGAACAGCGGCTGCAGAATCAGGCGATTGGTCAGCAGCATTTCGTACTCGACCTCGAGCTGCGCTGCAGCCCGGCCGGACTCCCCCAGGTACACCGTCGTCTCGACTTCGACCTTCTGCGGCGCGAGACCGACGATGCCGATCGCGACCCAGGTGCGCGACGGCCCCGGATCGAAGTCGTGCCGGACACCCGCGACGACGTCCCACCAGCGTGCCACGGCACGCCCGTAGAGGAGCTCGACATCCGCCGCTTGGGTCGTGTCGTCGACGCGCTCGCCCTCGGTGCGCAGCCAGAGCTTGTCGAGATCACCGCCGATCCAGCCTTGTCCATCCCACAACAGGCCGGTCCCCTCGTCGTTCCAGCCTTCGAACCGGCTGAGCTGCGCGAAACCGAAAACACCGGAATCATGCGCCGCGTGGCCGGCGACCGCAGGGAAAGCGGCGGCCCGGTCGACCTCGGTGAGCACGGGGATGGGCTCACGCGGCTCGCCCGCTGCCGGCGGCATCGTATGCCCCATCGCCGCGTGATCCATCGCTGGCGGCTGCGTGTCCGGCGGGTGCGTCTCCGGTTCGTGTTCTTCCGGCGCAGGCGTCGCGTGTTCGTGCGCTTCGTGCTCGTGACCGGCGGGTGCCTGTGGCTCGCGATGCTGCGAGTGGTCCTGGGCTGTCGCAAGCCTCGCATAGCCCGCGCACGCAAGGGCAAGGACCGCTAACCGGTAGAGCTGTGCGTTCATTCCTCCACCCTTACGACCCGCATCATCCCCGCTTCCATGTGATACAGCAGGTGGCAGTGATAGGCCCACTGTCCGAGCGCATCGGCGCGCACGCGGTAACTGCGCCGCGTGCCGGGCGGCATGTCGATGGTGTGCTTGCGCAGGTGGAAGCGGCCGTCCGCCGCCTCGAGGTCGCTCCACATCCCGTGGAGATGGATCGGATGAGACATCATCGTGTCGTTGACGAGCACGATCCGCATCCGTTCGCCGTAGGCAAGCCGCAGCGGTTCCGCGCCCGAGAACTTGATGCCGTCAAAGGACCACGCGAAGCGCTCCATGTGCCCCGTCAGGTGCAGCTCGATGCTCCGCTCGGGTTCGCGGCCGTCCGGGTCATCGAACGTATTCCTTAGATCCGAGTAGGTGAGGACGCGGCGGCCGTTGTCGCGCAGGCCCACGCCCGGATCATCAAGCCTGGGTATCGGCGCCATGACCTGCATGTCGACCAGCGGGTTGCCGTGCTCGCTCGCCGGATGCGTGGGCGACGCGTGGGCGCCATGATCCGCGGCGCCATGACCCATGTCGCTCATCGACAGGATCGCCGGCGGATCCACCGGCGGAACCGGTGCGCGAAGGCCCGCGCGCGTCGCGAGCGTGCCCGCCACGTGACCCGTGCGACCCATGTCCTGCGCGAATATCGTGAAGGCGTCCTGACCCGTAGGCTCCACGATCACGTCGTAGGTTTCCGCGACGGCGATACGGAACTCGTCGACCGACACCGGGTGCACGTTCTGACCGTCGGCGGCGACCACGGTCATCTTGAGCCCCGGGATGCGGACATCGAAGTACGTCATCGCGGAGCCGTTGATGAAGCGCAGTCGCACCTTCTCGCCGGGATGACACAAACCGGTCCAGTTGCCGGACGACGTCCGGCCGTTCATCAGGTAGGTGTAGGTGTGCGCATTAAGATCCGACAGGTCCGTCGGCGTCATCCGCATCTCGCCCCACATGCGGCGATCCGCGATCGTCGCCGCCCAGCCGTCGCGCCCGACGTCCCGTGCGAAATCGCCGACGGTGCGCTTATAGAAGTTGTCGTGGTCCGACATTTTCTTGAGACGTGCGAAGAGCGTATCCGGATCGAGGTCGGTCCAGTCCGAGAGCATGACCACGTAGTCGCGGTCGCAGTGAAACGGCTCGGGTTCCGCGGGATCGATGATCAGCGCGCCATACAGCCCCGCCTGCTCCTGGAAGACCGAGTGGCTGTGGTACCAGTACGTGCCGCTCTGCTTCACGTCGAACCGATAGCGCCAGGTCTCGCCGCGACCGATGCCATCGAAGCTGACGCCGGGCACGCCGTCCATGGTCGCGGGCAGCAGGATGCCGTGCCAGTGAATCGACGTCTCGTGACCGCGCACCGACGAATGCGGAATCGCATTCGTGACGCGAAGCTCCACCGTCGTGCCCTGCCGCCAGCGCAGCACCGGCGCCGGGAGCGACCCGTTGACCGTGATCGCGGGGCGTATGCGACCCGTGAAGTTGACCGGTGTTTCGCCGATCGTGAGACTAAAGTCGGTGCCGGCGAGGACCTGCGGCTCGTCCGCGGACTCGAGCGCCCACAGCGATCGTGGCCACAACGCGCTGCTCGCCAGGGCGCCACCCGCGGCGAGTCCCTGCACGAATCGCCTGCGTGAGAGCGGGCCGGCGAAACCAGGCACGGAATCAGAAGACATGAATCAGGTCCGAACGCGTTCAGATGCCATCGAGGCGATGGCAGCACGCAGCGCACGGGCTCGGCAGCGAGACCGGTGCGAGCGTCAGCGACTGGGCGGAGAGCCCGGGGTATTCAGGCGTCGGGCGGTCGGGTCAGCGGAGGCCATTCCGGCAACGAGTGCGGGACGCCGCTGGCGGGATCGACGCTCGCGGGGGTGACGACTGCGAACGGAATCCCGAGCACTGTCGCCGCGGGCGAGTGCTGCAGGCAGGCGCCCGCGCAGCCGGCGTCGCGACAGCACTCCGGCCGCGAATCGCTGTCGTCGGTAAGCACCGAGCCGTGGTCCTTCGCCGGCTGCGAATCATCCGCTGCGCGTGCGGCATGGCCGCCGTGGCAGGGACGCTCCGTGCTCGCCGCGGCGTCGGCGGGGACCGCGCCCGTCGCGGTCTCGGTGGTGACGGTGGCCGCATGCTTCCCCCCGGCGTGCTGAGGCGCCGCAGCTGCGTGCAGTGCTCCGGCGTGCGCAGCGGCGCCGGTGCCCAGGCCGTTGAGCACCAGGCTCATGCTCAGCACGCAACGGATCAGCATGGACCAACGAGACATCGCGGTCGATTATACCCCGGTGGTTCCCGAGGCCCCGACACTTGAACCCCGAAACGACGATCATCCGCGTCAAGGTCAAGCCGAACGCAAGGACGAGCACTCTTGAGCCTATGGCGCAGGGTGAGTTCGTCGCGCACGTGCGCTCGCCACCCACCGACGGCAGGGCGAATGCCGAGCTGATCGCGCTCGTTGCGCGCTATTTTGGCTGCCCGCGCGTCTGCGTCTCTATCAAGTCCGGCGCGGGCTCGCGCATGAAACGGGTCGCCATCTCGAATCGATAGTTGAGCAGCGATCAGACCTGGCCCACACGATCGGCGCCCTGGAAGCCGAGCATCCAGCCGGGGTACTCCGCGGGCAGCTCCGACACCTTGTCCAGCACCGCCAGCTCCTCGGTGTTCAACCGGATCCCGGTCGCCGCAAGGTTGTCCTTGAGCTGCGACGGATTCCGCGCGCCGATCAGCACGCTCGTCACCCATGGCTTGTGCAACAACCAGGCGAGCGCCACGCCAGCCACCGTCGCGTCGTGCGCCTCCGCGATCGGCTTCATCGCATCGATGCAGTCGTACGCGCGCTCGGGGTTTACCGGCGGAAAGTCGAACTTCGCGCGCCTCGCCTCCTGCGGCTTCGCGCTGTCGCGCGTGTACTTGCCGCTCAGGAACCCGCCGGCGAGCGGGCTCCACGGCAGGATCGCGAGCTCCTGGTCCTGCGCGAGCGGCACGACTTCGCGCTCGAGGTCGCGGCCTGCAATCGAGTAGTACATCTGCAGCGACTCGAAGCGCTGCAGGTTCCGCTTGTCCGCGATCCAGAGCGACTTCGCTATGCGCCACGCCGGCAGGTTGCACAGGCCGATGTACCGCGCCTTGCCCGCCTTCACGACATCGTCGAGCGCGGCAAGCGTCTCCTCGATCGGCGTGAGCGGATCGGTGCCGTGGATCTGGTACAGGTCGATGTACTCGAGGCTCAGCCGCTTCAGGCTGGCATCCACCGCATTCATAATGTGCTTTCGCGAGAGCCCGTTAACGTTGCGGGCTTTCGCGCGGCGCTCGAGCTCGGCCTTCTGAGCAGGCGTCGGTTCGCGCGGCGCCGGCGGCGTCACGCGGCCGAACACTTTCGTCGCCACCACCACTTCATCGCGCGGCAGACCGAGGTTGCGCAGCGACTGGCCGAAGATCGTCTCCGACATCCCGCCCGCGTACACATCGGCCGTGTCGAAGAACGTCACGCCGGCGTCGAACGAGCCCTTGACCAGGTCATCGGCGTCCCGCTGACCCAGCGCACCCAGCGACTCCCAGATGCCGCCGTTGCCGCCGAAAGTCATCGTGCCGAAACAGACCTCGGAGACCAGCAGGCCGGTGCGGCCCAGTTTCTTGTAGCGCATCGTCGTGCTCCTTGGACCCTTCGCGATGATGGCGACTATTGCACGGCTCCGCGGAGCCGGTGACAGCCCTGGCGACGCCTCGCGAGCCCCCGCGGCACCTGTGGGCCTCGCTCACCTCCCGGCGACCACTACCACTGGTAGCCTAGGCGCCCAGGATCACAAGATGTAGTATCACCCGAGTCTGAGAGCCTGCTAATCCCTGCCGGAGGAACCGCATGTCCCACGAAGAGCTCCTGGCGCTGCTCACCAAGTCGCGTGCGGTCCACGAGCGATACCTGTTCGAGGCCGATGGCGAATCGATCCGCGACGACATCGCCGAGGTCTGCATGGCCATCGACGACGTCCTGGGCAGCCAGGTGCTGACGCCGGCCGCTGGCGACATCGATCGTTCTGCGCTGGAGCGATCGGCCGCATAAGCGACGGCTGTCAAGGTCAGTCCAGGAGGGCGACGCTGCGGAAGACAGCGACAAGGGCGATTCAGAACAGGCTCAGCCTTTACCGTAGGCCGCGCGAAACGCGGCGATCAGCTCGGCGCGATCCGCGGGCCCCACGTCCGTCGCATAGACACCCTCGGGAATGTGCGCGGACGGTGCGGCGCGCGATGTCCAGATATGCGCCGCCGGGACGACCCAGGACGGATCATCGAGGGTCCCGGCAGCAATGAACACGTACTGCGGCGCGTTGGCCGGCTCGTGCCAGAGGCGCGTTCCGCACGTGGCGCAGCGCACGTAGTCCGCCTCGCGCCCGCTGTCCGCCCGCTTGCGATACCGGGCCAGCGCGCCCTGCTCGTGACGAAACGCCGCCCGGTCGGCATAGATCGTCAACAGATTCGTCGCGCCGGTGAGCTTCTGGCAGTCGCGGCAGTGACAGGCGACGGTCGCGAGCGGCGCGGCGTCGTACGAATAACGCACAGCCCCGCACAGGCAGCCGCCGTGGTGCGGCGGTGCAGGAATCGGCGGGCGATGGATCAGTCCGGTCTCGGTGCGCATGGCGTCTCCGGAATCAATCCTGGCTCACCTTGTGAAACACGATGGTGCTCACGAGACTGCCGTCCGGCCGCGTGGTGTGCTCGAGCATCAGGCCCTTGCCGAGCAGCTCGTAGCGGACGTGCAGGACCACCGATGCGCCGTTGTTGAAGCACTCGATCGTGAGCGTGTTCGATTGCAACACGTTGCGACCGACGAGCTCGCCGTCCTCGAAGCTCGCGAAACCGCGATCCGTCCCGCCACAGAGCGTCAACACCGTGTCACGGGCGGCCAGCGCGAATTTCCCGTCCTCCCGCTGTATCAGGCTGCGGCGGGCATCTCCTCCGTCCACGGGATCGACGCCCATCCAGTATCCCTGGAAGCCGTGTTTGGCCTTGGCCGTCGGCGGGGCGGGCGCCGTCTGCGACCGGGCGGGCATCGCGAGGGTGACTCCAAGCGCGGCAACCGCCAGGAGCCCGAGATGATTCCGCATCGTGCACCTCCCTCCGCAGGGACGGTGAGCGTACTCGATTTCACAACGTTTCAGATCGATTCAGAGCGCCCTCAAGACGCTCGAGTCCGGACCGCCGAAATTGGGCCCCGAAGAAACGGCAATCGTGCCGTTCTCGTGGAGGCGACAATCATGAACATCAGGAATGCGCTGCTCGCGACACTTGCAGCGCTGGCGATCGGCCACTCGACCGCCGGCCTGGCTGCCAACCCACCTTCGTACGGGCGTTCCGCGGCACCGGCGCCGCTGGAGGGAACGTGGGTCGTGACGATCAATCCGATCTTCTGCACCACCACCCCTGCAGGCAATGCGGGCGATAACGTTCCCGGGGCGCCGCAGGTGACCGCGTACCTGACCTTTGCCCGCGGCGGCACGATCACGGAAACCAACTCCAATGCCGCGTTCGAACCGGGCCAACGCGGGCCGGGTCACGGCTACTGGGAGCGGACTGGTCTGACGTCCTACCAGTTCGCGTTCCAGGCGTTTATCCAGTTCGACAGCGCCCTGCCGCCGTTCCGTTACAAGCGGGGCTACCAGCGGCTCGATCAGACCCTGGAGCTGCACACGGGCGACGAGTTCACGACCAGCGGGCCCGTGAGATTCTTTGCGGGAACCTCCACGACCGATCCCTACCTGTCGGGATGCGCGCGCTCGAGCGGCGTGCGGCTGTTCTGACTCGTTGCGGGCCTCGGCCAGGGATGGCCGGGTCCGCTGTCTTGTCTGCAGAATAGTGCCTTCAGCCGCGCCGCGGCCGCTGGGAGCGGATGTGAAGTGAGCAGGTTGAACGGCAAGATCGCAGTCATCACCGGCGGCGCCGGCGGGATCGGCCGGGCGGCCGGAGCCCTGTTCGCGCGCGAGGGCGCCTCGGTGCTCCTGGTCGACCGACCCGGCTCCGGTGTTGCCGGTACGGCACGCGACGTCGGCACCGCGGTCTCTGGCTTCGAGGCGGACGTTACCGACCCCTCGCAGGTCGACGCCTATATGCGCCAGGTCCTGGATCGCTTTGGCGGCCTGGACATCGCGCTCCTGAATGCCGGCGTCGAAGGCGTGTACATGCCGCTCGAGCAGTACCCACCCGAGACTTTCGCTCAGGTCATGGCCGTCAACGTCGGCGCGGTGTGGCTGGGACTTCGAGCGGCAGTTGCACCGATGAGGAAACGCGGCGGCGGTTCGGTCGTCATCACCTCCTCGATCCAGGGAGCGTCGGCGCTCCCCAACACGTCCGCCTACACCACCTCCAAGCACGCCGTGATCGGCATGATGAAGGGTGCCGCGCTCGAGCTCGCAAGGGACCGTATTCGCGTCAACTGCGTCATCCCCGGAATGACCGACACGCCCATGATGGACCGGATTCATAACGCCTCCGGCGCGCCGGAACAGATGCTGGCCGCCGTCAAGGTGACCATCCCGATGCGTCGCTATGCGCGGCCGGAGGAAATCGCCCGCCTGATGCTCTTTCTCGCCTCGGACGAAAGCAGCTACTGCACCGGGTCGACCTACGCAGCAGAGGGCGGGATCCTCGCGTCGTGGACGTCAACGCCCGATTGAGCAGGACTGCAAATGACACACAGCCACCGACGCGTCGTCACGGGTCACGATGAACACGGGAAATCCGTCGTCGTTTCCGACGGGCCGCCGCCGCAGCATCATCCGATGCACGGCCCGGCGGTTGGCGCGGACTTCATCGAGGTCTGGAATGCGCCGCAGGCCGTTCCGCTGCTCACCTCGGTCGAGGCACGCGAGCCCAACGAGCGCGAGTTCACGATCATGCCCGTCGCGGGGCACCTGCTCCGCATCCTCGAGGTCTACCCGCCGCAGGCCGGCGGGAAGCGCACGGTAATGCACCGCACGCAGACGCTCGACTACGTGGTGATGATCGAGGGCAAGCTGGTGCTGCTGCTCGACGACAGCGAGGTGACGCTGAAGGCGGGCGACGTGGTCGTGCAGCGTGGAACCGACCACGCCTGGGAGAACCGTTCGGACAAGGTCGCCCGCGCCGCCTTCTTCCACATCGACGCTCGATTCAGCGCAGAGCTGCTTGCGAAGCTACCGAAACCCCTCAACCTGATGCGCTGACTCGACGACGGACCGGACGTCGGTCCGCCGTTCAGATCAATGGCGCGCGACAGCTTTGTCGCGGGTCTGACGTCCAACTGCTCGTGGAGCCAACGTTCTACCTCCGGGTGGCGCCGTCGCGCCGCGCAGGTCGACCCCTGGCCTCGATCGGCTGCTGCGCGGCCCTTCTCCTCAGTCGCTCGCCGGCGGCGGGCGCGGCGACCGAGGACATTGAGTACGTGTCCGAGCATCTCGTCGAGGTGGCGATGGACCACCGCTACGCGGCGCTGCCGGTCTGGCCCCGGGAGGGAACCGCGCGCTGGAGCTTCACTGCCCAGGCCGGCTACAGCGGCACCCGGAGTGGCGAGCTGGAGCTCGCCGGCCCCACGTTGTCGGCTGCGGTACACCGCTCGTTGAATCGCGGCTGGACGGTGAGCGGCTTCGCGTTTGGGGACGATCTGTCCTTCTCCGGCAGCAACGATCTTCGGCCGATCGACGTGTCGTTCGCCGCTGGCGTTCCGCTGTCGTTACCCGCGGACGCGGACTTTATGGACCTGCAGGGATCGTCGCGCGATGTCGGCTTGGGACTGGCCGTCAGTCGCATTATCGGCAGCGGGTTCCTGGCGGGCTGGCGCTGGAGCGCGGGCGCGCTCTGGCAGCGGCTTGAGCTGAGCGGCTACTCGACGCCATATACGGTGTTGGCCGGGCCATCGGCGGGAGCGACCGGAACGATCGACTACAGCGTGCGATACTCGTACACGACCCCGTTTGCGGGTATTTCGCGGGCTTTTCCGATCGGACGATGGACTATCGAGCCGCGCTTCCTGGTGGCGGCGCCCTTGCCGCGCCGGGGTGTGGAGGGTCGGATCTCCGGTGACGGATTCGAGGTGAGCGGTAATACCGCCGATCTCGGCCGCGGCAAGAACTATGGCGACCCGACCCTCGCGATCGGCATGGTGGTCCGCTACGAGCCGTGGGGAGTCGAAGTCGACCTTGGCGCCGCGTTGACCGAAGCGGTGATCGAACCGCTGATGCACCCGGGGATCGACCAGAACATCGCCGTTTCGGCGGCGTGGCACTTCTAGCGAACGGCGAGGACGATCCTCGCCCTCAAGGCTCTCGAGCCGACTCGAGAGGATCCTCCGGTGTCGCGCCATGCTCGGCGGGAAGCGAGCTCGTCTGCCGCTCGACCATGCGGCGCACACGGGGTCCGGCGGGGCCGCGATGCAGCGCCCGGAGGCGTTCCGGGACGTTCGCGTCGTCCTGGGTCAGGCGGCTGTTCAACCGCACGTAGTCGAGCCACGTCGGCGTCTCGTAGCGCTCGAACCAGAGGCGCGGATCCGAAAGATCGCGCAGCAGCCGCCAGTTGCGCGCGCCGTCGCGTCGGCGGATGCGACGCCGCTCGCCCATCGCCCGGAGGAACTCGAGGACATCATCCTCGTCGATCACGTACTCGATCGTCACCACAACCGGGCCCGTGCGCGAATCGACCGGCAGCGCGGTACTCGGCTCCCTCCACGGACGCAAGGGATCGAGATTCCGGTCGACGGTTTGCGACAGCGGCAGCCAGCGGCCAAGCAACGTGCAGGCGAGGACCGCGACGGCCGCCACGAGCAACGCCGTTCGAATACTCGTGTCCTGCGCGCACTCACCCCAGAGCCAGCTTCCCGCCGCAACCCCGCCAAACGCGGCCATCTGGTAGAGCGCCAATGCGCGGGCCACGACCCAGCGGGGTGCGGACAACTGAACCGCGACGTTGAACGTTGCGAGGGTCAGCAGCCAGCCCGCCCCGGCCGCCAGCAGCGCCGTCATCGTCAGCACCAGGTTCGTGCTGAGCCCGACCATCGCCGTCGCGACGGCCATCGCGCCGCCGGCCAACCGGACGATCCCCTCTGTCGTCAGTCTGCGGCGCAGCTGCGGTACGAGCATCGCGCTGCCGACCGCGCCAACCCCGAAAGCGCCGAGGAGCAAGCCGAGGGTCAAGGGTCCGCCCGCGATCAGTTCCTTCGCTACCACGGGCATCAATGCCATCACGGCGCTCGCGCCCGCACAGAACACCGCGCTGCGGATGAGCACGGTGCGAATCATGGGTGACATCGCGACGTAGCGCACGCCCGCACCCATGGCGGTCCCCAGCGTCTCGCGCGGCAACACCGACGGAGCCGAGGCTGGTCGCCATCGCGCGAGGACCGCGATCAGCGGCAGGTAGCTCGCCGCGTTCACCGCAAACGCGGCAGCGCTGCCAGCGGCCGCCACGATCGCCCCGCCGATGGCCGGACCGAGGCTGCGGGCGATGTTGAATGCCATGCTGTTCAGCGCAACGGCACTGGGCAGCTCCGCACGCGGCACCATGTCACCGACGGCCGCCTGCCAGGCCGGGGCGTTGAATGCCATGCCGCACCCTATGAGGAAGGTGAACAGCAGCAGGCGCCACGGTGTAATCAGGTCGAGCCAGGCGAACACCATCAGCGCGATCGAGGCCGCCAGCATGAAGAACTGCGCCGCGAGCATCACCTTGCGCCGATCGAAATTGTCGGCCGCAGCTCCGGCGAGCAGCGAGAGCAGCATCACCGGCAGAGCGACCGATGCCTGCACCAGTGCCACCATGTCCACCGAGCCGGCGATCGTAAGCATCAACCACGCCGCGCCGACCGACTGGATCAACCCGCCGATATTCGACAGCGAGCTGGCAATCCAGACGCCCCGAAACACGGGTATGCGCAGGGGCGACATCGTCGAGCCCCGCGGCGGCGTTGGCCCAGTCGCGTCACGCGCGACCGATCCGCCGATCGCGTCACCCGCGACGGATGGGTCGGAAGGAGAAGGAGCGGCCTCAGCCACGCCGGTAGCTCTTCCGCGAAACGACGTCAAACCAGATAGCGATATTCACAGCGAGCCATGCTGCAACGGCGGTCCGGGGGTGTCCACTTGTTTTCTGCTCAGCGGCGTGGCGCGGTTACGCGGCCACTGTTGTAATCTCGCGGCATGAACCATCGACTGCAGTGCCAGTGCGGCGCGATTCGTGGCCACCTCGCATTGCCAGCGACTGCGATAAGAGCCATCTGCTACTGCAAGGACTGCCAGGCGTTCGCGCGGTACCTTGGCCGCGCCGGGGACGTGCTCGACGAGCACGGTGGCACCGACATAGTGGCCACGCAGCCGTCTCACGTACGATTCGAGCAGGGCCTCGACGCGCTGGCGTGCATGTCGTTATCCGAGAGCGGGATTCTGCGGTGGTATGCGAGCTGTTGCCGAACGCCGCTCGGCAACACTCCTCGCGACCGCAAGACGCACTACGTCGGTCTCGTCCACAGTTGCCTGGCGTCGGAGCCGCTGGACGCGTCGTTCGGTCCAGCGCGTCTACATTTCAATGCGAAGTCGGCCCGCGGGAATGTCCGCGATACCCCTCTCAGCACAGTCCTTGCAATACTCAAGCTCATGGGCTGGATCATTCCGGCCAGGCTGACCAGCCGCCACCGCGAGAATCCCTTCTTCGACACGGCGAGTGGGGACCCGATCAGGCAGCCGCAGGTGCTGAGCAAGACCGAAGTCTCCGCTCTCAAGGGCGCGGTCTAATCCGGCGCTCGTGCGAGCTCGGGCTCGGCATAGCCGCGGGCCCGCGATGTCCCGAGGACCGAGCCAACGATCACCAGCGGAAAGCCGATCACCATCCCGAGCGTCACCGGCTCGGACAACACGATCGCGCCGAGTACGATCGCGACTGCTGGATTCACGTAGGTAATGACCGTGGCCCGCGCTGGCCCGACCTCCGCGATCAGCGCGAAGAACACGAGGAACGCGGCGGCGGTGCAGAGCACGCCCAGCCCGACCACCGACCAGGCAGCGGATGCGGGGATTTCCTCGGGCCATACCATCGGCGCGAACGGCGCATAGACGAGCGTAGCCACGATCAGCGAGGCGGTGACGACGCCGATCGCCGGCACGCCTTTCAGCTTGCGATCGACGATGATCGGGCCGATGGCATAACAGAGCGCCACGACCATCGTCGCAGCCACGGCCGGCAGGTCCGAGAAGTGGATGTCGATGCCCACCAGCAGCGCAACGCCCGCAAACCCGATACCGAGTCCAAGCAGCCGCCGCGGCTCGAGCCGTTCATGACCGAGCTTCGTGACGATCAGGGCCGCGAAGAGCGGCACAACAGCAAGCAACAGGCCCGCGGTCGAGCTGTTCAACCGCGTCTCTGCATGCCCGAGCAGCAGCCAGGGCACGCTGATCTCGACCAGTGTGTATGCGAGGAGCCACTGCCACCTGCGAAACCCCGCGACGAGCTCCTTGCGATGCCATGCGATCGGCAGCAGCAGCAACGCACCGATCAAGCAACGTGAGCCCGCGACCACCAGGGGATCGACGGCGCTGACCGCGATGCGGATCAGCAGATAGGGCATACCCCACAGCACACCCAGGGCGATAAAGAGAATCCAACCGCGCTTTGTCACCTGTGAATTGTAGAGAGTGCCGTCACTCGATCCAATGTGCTTTCGATCAGCCGAGCGATCGCGAGAGAATGCGATGGAGTGAGCATGCGAAATGGCCGGTCCGCACCATCTTCCCTGCGAAACGCCCGAGGCATACAAGTGCCGCGGCGGCGTTCCTCAGGACACACGCTGGGTGCTTCCCGCCACGATTCTCGGGTCGAGCATGAGCTTCATCGACGGTTCGGTCGTGAACGTTGCGTTGCCGGCCATTCAGCGCGACCTCGCGACCGGCTTCGGAACGTTACAGTGGGTATTCAACGGATACATGCTGTCGCTGGCCAGCCTGATCCTGTTCGGCGGTGCAGCCGGCGACCGTTTCGGGCGTCGGCGCATCTTCATCGTCGGGCTGCTGATCTTCGTCGCGGCTTCCGTGGCCTGCGGCCTGGCGACGTCGCCTTCCTGGCTGGTCGCTGCCCGTTTCACGCAGGGCGTGGGCGCCGCGTTGCTGACCCCGACGAGCCTGGCGATCGTTGGGTCCTCGTATAGCGGCGACGCGCGTGGCGCAGCGCTCGGCACCTGGGCCGCAGCCGGCGCGCTCACCGCCGCGCTCGGACCTCCGCTGGGTGGCTGGCTCGTCGACACGATTGGCTGGCGTTCGATCTTCTTCCTCAATCTGCCGATCGGCGCCGCGGCGTTCCTCCTCGCGCTCAGGCTTCCGGCGGATCAGCCCGTCAACCAGTCGACGCCGCTGGACCAGAGCGGAGCCGTTCTCGCGGTCGTATCACTCGCATTGCTGACCTTTGGCTTGATCTCGCTCGGCGAGCGCGATCTGACGAGCGGTGTCGTTGCCCTGGTCTGCGCGGCACCGGCGATCTGGATCTTCGTTCGACGTGAAGCGCATGCGCCCGCGCCGATGATGCCGCTCGCGCTGTTCCGCGAGCGGGCGTTCAGCGGAGCCAATGCGCTTACCTTGCTGCTCTATGCCGCACTGGGCGGCGCCTTGTTTGTGCTGCCGCTCGTGCTGATGGAGGTTCACGGCTACTCCGCGGCGGCCGCCGGTGCGTCGTTGCTGCCCTTCTCGGTCATCATCGGTCTCGGGTCGCGTCGATCCGGCGGATTGATCCATCGGTTTGGCGCGCGCCTGCCGCTCGTGGTCGGTCCGACCGTTGCCGCAGCAGGCTTTGTAAGCCTGGCCCTGACCGGCAGCAACGCAAGCTACTGGAGCGGTTTCCTGCCCGGGCTCGTCATCGTCAGCATCGGGATGACCATCACCATCGCGCCGCTGACCACGACGGTGTTCGACTCCGCACCCGACGAGATGAGCGGTACGGCGTCAGGCATCAACAACGCGGCGGCGCGCGCCGGCAGCCTCGTTGCGATCGCGGCGCTCGGTCTCGCGGTCGCCGCAACAGTGCCGGACGTCGACGGCGCCGGTCTGGCGAGTGCCTACCGTCCAGCGATGATCGCCGCGGCCGCGCTCGCAGGATTGAGCGCACTCACCGCGGCGCTCACCATCCAGGCGCGTACGCAGGAACGCGCTTAGGTACCTTCGCTCATCCGTCAGACCTGGGTGCGCTCACTTGATCGCTTGCGACCGGTTACCGTATCTGAGACACTTTGTCCCACATATGGACAGTAAGGCGCAGCGGCCTGCCCTTCGAGCCTGCCGTCAATGGCTGGTGCCCATTGCCCGCTGGCTGCTCCGCTCGGGGGTGACCTGGAAGGAATTCTCGGAGCTCGCCCGTGCGATCTTCGTGCGTGTGGCCACCGACGAGTTCGGGGTCCGAGGCCGTCCCACGAACGTCTCGCGCGTTGCCCTCCTTACCGGGCTGTCACGCCGCGACGTGCGCCGAGTCCGTGACGCGGATGCGCCCGGCTCGGCCGGCGCCGAGCAGTCGCTCAACACCGCGAGCCGCGTCCTGAGCGGCTGGCACCTCGACGTCGAGTTTCTCGATGAGCGGGGCCAGCCACAGGTGCTGCCCGAGAAAGGACCGGGGCCATCGCTGGGTGCGGTGCTGCGGCGCTATGCCGGCGACATCCCGACCACGGCGCTGGTGAAGGAGCTGGTGCGCGCGGGATCCATCGAGCGTCTCGCCGATGGCCGCTACCGCGTGCTGCGCCGGTACTACATGCCGCGCGCCGCCGACGCCGAATCGATCGAGCGCGCCGGGCACGTGCTGTCGGACCTCGCCACGACGGTCGAGTACAACTTGTCCCGGCGCACCGCGGATCCCTCGCGTTTCGAAGGTCGCGCGCAGAGCCTCAGGGTCGACGCCCGACAGCTGCCGGCCTTTCGCGCCTTTCTCGAGCGCGAGGCGCAGGGATTCCTCGAGCGCGTCGATGACTGGCTGAGCACCCACGAAGTCGATCCGGCCGACCGCGATGCGGTGCCGCTGCGCATTGGCGCCGGCGCCTACGCCATCCACTCGCTTCCGCCTGGAGAAAGCCCATGAGTCCGACCCGCGTGTCCGCGCTGGGCGTAAGCGTCTTCACCGCCCTGGCGGTGATCGCGTGCGGCGGCGGTGGGAGCGGCGGCATGACCGCCGGCATCGACCGCGGCGGAATCACGATCGCTCAGGGCCCGATCACGGGCTTTGGCAGCGTGATTGTCAACGGCGTGCGCTTTTCGACCACCGGCGCGACCATCCTCGTGAACGGCGTAGCGGCCACCGAGGCGGACCTCGCGATCGGGCAGGTTGTTCGCGTCGAGGGCACGGTCGATGCAGGCGGGACAACCGGGACGGCCCAGTCCGTCACTTTCGAAGACAACGTCACGGGGCCGATCGAGAGCATCGATCTCGCGAGCGGACGGCTCGTCGTGCTCGGCCAGCCCGTTCAGACCGGCCCCGCGACGTCCTTCGACGACGGCATCGTGCCTCGCAGCCTCGAAGGACTCGCGGTCGGTGATCGCGTCGAGGTGAGCGGCCTCGTCGCTGCTGATGGCGTCATCAATGCGACGCGCATCGAGCGCAGCGCCGCGGCCGACGACCTCGAGGTCCGCGGCACGGTGAGCGGGCTCGATGCCGACGCCCGCCATTTCGCCATCAACGAGCTCGAAGTCGACTATTCGGCCGCGCAGCTCGAGGACTTTCCTGCGGGCGGTCCTGCCGACGGCGACCTGGTGGAAGTCCACGGCACGCTCGATGCCGGAGGTTTGCTGGTCGCGAGCCGCGTCGAGCGCAAGGATCGAGCCCTGCCCGGAGACGAGGACGACCAGGCGGATCTCGAGGGGCTTGTGACGCGGTTCGTTTCCGCGACGGATTTCGACGTGGCCGGTCAGCCCGTCACGACCAACGCGGACACCGAGTTCCGCGACGGCTCGGCGAACAACCTGGCCCTCGGTGTCAACGTCGAGGTCGAAGGCAACTTCGATGGCAGCGGCCGCGTGGTCGCCGACAAGATCGAGTTCCGCCACTCCGCCGACGCCGAGATCCGCATCGACGGATTCGTAGACGAGGTCGATTCGTCTGCCGGCACGCTGGTCGTGCTGGGGGTGACCGTGCGCACAGACGCGGTGACCCGCTTCGAGGATCACAGCGAAGACCGTCTAAAGGAGTTCGCCATAGGCGATCTGCGCGTGGGCGACTTCGTCGAATTACGCGCCTACGACGATGGCGCCACGCTGATCGCGACGCGGCTCGAGCGCGACGATCCCGAGGACGAGGTCGAGGTGCGCGGCCGCGCGCGCGATCTCGCGGCGCCGACCTTCCGCGTCGCAGGGGTTGCCGTCGAGACGACCCCTGGTACCGAGTTCGAACGCGAGGATGAAGCGATCGACGCCTCGACGTTCTTCGACGAGGCAGATGGCCGGCTCGTCAAGGTCGACGGCCAGTGGGATGGCAGCAAGTTGACGGCGGACAAGGCGGAAATCGAGGAGAACGACGACTGATGTACATCGGACCAAGGTTACGCACCCCCGGACCGTAGGGTCATTAGGGAGCACGCACCCCCGGACCTAACGGTCCGTTTGCGGGCGGGCGACGTCAGTCCCCGCCCGCTTTTTCTTCTGCACGCGGGCGCAACGCCAGGTCGCGGCTGGCGATCTGGCCGAGCGGATTCGGGCGATAACCCTCAACCCAGGGTTGCACGAGACGCTTGGTGACACGGAAGAACACCGGGATTACCGGCATGTCGTCGAGCAGCTGTGCGTCGGCGCCGGCGAGCTGCTCGAGACGCTGCGCCTCGTCCGCCGCGGCGCGCGACGCCACGAGCAGCCGATCGTAGGCCGGGCTCGAGTAGCCGAGCGTATTCTGCGGATGGCCTGATTCGAAGAGCCCGAGGAAGGCCTCCGGATCGACGAAGTCGGCGGACCAGCCAAGGCGGATCAGGTCGCACTCGCCCGGCGCGCGGCGCGTCGCGAGATAGACGTTCCACTCGAGCTCGACCACGCGCACCTCGACGCCGAGCGTTGCATGCCACATGTCGGCGAGAGCAACCGCCGTGCGATGGTGGTTGTCGCTGGCATCGGTGCAAAGCACCAGCGGCCGCGCAAACGGCGCAGAGGCGGTTGCGATGTGCCAGGCGCTGCGCGCTGCGGCCTCGCGCTCGGTGGCCGGCTGCCCGGCCCAGGCGTAGCGCGCCCCCGCATAGCCCGGCAGGCCGTCCGGAACCCAGCCATACGCGGGCCGCTCACCGGCGCCCGTGACTAGCGAGGTGATCCGCTCGCGATCGATCGCGAGCGCCAGGGCGCGGCGCATCTCGTGCGATGGCAGCCGCCCGAGGTTCACCGCGTAGGCATAGACGCTGAGATACGGGTCGGCGCGAAGCTGGTCGGGCAGCTTCGCTCGCAGGTCCGCGAACTGCGAGTTCGGCACCTCGCTCGTGAGGTCGAGCGCATTCGTCCGGAAGCGCGCAACCTCGGCGCCGAGATCGACGAGCGGCAAGTGGACGATACGGTCGATCGCCACCGTCGCCGCATCGTGGAAGCGCTCGTTTCGAACCAGCTCGATCTTCTCGCCCGGGAT
>Ga0075421_100003226_pt1 | contig 19499 bp, 17 predicted proteins | sample SoiMetdeltSBSDD5_FD_75292 | JGI IMG/M metagenome (GOLD analysis project Ga0075421, IMG submission 75292) | Bulk soil microbial communities from a Populus tree surrounding site in Tennessee, USA - Soil MetaG P. deltoides SBSDD5 | ecosystem: Environmental > Terrestrial > Soil > Tree plantation... | reverse complement strand
CTCCTTCCGCGATCGCGGTAACCCGCGCGCCTGCAATAGGAGCCCGCGCCGGATCGAGCACTCTACCCTGAAAGGAAACTCGTGGCGCCTGTGCAAACATCTGACCTGCGATTGCAGTGGCGACGAGTGATCCCAGAGCCGCGCGGAAGACCCGCCGTCGTGATTTTCCAAGCATCTCTTCTCTCCAGTCGGCTGGTTGTCGCTTACAATAAGGGACGTCGCCAGCCTTTCAGGTTGTCGATTGGCAGGTCTTCACGGAGCTCGGCTAGAGTTTTACGTGGAGACCTGTCGCTATTTTCTGTGTCTGTTCAATAGAAAGCCGGATATCCGACCTCTTTGGTCTATATTAGAGAACGAACCGTGTCGTGTCAACAACAATTTGCAAGTCAGTTGCAATTCATCACAATCGTCCACCGCTACTTTTAGGAATTCAATGAGATGCGGGCGACGAGAATTGCAAATGAGTTAGAATTCGCGGCTGTTAACCAGCGTGTCGAGCATTCGAAGGCGTCGCAACAGCCGATCCAAATGATCGAGGCGTAGCGCATTCGCGCCATCCGACAGCGCGTGTTCAGGATCGTCGTGCACCTCGACGAACAGGCCGTCGATTCCTACCGCGACTGCAGCGCGCGATAGTGTTTCGATGAACTGCGGCTGTCCGCCCGAACCGGAGCCGGCGCCGCCCGGCAATTGAACGCTGTGGGTGGCATCGAAGATCAAGGGCCATCCGAAGTCACGCATCGCCGGCAATCCACGCATGTCGACCACCAGGTTGTTGTAGCCGAAAGACGAGCCGCGTTCGGTTAGCAGAACCTTTGAATTTCCGGTCGACGCGACTTTCTCGGCGGCGTGCCGGAACTCCTGGGGTGAAACAAATTGGCCCTTCTTGATATTCACGATGCATCCTGTTCGTCCGGCTTCGACTAGTAGATCTGTTTGGCGGCAGAGGAATGCGGGGATCTGCAGAATGTCGACGATTTCGGCGGCGCGGCCGGCTTGCGCGGGCTCGTGGATATCGGTGAGGACGGGGTAGCCCGCAGCTTTCACTTTGGCGAGAATGCGGAGACCCTCGACCAGGCCTGGGCCGCGATATGACGTCACGCTGGTGCGATTCGCTTTGTCGAACGACGCCTTGAATACGTACGGGCCGGCAATGTCGCCGATCGCCTTCGCCATGCGGAGCACGTGCTCTTCGCTCTCGATGACGCAGGGTCCTGCGATGAGAGCTAGCGGATGGCCCGCGCCGAAGCGAACGCTGGGGGTGACTTCAATCACCGACGGAGTATTGGACATTCCGCAGCAACGGTCCGGCGAGGCGCCTCTTGCGATGCTCGTAGGCGGCGGCGATGAACGCCCGAAACAGAGGATGCGGCTCGAGTGGCTTGGATTTGAATTCGGGATGGAACTGGCAGCCGAGATACCAGGGGTGGTCGCCGATCTCGCAGATCTCGACGTAGGTGCGATCGGGAGTCTCGCCGGTGATCCTTAGTCCAGCGGCGGTGAGTATCTCTTCGTATTCGCGATTGAACTCGTAACGGTGGCGATGGCGCTCGCTGATCTCGGGCGCGTTATATGCCTGCCGCGCAAAGCTTCCCTCTTTCAGGAGGCAATCCCAGGCTCCGAGCCGCATCGTGCCACCGAGTTCGTCGACGCCTTTGAGCTCGCGCAGTTTGTAGATTACGCGGTGAGCGGCGCCGGGATCGAACTCGCTTGAATTTGCTTTTTCGAGTCCGCAGACGTTGCGCGCATATTCGATGACCATAGTCTGCATCCCGAGACAGATGCCGAAGTAGGGTACCTTGTTCTCTCGCGCGTAGCGGATGGCATTGATCATTCCCTCGATGCCGCGCTTGCCGAAGCCGCCGGGGACCAGGATTGCGTCGAAATCGTCTAGCTGGCGCTCCCAGTTTTCGCCATCGACGCCTTCGGCTTCGATCCAGTTAATTTTCACGGCAAGGTTGTGGGCCAGAGCGCCGTGAATCAGCGCTTCCTTGAGGCTCTTGTAGGAATCCTCATATTCGACATACTTGCCGACCAGACCAATCGACACTTCGTCATCGGGATCGCGCAGCGCAGTCAACATTTGGTTCCAGCGCGTGAGATTGCGCGGGCCGGCGATCGATTCAAGATCGAGATGCTTCACAATGATCTCGTCCACGCCTTCGGCGGCGAACACGGGCGGAACTTCGTAGACCGATTTGACGTCGCTCGCGGTCACGACGGCGTCCTCGTCGACGTCGCAGAATAGCGCAATCTTCTCCTTCATGTCCTTGGGGAGAATGCGCTCGGAGCGGCAGAGCAGGATGTCGGGTTGAATACCCAGGGCGCGCAGCTCCTTGACGCTGTGCTGCGTGGGCTTGGTCTTCAACTCCTGCGCGGCGGCGATCCAGGGGACGAGCGTCACGTGGACGAATATGCAGTTGTCCTTGCCTTTTTCGTGGCGGATCTGACGGATCGCTTCGAGGAAGGGCAGCGACTCGATATCGCCGACGGTGCCGCCAATCTCGACGATGACGATGTCGACATCATCGGAAACTTTGCGCACGGCCGCCTTGATTTCGTTGGTCACGTGCGGAATCACCTGCACGGTCTTGCCGAGATAATCGCCGCGACGCTCGCGGGAGATGATCTGCTCGTAGATGCGTCCGGAGGTGAGATTGTTGGCTTGGGTGAGCTTGGCGTGGGTGAAGCGCTCGTAGTGGCCGAGGTCGAGATCGGTCTCGGCGCCGTCGTCGGTGACGAAGACTTCGCCGTGCTGGAACGGGCTCATGGTGCCGGGATCGACATTGAGGTAGGGGTCGAATTTCTGCAGAGTGACGCGCAGGCCGCGGCTCTCGAGCAGACATCCGATCGAGGCGGCGGCGATTCCCTTCCCCAGCGATGAGACGACGCCTCCGGTCACAAAGATGTATTTAGCCATTCTGTTTCGCGCTCTCCAAGGACGCTTCGAATAGTTGGGATACCCGTTCCAGGTCGGCGGGCGTGTCCACGCCCAGAGATTCGTACTCGGTTTCGACAACTCTTATCGCGTGGCCGTTCTCAAGAGCGCGCAACTGCTCGAGGCGCTCGGCCTTTTCCAGCGGTCCTACTGGCATGGCAGAGTAGCCGAGCAGGAAGTCGCGCTCGTAGACGTAGAGACCGATGTGCTTGAAGTAGGCGGCTCCGCCGTGGGGGATCGGCGAGCGAGAAAAGTACAGCGCGAGGCCGGATTGGCTCATGACCACTTTCACCACGTTAGGATCGGTGATCTCGTGCGCCTGTTCGATGCGCTTGGCGATGGTTCCCATCGGCGCGTCGGGCTCGTCGAGCATAGGAAGAATTGCGGCGTCGATCGCGGAGGGATCAATTAGAGGCTCGTCGCCCTGCACGTTGACGATCAGCTTCGCGTCGGGATATGTGGAGGCGACTTCGGCTACGCGATCGGAGCCGGACAGGTGGTCGGAGCGCGTCATTCGCACCTGGGCGCCGAATCGGCGGGCTTCTTTGAAGATGCGATCGTCGTCAGTGGCGATGACGACGTTGGAAAGATACCGCGCCATCGAGACACGTTCGTAAACATGCTCGATCATCGACTTGGAGCCGATGCGGGCGAGCGCTTTTCCAGGGAAACGCGATGACGCGTATCGCGCAGGTATAACACCCAGGATTTTGCGGTGCACAAAAGATGATAACAAAAACGTGGGGGATCTGTCTGATGGCAGCGCGTTAAAAGCTGGTTGATCTTTTCCTGAAAGCTCAGCCGTAGCCGTAGCGCCAAGAACTCAACTGGGCGAGTACGCACAGTGAAAATCCGATGTAGGTTCTTGGTGATCTCAGCATATCTAATCCGACAAGCGTAGGAAGTTCCTTGTTCATTACCGGATGGAGAACGATGATGGCGGGAACAACGAACAGCATGGGGATATACGGAAAGTTTCGCCAGCCTTCCAGGGCAAGTCTCACTATGGTTCCTATGCAGGCTCCTGCGATCATCAGTCGCCAAAAGAACTTCCTCGAAACAAGTGCGCTAATCTTTGCAGGCCTACTCGACAATCCTATCTCCGGCAAATAAAAAGGCACAGCCGTTTCGGGCTGGGTGAGTCTGATGACCTTTGGAATTCGTCGATAGTTGGGCGGAACGCACAGGTCCGCTACTAACTACAGTTCCATGAGCTGGGCGATCCGAGTTTCGATTACGCGGGAGAATCCTTCGATCTCAGCCGGCGAATAGCCCGCGGCTTCGAAGGCGCTGCGGATCTGACGGGGCGACAGCCGAGATAGAAGCTGTCCGATCCACTTCGCGTCTTCGCGAGGGATGTTTTTGTTGAACGACCGCCGGTCGAGATGAGTAATGTACTGGATAAAATGTGGCACAACCATGAGGCTGAGCATCTTGGGGCGGCTGGGGGTTTGGAAATTCACGTACTCCGGCGTCACTTTGCGGATGAACTTCGAGCGCATGTAGGTGTCCACGTCTGATTTCTTGGCGCGAACCGCGAACCCGGTTACTCCGAAAACGGCTCCTACGTCGCTCACCAGGTAAATCTGGTCTGAACTGTTTGGCAGCGCGTATATTGCGTTGTTCGAGTCCTTCAAATCCCAGTTGTTGACCAGCGCAATTAGAACCTTCAGTCCATTCAGCTCACGTGTGGTCGGCACGCGACGCCATTTCCAATATCCGACTTTGGTAGCATCGCCGGGACGACGTTCCATCCGCGCGTTGCGCATCGAACCGTCCGGGGAAATATGACTCTGTCCACGGCGAAGGCGCGGCATGTTGGCTACTCGAAGGACCGGCACGAGATAATCCTCATCGGTGAAATAGCCCACGGCCCAGATGAGCCGCGTTGCCGCCGTTTCTGCGCGTGATTCGGGGCCGAGCTTTACTTTCCAATCCGAGCCGTCCTGGTCGCGAACGACAAACTTCGTGTTGAGTCCTTCGAGATCTTCTTCCACGAAGGTGAACTTGCCTCGTGGCTGGCGGCTCTTGCCTCCGGCGCCATAGAAGAGGTCACGAGCTGCGATGTTGCCCGGATCGCGCCATATAAGGGGACTCTCGTCCACTTTTTCGACGTTATTGGCCGCGCCGGCGCCGCCCGGAAAACTTAGGGCAACTATACCGACCAGAAATGTAGGCACAAGTGTTTTCATAAGCATCAGGCTCATCCCCTTCGCGAAGTGGCGACCGCGAGATACGTTGCACGATTGTGACCAAACAATGGCGCCCTTGCATTAGTTTTTCTGATATATCAGTAGGCATTTACGCGAGTAATGCTTTCGACTGACGACGCAACGGTCGGAACCGTGATCGAGAACAAGCTGCAGTTCCGCTGGGAGGCGTTCAATGTGCTGAACCACCCGGTGTGGGCCTTGCCGAATCGTGGCGTCAACAACCCCGCTGTTTGGGAAGATCACGGGGACGGTTGGCAACCTGCGGCAGATGCAGTTCGCGCTCAAGTACATTTTTTAGCGCTTGTTGAAAAAGCAATGGCAGGCTACCAGCCTGCCCTACGCTTGCCCTTGATGGGGCAGGCTGGTAGCCTGCCATTGCTTTTTCAACTCCTAGTCAATCGCCTGAGGAGTACAATGTCCCCATGAAATCCTCGACGCTTTCACGGTCTTTTATACTTGCTGCGAGTCTCGCCTACGCAACTCTGCTCGCAGCGCAAGGAAATCCGGCGTGGCGCGAACCGTTCGAGCCGCATAAGGTCATCGACAATATTTACTACGTGGGGACTAAAGGGCTTTCCACGTACCTGATCACATCGCCGGAAGGTCACATCGCGATCAACAGCAGTTTCGACTGGACGGTACCGATGATCCGGGCAAATGTCGAAAAGCTCGGGTTTAAGTTTTCGGACATCAAGATTCTGCTCATCAGCCACGCGCATGGCGATCACTGCGCGGGCAGCGCTCTGTTCAAGGAGCTCAGCGGAGCGAAGTACATGGTGATGGAAGGGGACGTCCCCGAGGTCGAGAAGCCGACCGGCGGCCGGTATCCGGGGTTGAAGGTCGATCGGGTGCTGAAGGACGGTGACGTGGTTAAGCTGGGCAATAACGTTCTCACGGCTCGCCTCACTCCCGGCCATACGAAGGGCTGCACCACGTGGACCATGAAGGCGCGGGAGGGTGGCAAAACCTATGATGTCGTGATCATCGGCAGCCCGAATGTGAATGCCGGATACAAGCTGGTGAACAACGAGCAGTATCCGCAGATCGCCGAAGATTACGAGCGGATGTTCCGTGTCCTGAAATCGCTGAGCGCCGACGTTTACCTCGGAGCGCATGGAGACTACTACGATATGGTGGCGAAGTTCGCCCGGATGAAGCCCGGCGCCGCGAACCCGTTTATCGACCCCGACGGTTACAAGCGTTACATTTCCGACAAAGAGCAGGAATTTCGCACGAAGCTGGCGGCGCAGAAGAAATAACATCGATTCCTGATATACTCGGAGTAACGAATGGGAAGGTCCTATGACATCCCGCAGCCAACTCCAATCGCACCTGCTTGTATTTGCATCCCTTTTGCTCACCTCAGTTCTATGGAGCCAGTCGGATAAGCCGCGCGTTTCCGTCGACCCGCGGGCGAAGCCCGTCGCTCCAGCACCCGCCGGGCCCCGAACGGACATCCGTATCGACACCACGGTAGTCCAGATTCCGGTGACGGTGACTGATCCGCTCAACCGGTTCGTAACCGGACTGGAGAAGGAACATTTCCGGCTGTTTGAAGACAAAGTGGAACAGCAGATCAGCTATTTCGCCAGCGAGGATGCGCCGCTTTCGATCGGCCTGGTCTTCGATACCAGCGGCAGCATGGGAAACAAGCTGAATAAGTCACGCCAGGCTGTCGCCCAGTTTTTCAAGACGGCGAACCCGGAGGATGAGTTCTTTCTGGTTCAATTTAACGACCGGCCGGAGGTGACGCAAGACTTCACCACCAATCTCGAAGATATCCAGAGCCGCTTGATGTTCACCCAGCCCAAGGGGCGGACGGCATTGCTCGACGCGGTCTACATGGCGCTCCACAAGATGAAGAAGGCGCGCAATCCGCGTAAGGCGCTGCTCGTCATCTCCGACGGCGGTGACAATAGCAGCCGATACACAGAGAGCGAAATCAAGAATCTGGTGCGCGAGGCTGACGTACAGATTTACGCCATCGGGATTTTCGAGCCAGTCGGCGCGCGCGGCAGGACGGCTGAGGAGCTTAGCGGGCCGGGACTGTTGAACGAGATGGCGGAACAGACCGGCGGGCGGCATTTCGCTGTGGAAAACCTGAACGAGCTGCCCGATGTCGCGGCGAAGATCGGGATCGAGTTGCGGAACCAGTACATTCTCGGCTACTCGCCTGTTAGCAAGGAACGGGACGGTAAGTATCGCAAAGTGCTGGTCAAGCTGGTCGCTCCCAAGCGCATGCCGCCGTTACGGGCGTTCTTCCGGCAGGGCTATTTCGCGCCTGTCCAGTAGCTGTTCACGCCCTCCACATTTTTCCGTTGCAGTCCGCTAGCTGACGCTATACTAGTATCGAAAAAATGCAAGACACCCCCTTTGTCCACCTGCACTGCCACACCGACTATTCCCTTCTCGACGGCGCTTGCGAAATCTCACAACTGATCGATCTGGTGGCCGAGCAGAAGATGCCGTCGGTCGCCATGACCGACCACGGCAACCTGTTCGGCGCGGTGCAATTCTACAATACGGCTAAGGCGAAGGGTGTGCATCCGGTGATCGGGTGCGAGGTGTACGTCTCGCAGGAGGGCCACAAGACCCGCTCGCGCACCGATCGATACAACCACCTGGTTCTGCTTTGTGAGAACCGGGAAGGCTATCGCAATCTCATCGACCTGGTTTCGACGGGATATCTCGAAGGGTTCTACAGCAAGCCGCGAATCGACAAGGATTTGCTCGCAGCCCGATCGAAGGGACTCATCGCGATGTCGGCTTGTCTGCGCGGCGACATCAACGAGACGATTCTCGCCGACCGGTACGATGAGGCCCGTCGTCTGGCGTACTCCTACAGCGATATTTTCGGCAAGAACAATTTCTTCCTCGAAGTTCAGGATCATGGCTTGGAGCAGGACAAGCGGCTCATCCCGGTGGTGAATCAGCTTTCGCAGGAGACGGGTATTCCGCTGGTCGCCACCAACGATTCGCACTATCTGCGGCGGGAGGATGCGAGGGCGCACGAGATCCTGATGTGCATTCAAACCGGAAAGACCATGAGCGATCCGGCGAGGATGCATTGGGACCATCCTGATTTTTACCTGAAGTCGCGCGACGAGATGATGAAGTTGTTCGGCGAGCTCGAGGATGCCGTCAACCGTCCGTGGGAGATCGCGCAGCGCTGCCAGGTGAAGCTCGAAAAGGTGACGCAGCCGTTTCCGAAGTTCGATGTGCCGTCCGAACACAATGTCGACACCTACTTCGCGCACGTCGCGCGGCACGGGTTTGAGAAGCGGCGGACACGGCTCGAAGCCCTGCGCGCTTCCGGCTACCTGAAACACGATCTACCGGAGTACATCGAGCGTCTCGAACGCGAGATCACGATGATCCAGCAGATGAAGTTCTCGGGCTACTTCCTGATTGTGTGGGACTTCATCCGCTTCGCCAAGCAGAGCTCGATTCCGGTAGGACCTGGACGGGGATCGGCGGCGGGGAGCCTGGTGAGCTATGCGATGGAGATCACCGACATCGATCCGCTGCAGTATGGGCTACTGTTCGAGCGCTTCCTCAATCCGGAGCGCATCAGCATGCCCGATATCGACATCGATTTCTGCACCAACGGGCGCGGCAAGGTGATTCAATATGTCACCGAGAAGTATGGGCGCGAGCAGGTCGCTCAGATCATCACGTTCGGCACGCTCGGCGCGCGGGCGGCGATCAAGGACGTCGGGCGTGTGCTCGATATGAGCTTCGCCGATGTCGAGCGGATCACCAAAATGGTGCCGAACGTCCTGAACATTGGGCTCGAGGATTCGTTTAAAGCGGAGCCCGGATTTGCGGAGGCGGCGCGCAAAGATCCCCGCGTGGCGGAGGTGATGGAAGTGGCGCTGCGCCTGGAAGGACTTTGCCGCAATGCTTCGGTGCATGCGGCGGGGGTCGTCATCTCGCCGGAGCCGCTGAAAACTTTGGTGCCGCTCTATCGCACGAATCGCGATGAGGTCGTGACGCAGTACGACATGAACGGGCTGGAGAAGCTGTCGTTGCTGAAGATGGACTTCCTTGGCCTGACCACGCTGACCATCATCGACGATGCGCTCAAACTGATTGCGCAGCATCGGGGCGTAAAACTGGCCCTGGAAGAGCTGCCGCTCGACGACGCCAGCAGCTACGAAATCTTCTCGAAGGGATTCACCAGCGGCGTGTTTCAGTTTGAATCCGCGGGCATGCGCGATATTCTGCGACGTTATCAGCCGACGCGCATCGAGGATCTCACGGCGCTGAATGCGCTCTACCGGCCCGGTCCGCTTCAGGGAGGCATGGTCGACGATTTTATCGACCGGAAGCACGGCCGCAAGGCGATCTCTTACGATCTGCCGGACCTCAAGCCGATGCTCGAAGAGACCTACGGCGTGATCCTGTATCAGGAACAGGTGATGCAGATCTCGAACGTAATCGCCGGCTATTCGCTCGGCGACGCCGATATCCTGCGCCGCGCCATGGGAAAGAAGAAGGCGGAGGAAATGGCCGCGCAGCGCGACCGGTTCATCAAGGGCGCGCTCGCCAAGGGCTTTCCGGCGAAGAAGGTCGAGAAGATTTTTGACCTGATGGAGCAGTTCGCCGGTTACGGTTTCAACAAATCGCACTCGGCCGCTTACGCCTATCTGGCTTATGTCACGGCATACCTGAAGGCGCATTATCCACTGGACTTCATGGCGGCGCTGCTGACGTCGGAAACGGGCAACACAGCAAAGGTCGTGAAGTACATCAACGAGTGTCGCGACATGGGAATCACGGTGCTGCCGCCGAACGTCAATTCGAGCGACTTCAGCTTCACGCCGGATGAAAAGGCGATCCGGTTCGGTTTAGGGGCCATCAAGAACGTCGGCGCCTCGGCTGTGGAGGCGATTCGCGTGGCCCGGCAGGAAGTCGGAAAGTTCGGCTCGATTTATCAATTCTGCGAGAAGGTCGACATGGGCGCGGTCAACAAGCGCATGATCGAGAGCTTCATCAAAGCAGGGGCGATGGATGAGCTGGAGGGAACGCGCTCGCAACTTTTCGCCGCTGTCGATTCGGCGATCGAATGCGGGCAGAGCGCGTGGAAGGATCGCCTGAGCGGTCAGACCGGACTGTTCGGCGCGGAGTTCTCCTCTGAGGAGCATCCTGAGAAGCCGCTGCCGAACGTCCCCGAGTGGCTACCGAAGGACAAGCTGACTAACGAGAAGGAGATGCTCGGATTCTACGTGACCGGCCATCCGCTCGATCAGTATCGCGAGAAGGTCAAGGACCTGGCGACGCACGATAGCAGCAATCTCGAAGGTCTGGCGAAAGGCGTCGAGGTGGCTATCTGCGGAGTGCTGACGACGATCGTGCGGAAACGCAATCGGGAAAGCAAGCCTTGGGCCGCCATGCAGCTTGAGGATCTATCCGGATCGGTGGAGGCATTGCTGTTCACCACGCAGTATGAGCGCCTCGCGCCGATGCTCGAAGAGGACAGAGCGGTGCTGGTGCGCGGTCTGGTGTTGCCGGAGGAGAACGCGCCGCCGAAGATTTCCGTTCAGGAGATCGTTCCGCTGGAATTGGCCCGGGTGCCGTTGCCATCGCTGATTTCGATCAAGGTGCGGCTTGGCAGGAACGGAGGCAGCGAGCCTGCGTCCGCACTGCAGGAGCTGTTTCAGAAAAAGCCTGGGGAAACCGAGGTGCGATTCCGGTTGGAGCTTCCGCGCGATTTTTCCGTTATCCTGGATGTTCCGCTGAAAGTCCGGCCCGATCGAGAATTCCGGGAGGCGCTGGAGAAGATCTGCGGGGCTGACGCCATCGAAGTGCTCGCCAGTTAAATATGGAACCGGAACCACCAATCACCACCCAAGAGGATACGCGGCCTGAGCCGGACGCTCCGAAGCACGTGGCGTGGCAGCGTGTTCAGCTCGCGCGCCATCCTAAACGTCCGCATACCCTGGACTACATCGAGCGGTTGTTCACCGACTTTCAAGAGATTCACGGGGACCGCCTGTACGGCGACGATCCGGCCATCGTATGCGGCTCGGCTTTCTTTGAAGGACGTCCGGTAATGGTAGTCGGGGAGCAAAAGGGCCGCGATACCAAGCAGAAGCTGCATCGTAATTTCGGCATGCCAAAGCCGGAAGGGTATCGCAAAGCGATTCGGGTGATGCAACTCGCCGCCAAATTCCGCCGGCCGATTGTGACCTTTCTCGATACGCCAGGCGCGTATCCGGGCATCGACGCCGAAGAGAGAGGCCAAGCCGAGGCCATCGCCAGGAACCTGCGTGAAATGTCACGGCTGTCGAGCCCGGTGATTTGCATCTGCATCGGCGAGGGCGGCAGCGGCGGCGCTCTTGCGCTGGGTGTCGGCAATCACGTGTACCTGCTGGAGAACGCGGTCTATAGCGTCATATCGCCGGAAAGCTGCGCAGCGATCATCTATCGCGACGCGGCGCGCGCCGAGGAAGCCGCCGCAGCGTTGAAGCTGACTGCGCCGGATCTGCTGCAACTTGGTCTGATCGACGGTATTATTCCGGAACCGCCGGAGGGCGCGCATACCGACACCGACGCCGCCGCTGCGTTCCTGCGCGACACGCTGCGTAGCGCTCTTGAGCAACTGGATGGGCTGTCGCCCGAAGAGTTAGTCGCACAACGTTACGCTAAATTTCGCCAAATGGGTAATTTCTTTTTGTGAAGAAATCCGTTCTTCTGGCGATCGTATTCATCGTCGGCGTAATTGTGGCGGTCGTCTATACGACGATGTCGTCAGCCTCGAGCCGCTACCGCGTAGAAGTATGCGTGGAATTTCAAGGACAGAGCGCGTGCCGCACCGCCGCGGCGGCGACCGAACAGGGCGCGCTGCGCACCGCCCAGGAGAATGCCTGCGCGCTGATCTCGTCCGGGGTCACCGACAGCATGCAGTGCGGTACCTACAACAAACCCGTCAGCGTGAAGTGGCTCGCGGGCAAGTGACCGTTCATGGGCAAGTTGTCGACAAAGTCGTCGTATCCCAACAGGCGACGACCGGGTCCTGCGGCCGGCCCGCTATGTCGGGGGGCCGATAAGTCATTTTGATTTGACCGTAGCTCAGCGTGATCGATTCCTGGAGAGGCGCGCCCGGGTATCCGGCGAATTGATGTCCGGTAACGAGCACATGGCGAAGCTCGAGCTCGAGGAAAACTCTGGTAGGCGTGGCGCTCGAATCGAGCACGCGGATTTTCACTGGAGACGGACTAGCTGTGGGGGCCAGATTCGTACCCGCTGCCAACGCTTTGAAGACCAAGGGGGTGCAGTCATCGACCTCCTTGGAGATCAAGATATTGTCAAATTTCGGCCTGCCGGCATCCGCGCCCGTCGCTTCTTTGGCGCCTCCGAACGAAAATGTTGAAATCAACAAACCAGGGGCATTTGCCTTCTCTGGTGTCTGTCTAGCGGCAACGCAGTCGAGCTTCATGTCGGCGAGGATGGAAGTTGCCGCGGTCTGTGCAAGGCAGGATGAACTGAGCAGCAAAACATAGATAAATTGGCCGGTTAATATGGTACTGGACATACTAATACTCCTTGTTGAAGGAGCATTATAGCGCCGACCACGGGTGACTAAACTCCGGTGTTTACTCTAGGAACCTTAGAGATTGCGATGTTGTTGATACGGCAAACCGCCTGATGATGAAAAGCAAAACGATGGCGGAGGAAGAGGGATTCGAACCCCCGAACGAGTTACCCCGTTAACGGTTTTCAAGACCGCCGCCTTCAACCACTCGGCCATTCCTCCGCTTTTCATCGTACCCGATTTCGTGATGGCGCGCCGATGCTAGGATGGTCAATAGTCTGCCTGCTGTTAGGAATTACGGAGAAACTCTGAGTACTTTGTCTTCCCACCCAGCGCGTCGCGGCGTACGTTCGACTCTGCTGGGAATGGCAATCAATGCAACGCTTGCTGCGGGAAAAGCTGTGGCCGGGACGTTGGGGCATTCGTATGCGCTGATTGCTGATGCTATCGAATCATTTTCGGACGTCCTGAGTTCAATGGTTGTCCTCATCGGCCTGCGTGTCGCAATGCGGCCGCCGGATGAGAATCACCCCTACGGACATGGCAAGGCTGAACCGCTGGCGGCGACGATGGTTTCGCTCGCCCTATTTGGAGCCGCCGTCATTATCGCGGTCGAGAGCATCCATGAGATCCGTACGCCTCACTCAACACCGGCGCCGTTCACGCTGGGGGTGCTGGCCGCCGTGGTGATAATCAAGGAAATCCTGTTTCGATATGTCGTCAAGGTGGGGCAGTCGTTACAAAGCACAGCCGTCAGAACGGACGCCTGGCACCATCGAAGTGACGCGATTACATCGGGGCTGGCGTTCGTCGGTATTTCGATCGCGCTGCTCGGCGGCAAAGGGTGGGAGACCGCCGATGATTGGGCCGCCCTTCTTGCCTCGGGCATCATCATGTTCAACGCCTACCTGCTTCTCCGGCCTGCGGTGCTGGAGTTGACGGACTCAGTTCCGGGCGCGGCGATTGGAGACGATGTCCGGAAAGTAGCGCTTTCCGCTCCCGGCGTTCTCTCGTTGGACAAGTGCTTCGTCCGGAAAATGGGCTTCGATTATTACGTAGACCTCCACGTTGTGGTCGATCGGGATATGCCGGTCTGGCGGGGCCACCAGATCGCCCATGCTGTTAAAGACGCAGTCCGAGGCGCCCATCCTGAGGTCGCCGACGTGCTTGTGCATATCGAGCCGGCACACCAGATCGACACAGAATCTTAATAAGTTCGCTCGCCCCTTCCTACGCCAGAGGTATGTGTTCCATAGAAAATTTGAATTGGACTTGCCGAATGAGGCGCCCGTAGACTTGACTTGTAGAAGCGCAATTACCGTAACATGCCCCCTTCAGCCGGGCAGCAGCAAGTGCCACGTTAGCATCAAAGCCGTTCTATGAAAAATCGGGAGGACAGACCTTTGAGCACTCAATTGGCACAGCCGGTGGAGGCGCCGCCACATGGATCGCAGATTGCGGTCCTGCACCGGATCAGTAATATTGTCAGCTCCAATCTGACATTGGACAAAATGTTACAGGAGCTTGTCGAGTTGACCCTCCAAGTTACGGCTTGCGACGCCTGCCTGGTTTACTTGCTGGATCGCACAAGCGGGGAAATCGTATTGAGAGCCTCGCAATTGCCGCACGACTCCGAGATCGGGAAAATTCGCCTGAAGATGGGCGAGGGAATCACGGGCTGGGTCGCGCTGCACAAATCGGTCGTGGCCCTGGCCTCGAACGCAGCGGCCGACTCCCGGTTCAAGTCCTTTCAAGCGCTTCCGGAAGACACGTACGAAGCTTTCCTTTCGGTGCCGTTGATTACCGGCGGCGAACTGATCGGCGTCATCAACGTGCATCATCGGGACAAGCACGCTCACACGCCGGACGAAGTGGCGCTGCTCACCTTTGTCGGCGAGCAGATGGGTGGAGCGATCGCCAAATCGCGTTTTGCCAATCACTCGCAGAGCGCTGTTAAACGCATGGAAACGCTCGCCGCCGTGGCGCAGGCAATTTCGGCCGAAAGTTATCTCGACCGGATTTTACAATCCATCGCCGAGATGGTGGGCGAGACGCTCGAGTCCCCGGTCGTCTCTATCATGCTGGTCGATGAAGATCGCCGGGAGCTGGTAATTACCGGAGCAAAGTGCTCCTCGCCGGACTATCTGCACAAGATGCCGCTTAAGATTGAGGATTCCCTCATCGGGCGCGTAGTGCATGAAGGCCGGCCGATCATGATTCCGAACGTCCTGCTCGAAAAGCAGTATCGCTATCCCGAGCTGGCCCGCAAGGCAGGACTGGCGTCGCTACTGTCGGTTCCGCTCTACGCGCGCGACAAAGTATTGGGCGTTATCAACGTTTATACGAAGGAACAGCGCCCCTTCAGCGATGACGAGGTTGATTTCGTCAAGGTTGTGGCCGGACAGGCGGCGACGGCGATCGAGAACGCCCGCTTGATGTCGGAAACCCAGGAGATGAAGCGCACGCTCGAGACCCGCAAGCTGGTCGAGCGGGCCAAGGGGATCTTGCAGTATAAGCACAACTTAACGGAGGAGGAGGCCTACCTGCGGCTTCGCAATGAAAGCCGCAGGCTGAGGCGTCCGATGCGGGACCTGGCCGAAGCCGTCATCATGGCTGACGACTTGAACAAGAGCCAGACGACTGGTGTTCGGAGTCCTTTAGTGGACGGAGAATAGGGTGATTGGCGCTCTAGCGCCAGCCAGGGCAGATCTAAAGATCTGTCCTGGTTTTCTTATCCGATTCGGAATTCTTCCTTTTCCGGAATGCCTTCCGGAGCCACTCCACGAAAAGCGATCTTGAGCAGCGGCGCCGCCACGATTGTGGTCGCTACCGACATGAACACGACAACTCCATAGACGTTCTGCTTAATAATCCCCAGGCCAAGCCCGATCTGCGCCACGACCATTCCTACCTCACCTCGTGGAATCATCCCCACACCAACGCGTATGGCGTCGGCTCTGCCCAGTCCGAGAGCGCCGAAGCCGCAGCCGATGCACTTGGAGACGATAGCCGCCACAAGCACGATCGATGCGAGCAGGATATTGCCGGACTCTGAAAACACGCTCAGATCGACATGTAATCCAATGCCGGCCAGAAAAAAGGGAACCAGCAACTCGGTGACGCCATGCGTCAAATCCCGAATTCGGGGCGCAGTGCTTTCGGCAAGCGCGAGACCGGCCAGAAATGCGCCGACGATCGCCGCTACGCCGGTATAGACCGCTCCCACTGAAAGCGCAAAAAGCAGGCAGATGGCGAGCGCGAATTGTGCTTCTGCGACGCGAAGATTCTGAGTCAGCGCCGGAACCACCTTACCCATCGCACGTGTACCCCATTGCGCGACGATCAGGGTGAACCCGCCTGCCAGAACACCGGTCAGCACGAGCCCCATTATGTTCAGCTCGCCCTTGCTCACACTGCTTACGACCGCCAATACCAGCAGTCCGAGCACGTCGTCAATCACAGCCGCTGCCAGAATGATCTTGCTCGCTGTTGCGTGGAGGAGATTCTTCGCCGACAGGACTTGCGCGGTGATTCCAACGCTTGTGGCGACCATCGCCGCCCCGACAAAGATCGCTTCATTGGTGGATCCGCCCCAGGCGCGCAGGATGCCCCATCCCATCAAAAAGGGAACGACCACGCCGCTACCAGCAACTAAAGTCGCCGTCCCGCCCAGCTTCATCAGCTCTGACGACTTCACATCGAGTCCCACTCGGAACAGCAGGAACATCGCTCCCAGATCGGCCAGGGCCGTCAGGAATTCGGTGGGGGCAATCCAGTTCAGTGCGCTTGGTCCGATCAGAATGCCTGCCAGAATCTCGCCGACGAGGCCAGGCTGCCCCAAGCGTTCGAACACTTCCGCCATCACCTTGGCGGAGGCGAACACGATCAGCATCGCCAGTGGTATTCGTGCGGACGCAGGCGCTGTGTCGAGCAGTAGGGCGAGCAAACACTACTCTTTCAATTCAACCATGGCGAATCACTAGAACATCGCCATCCTTAACGATGTACTCCTTGCCTTCCAGGCGGAGGAGACCCTTCTCGCGCACCCCCGGATATCCGCCGAGATCGACCAGTGATTTCCAGTTCACGACCTCCGCCCGGATGAACTTCTTTTCGAAGTCGGAGTGAATGGCGCCCGCGGCTTTGACAGCGGTGCTGCCGATCGGAATCGTCCAGGCGCGGACTTCGGTCTCACCGGCGGTGAGAAACGACATCAGTCCAAGCAATGTGTAGCTGGCCGTGATCAATCGTTCCAGTCCTGATTCTTTCAGTCCGTAGCTGACCAAATACTCCCTGGCTTCTTCGGGCGATAGCTCGGCCAGTTCCGCCTCGATCTTGCCGCCAACGCCGGCGACAGCCGTGTTCGCCTTCGTCCCCAGCAGCTTGCGGAATTCCTCTTCCTTCTCATGCAGCCGCGCCGCGTCCTCTTCACCGACGTTCAAGACGTAGAGCATCGGCTTCTGCGAGAGAAACTGGAATCCGCGAATGCGCTTTTCCTCGTCAGCGTCAAGCGAGAGCTGCCGCAGCGGAGTATCCTGTTCGAGCGTCTGCTTGCACTTTTCGAGTAGCTCGGCTTCCCGGTCGAGCTCGGGATTCTTCACCTTCTTCCGATCCTTATCGAGGCGCTCCAAGCGCTTTTCCACCACCATCAGATCGCTCAAGACCAACTCCGTCTCGACGTTCTGCAAGTCGCGCATTGGATCGACCGAGCCGTGCTCGTGGGGTACGGTCTCGTCGCCGAATATTCGTAGCACGTGCGCGAATGCATCCACGACACGGAGGCTGGCGACGTAGCTCGGATCGCGCAGCGATTCCTTCGACACGGCCGGTACGTCGAGATACTCCACCGTCGCGTGAGTGATCTTGGGCGGATCGAATAGCTTGGCCAGCGCGTCGAGCCGCGGGTCCACCACCTTGGCGACACCGGCCCGCACGGCGGTCGAGCCGATACGCGATTCCTGATGGACGCCGGTGAGAATTGTGAACAGACTAGTCTTGCCCACCATGGGCAGGCCGATAATGGCTGTTTTCATGAGTGAAAGGTCAGAGTGGTACGTCGATGTGCTGCAGGATTTCTTCGATAATCCGCTCGCCCAGGTCCGATCTCCGCTGAACGAGGGCAGCGCGTGAGGCGACTACGACGCGGTGGCCGAAAATCGGCACGGCCAGCCGCTTGATGTCGTGCGGGACTACGTAGTCGCGGCCCTCGATCAGCGCCTGGGCCTGGGAGGCGCGGAACAGCGCCTGGGATCCGCGCGGGCTGACGCCGAGCGAAAGCGCTTCGTGGTTGCGCGTGCGGGCGACGATGGCCAGCATGTAGTCGATAAGCGATTCTTCGACCGAGACGCGCTGCACCATGTTCTGCAGCTCAATGACCTCGTCGGCCGGCAGCGCAGCGGGCACGGAGGGGGCGCCGGAGTTGTCCGAATTGCGCAGAATTTCGCGCTCGCTCTCGACTTCCGGATAGCCGATTCGCAGCCGCATCAGGAACCGGTCGAGCTGGGATTCGGGAAGCGGATAGGTGCCGTGATGCTCGACGGGGTTCTGTGTCGCGATCACCATGAACGGCCGGGGAAGCGGATGGGACCGCCCGTCGATGGTCACTTGCTGCTCGTTCATTGCCTCGAGCAGCGCCGACTGTGTGCGCGGCGTCGTGCGGTTAATTTCATCGGCAAGCAGGAAGTTCGTGAAGATGGGACCGCGCTTAAACTCGAAGGCTCCCGTGTGCGCATTGTAGATTGTGACGCCGAGGACATCGCTCGGCAGCATGTCGCTGGTGAACTGCAGCCGGTGAAATGTGCAGGAGACCGACCGCGCCAGTGCCTGGGCGAGCGTTGTTTTGCCGACGCCGGGAACATCCTCGATGAGGAGATGCCCTCCGGCTAACAGACAGACAAGAGAGAGGTTAACCGCCTCGGGCTTCCCACGCAGGGCGGACCCGAGCAGCGCTTCGAGCTCGGCGAGCTTGGCGGGCTGCGGTGAGGCGGTGGACGTGGCCTCGATGGTTTCCCTCGTGGGCATTACAGTCATCTTACTAAATTAGCCGCGGCTGCTATTTCAAAAAATGGACGCGCAGTGATCCGCCGCCGCCCAGCAGGCCGTTGCGGACGCCATAGTATGGCCCGATCGTCACATACCTGGAGACGCGAAAATCGACCCGGCCGTGGATCTCGAATAGTGGGATTGTGTAGTCGTAGCGGCGTGTTTCGTTGAATGTGAAAAAGGGCGAAATAACGGACCGAGTGTATGACGCCTCCAATTTACCGACTCCCCCACCCAGTCCGACCCCGGCGGAAAAACGCGGGCGTGTCACAAAATTCAAATACTTGGTCGCCATGAACCCGCGCATGGTGGCGTCGCCGACAACGCTGGCTCGCCCGCGCTGATCGGACAGCGAACCCGCAATGTCGGCGCTCAGTTGGGAATACTGGAATGCGTACGTCGGCGCGCCCCGATTGTTGAATCGTACGAGTCCGGCCTGGAACGAGGGCCCGTCTATGGATGGAATTTCGGGCAGCGAGTGGATCTCTTCGACGATGAAGCGCGGCGTGTAGAAGAAACCGCCGTCAGCCTGAACGCCCCAGTGGGCGCCCTCTTCCTGGCTCCACAACCTTGCGACAGAAGCAGCGACCACAATGAAGCGGCAGACCCAGCCGGGCATAAATTTTAGGATACGATGAATTTCCGCCATGCCATTAAAAACTCCTCCACGCTCAATCCTGTGCTGTGGAAACATCGGGCTCGATATTCTGGTGCGCCCAGTGGAGAAGTTCGCATTTGGGACGACCACTTGGGTCGACGCAATTGAACA
>Ga0075421_100003222_pt1 | contig 19507 bp, 20 predicted proteins | sample SoiMetdeltSBSDD5_FD_75292 | JGI IMG/M metagenome (GOLD analysis project Ga0075421, IMG submission 75292) | Bulk soil microbial communities from a Populus tree surrounding site in Tennessee, USA - Soil MetaG P. deltoides SBSDD5 | ecosystem: Environmental > Terrestrial > Soil > Tree plantation... | reverse complement strand
GGCGACCTATTCGTGCTCGATTGCGGACAGACACCCCACGGCCAGGCCCCGCGAGAGCAGGTCCTCGGAGTCGCCGTGGAGATGGGCCACGTCACGCATGTATTCCTCGGGCGTGGTGTGGCTTGGCGGGTGTGCCTTGACCTGCTGGGCGAGGAGGGCTGCCTTTCCGAAGCCGGCCAGGAACGCGAGCTCTTGACGGCCCATGACATCCTCCCGGGTCCCCCGACCCGTTCCGACTCGAGACGGTGCAAAGGGCATGCCGGGAGACGGAAGTCACACGCGGGAGGACGCGCTATTCCCAGGGAATGTCCGGCATGGACAGCCGTTCGACGACTTCGCCTTCCTCGAGATGCCGCCGGCAGATCTCGTCGACGTCGCCGGCCGTCACCTGTCCGTACCAGACGTTGTCCGGCTGCACGGCCACGGTGATCCCGCGGCTGCAGTGCTTGAGGCAGCTCGTCTTGTTGACCATCACGCGCGCGCCGAGCCCGCGCTCCTTGACGAGGGCCTTGAGGCGGTCGGCGAGAGCGTCCGACCCCTTCTCGCCGCACGAGCCCTTGGGATTGCCGGGCGGCCGCGTGTTCGTGCAGACGAGGACCTGACGCTCGGGCTTGGGCATGGCCCCCATTGTACGAGGCGTGTCCGGACCGCGTGTCATAATCGAAACGGATGAGAGGCGCCCTCCCGGCCGCGCTCGTCGTGGCCGCGTTCTCCGCGGCCGGGATCCCGTGCGCGGGTGCCGAAGACCTGACCATCGTCTCGACCGTCACCACGCCGCGCGGAACGACGCGCACCCAGACCCAATATCTTTCGTCCTCCCGCCTGCGGATGTCGGGGGACGAGCGCGACACCATCGTGGACCTCGGCTCCGGACAGATCACGATCCTGGACAACCGGCGCAAGGAGTACTCCGCGACGACCCTGGACGAGCTGCGCGCCTTCCTCGATCAGATCGACTCCGCCATGGCCGGGCGGCCGATCTTCGACCGGGCCATCGGGGCCACGGCCAGCGTGACCGTGGAGAAAGGGACGGGCGGGAGGAAGGTCGCCGGCTACGACACCGAGCCGTACGTCCTGACCATGGGCGATTCGATGCGGATGGAGGTCTGGACCACGACCGCCCTCGAGCCGCCCGCGCGCTATTTCGACGCGCGCAAGGTGCTCTACGCGTCCATGGGTCCCCTGGCCCGGCGCTTCGACCGCCTGTTCGACGAGATGAAGAAGATCAAGGGCTTCCCCCTCGCCACCGCTCTCGACTATCGGATGCGGGTGGCGCGGCGGCAGGTCTCCACGGAGGCGACCGAGGTGCGCAAGGGGCCCATCCCCGGCTCCGTCTTCGTGGCCCCTGCCGACTACAAGAAGATCGAGTCGCCCTTCGGCGGCGACCGTCCGCCGCGTCCGTCGCCGTGAACCCGCTCGTCACCACGGAGTGGCTGGCCGCGCAGCTCGGCGCGCCCGACCTGCGCGTCGCCGACGTGCGCTGGTATCTCGACCCCGCCCGCCGCGGCCGGGAGGCCTACCAGGCCGGGCACATCCCCGGCGCGGTATTCCTCGACATGGACGAGGACCTCTCCGCGCCCGGGGGAGGCCGCGGCCGCCTCGTCGGCCGCCATCCCTGGCCGGGCCCGGAGCAGGTGGCGCGGGTGATGAGCGCGGCCGGGATCGGACCGGCGACGCGCGTCGTCGCCTACGACGACCAGGCCGGCGCCATGGCGGCGCGCCTCTGGTACCTCCTGCGGGCGTACGGGCACGACGCGGTGGCCGTGCTCGACGGCGGCCTGCCCAAGTGGACGGCGGAAGGACGTGCGCTCGAAACCGCGTCCGCCGCGCCGCCCCCGGCCGTCTTCGTGTCGCGACCGCGCGCGGGATGGGTCCTCGACAAGGCGGCGATGGTGGGCGAACGTCCGCACGCGCTCGTCTTCGATGCCCGTGCGGCGGAGCGCTACCGCGGCGACTCGGAGCCGATCGATCCCCGCGCGGGCCACATACCGGGCGCGCGCAACGCGCCGTACAAGGAGAATCTCACCAGCGATCCCGTGCCCGTGTTTCTCGCTCCCGCGGCCCTGCGTTCGCGCTACGAGGCGCTCGGTGCGCATCGGGAGGAGCCGATCGTGTACTGCGGGTCGGGCGTGACCGCGTGTCACGACCTGTTGGCGCTGGAGCTGGCCGGATTACGCGGCCGTCTGTACGCGGGCTCGTGGAGCGAGTGGGCCGCGGACGCGCAACTACCAGCCGCCACTGGGGAATGATCGTTCGTAGGAAGACAAACCGACCTGGGTGACAGACCCCTTTATCTGCTAACCAAGTCGATCGATCATCTCTTTCAGCCGTTGCGCACTCCTGTCCTTCGCGGACACGATGGGCTTCTCTATGGGCCACGCGATCCCGATCTCGGGGTCGTCCCATGCGATCGAGACCTCGTCGGCCGGGTCGTAGAAGGCCGTGCACTTGTACTCGACGTGGACCTGCGCGCTCACCACGCAGAAGCCGTGCGCGAAGCCCGGAGGCACGTAGAGCTGCCGGAAGTTCTCACCGCTGAGGCGCACGCCCACCCAGCGCCCGAAGGTGGGGGAGGCGGGGCGGATGTCCACGGCCACGTCGAACATCTCGCCTTCCACCGCGCGCACGAGCTTGCCCTGGGGACGGCGGACCTGGGCGTGCAGGCCGCGCAGCGTGCCCTGGACGGAGCGCGAGTGGTTGTCCTGCACGAAGGGGCCGGGGATTCCTCCCTCCGCGTACTTCCGCTCGTGATAGGTCTCCAGGAAGAAGCCGCGATCGTCCTTGAACACGTCGGGCTCGACCAGGATGACGTCGGGAATGGCGGTGGGGACGAAGCGCAAGAGCTACCGCGCCTCGTCCTCGATCATGCGCTCGAGATACTCGCCGTACTCCGTCTTCTTCATGGCGCGGGCCAGGCGCAGGACGTCTTCGGCGGTGATGAAGCCCATCTTGAAGGCGACCTCTTCCGGGCAGGCGACCTTCAGGCCCTGGCGCTGCTCGATGGCCTGGATGAAGTTCGACGCCTGCAGGAGGGCCTCCTGGGTGCCGGTGTCGAGCCAGGCCATGCCCCGTCCGAGGACCTCCACCTGCAGCTCGCCCTTGCCGAGATAGGTCCGGTTGACGTCGGTGATCTCCAGCTCGCCGCGGGCGGAGGGGCGCAGGGCGGCCGCGATGTCGATCACCTGGTTGTCGTAGAAGTAGAGACCGGTCACCGCGTAGGGTGAGCGCGGCTGCGGCGGCTTCTCCTCGATGCTGATCGCGCGGCCGGTGTCGTCGAACTCGACGACGCCGTAGCGCTCGGGATCGCGCACGCGGTAGGCGAACACGGTCGCCCCCCGCGTCTTGGCCGCGGCCCGCTGCAGCGATTCCACGAGGTCGTTCCCATAGAAGACGTTGTCGCCCAGGGCCAGGGCGACGGCGTCCGATCCGACGAAGCGGCGGCCGATGACGAAGGCCTGGGCCAGACCCTCCGGGCGCGGCTGGGCCTCGTATGCGAAGCGCAGGCCCAGCGCGGTCCCGTCCCCGAGCAGGCGCTGGAAGGCGGGCTGGTCGTGCGGCGTCGTGATGACCAGGATCTCGCGGATGCCCGCCAGCATGAGCGTGCTGAGCGGGTAGTAGATCATCGGCTTGTCGTAGATGGGCATGAGCTGCTTGCTGACGGCGAGGGTCAGCGGATGCAGCCGGGTGCCGGTGCCGCCGGCGAGGATGATCCCTTTCACCGGTCAGGCCCGCCGCAGCACGTACAGCGGGCGGCGGCGTCCGCCTTCCTGCGTGGGCGCGAAGTCCGCGGCCACGTAGCCGCGGGCCATGTACGTCTGCAGGGCCTGACGCACCTTCGATTGCCACGCGTCCGCCACGCGGGGGGCGGCGCGGCACAGGATGTCCCACTCCGGCGCGATCTCCAGGAGCAGCTCCGGGGCTTCGAGGTCGAGGCGCGGCTCCGAGGAGACGGGCCAGCCCGCCTGCCACTTCACCTCGTTGATCCGGGGCACGGGGGGCGCGGTCACGGTGCGCGGCGGCTCGCCCTGGACGGTCAGCTCCTGCACCCGCGGCGCGGCCAGGTCCCAGCGGACGAGGAGGCGGTCCGTGGGCAGCCCGTGGTGCAGCGAGGCCGTGGTCACGCCGTAGAAGTTCTCGAGGAACTCGGTGGCGGACGCCCCCAGACGCCGGAGGTTGAGGTTCGCGTTGCGGGCCTGCATGGGGTCGAAGGTCCAGGTGATGAGGGAGAGGCCGCGGGCGAGCGACTCCTCGCGCTGCGCCCATTTCAGGCGCAGCCCCACCCCGCGCTGCTGGTACTCGGGCACCACGGCCAGCATGTCGGAATGGAGGTGGGGGGTGCCGCCGCGGAGGGCGGGGAACGCGTAGGCGAAGCCCACGGTCTGGCCGCCCGTGGTCTCGGCCACGTGGAGCATGCCTCCGGCGTGGGTGGTGGCGATGAGCTGGATGGCGGAGGTGATCTCGATGTCCTCGAGCCCCCATACCGCGCGCTGCAGCAGCACGCACGCGTCGTAATCGGCGCGCGCGCGCGCCGGCCGCACCACGATCTCGTCGGCCATGTTTCGCCGGAGTTTACCACGCGGGTTCCGCGCACCCCGGCCGCGCCGCCTCCGGTACAATCCGCGCCACATGACGCCCGCGCGCATCGCCGCGGCCGCGCTCTCTCTGCTCCTCGCCATCCCCGCGCGTGCGGTCGACGAGCCGCCGCCTCTGGGCTTCACGACCGCGTCCGCCGCGCGCCAGCGCGAGGTGGAGATCGCCCTCCTGGCCCTTCCGTCCGCGGCGCGCTGCCAGTCCGTCCACGCCGAGCTCACGCGGGCGCCCCACGTGGCGGGGACGGAGGGCGCGCGGCGGGTCGCGGAACGGGTGGCCTCGGGCATGCGCGAGGCGGGCCTGGAGACGGAAGTGGTGAGCTACGACGTGCTGCTCTCCTCGCCCCGCCGCGTCGAAGTGGAGCTGGTCTCGCCGCGCCCCGTCCGCCTGGCCCGGCCGGAGGCGGTGCTGCCGGAGGATCCCTCCAGCCGCGACCCGTCCCTCGCTCTGCCCTGGCATGCGTATGCGAAGAGCGCCGAGCTCACGACCGACGTCGTCTACGTCAACCACGGCCGCGCCGAGGACTACGACGCGCTCGCGCGCCTCGGCGTCGACGTACGCGGCCGCATCGCCCTGGCCCGGTACTTCGGCGGCTACCGCGGGGGCAAGAGCCTGGAAGCGGAGCGCCGCGGCGTGGCCGCGCTCATCACCTATTCCGATCCGGCGGAGGACGGCTACGTGCAGGGCGACGTCTATCCCAAGGGTCCGTGGGGGCCGGAGAGCCATTTCCAGCGCGGGGCGAACGTCTACGACTTCATCGTGCCCGGTGATCCCCTGACGCCCGGGTGGGCGTCGGTGGCGGGAGCGCGCCGCATCCCCGAAGCGGATTCCACCATCCTGCCCAGGATTCCCAGCCTTCCCCTCTCCTTCCAGGACGCGCGCGAGATCCTGCAGGCGCTGGGGGGGCCGGTCCGCCCCGAGCGCTCCTGGCAGGGCGGGGGCCCGTTCACGTACCACGTGGGGCCGGGCCCGGCCCGACTACACATCGCCCTCGACATCCCGCGCGAGGTGCGCACCATCCGCAACGTGATCGCGCGCCTGCCCGGCGCCGATCCCGATCCGGCGGTGGCCTCGCAGATCGTGCTGCTCTCCAACCACCACGACGCCTGGACCTACGGCGGGGTGGACCCGTCCTCGGGCACCACCACCGCCCTGGAGCTGGCGCGCGCCCTCGGCGACCTCGCGCGGCGCGGGATGCGGCCGCGCCGCACGATCGTCTTCGGCATCTGGGACGCGGAGGAGTTCACGCTCACCGGCTCCACGGAATGGGGCGAGGAGCACGCGGACGAGCTGCGCGCGAAGGCGGTGGCCTGCCTCAACGTGGACGCGTCCACCTCCGGCGACCGCTTCAGCATCAGCGCCGTGCCGTCGCTGCGGCGTTTCTTCCACGAGGTCGCGCGGCGCATCCCGGACCCGAAGGGGCGAGGATCGGTCTACGACGTCTGGCGCGCCGGCGACGCCTCGAACATCCGCGGATACGGCGTGGTGGCGGGGGAGAGCACGGCCGAGCCCCGGGTCGCGATCCTCGGCAGCGGCAGCGACTACACCGTCTTCTTCAACCACCTGGGCGTGCCCTCCGCCGATTTCCTGTTCGACGGACCCTACGGCGTGTACCACTCGATCTACGACTCGCACGAATGGATGCGCCGCCAGGGCGATCCGAGCTTCCAATACCACGCGGCCATGGCCTCCCTGTGGGGAGTGGCCGCGCTGCGCCTCGCCAACGCGGACGTGCTTCCGCTGGACTACTCCGCCTACGGCCGCGACCTCGCCGTCTACCTCGACGAGGTCGAGGCGCTGGCCCGACCGGAGCGGATCGCCGTGGACTTCGGTCCGGCGCGCCATCAAGCGCGCCGGCTGGCCGCGCTCGCGTTGCCCTCGACGGACGGCGGCGCGGACGATCGCCGTCGCCGCAACGACGCGCTGCTCCTGGCCGAGCGCGACCTCACGCGGGCGGACGGCTTGCCCGGACGGCCCTGGTTTCGTCACCTCGTCTACGCGCCCCTCCCCAGCTACGCGGCGGAGACGCTGCCCGGGGTGCGGGAAGCGATCCTCGAGAAGGACGTGGCGCGCGCTTCCGCGCAGGCGGCGGCACTCGCGGAGGCCCTGCGGCAGGCCGCGGACCGGCTGGAGGCGGTCGCCCGCCCGTGAGCCGCGCGCCCCGGGGCGTGCTCGCGCGCGCGTGGTCGGCGGTGGGAGTGCTGCTCTCCCGTGACGTGGTGGTGATCACGAACGCGATCGCGTTCAACTTCCTGCTCTGCCTGTTCCCGCTCCTGCTCGTGCTGGTGGCGGCGGCCCAGCAGCTCGGAGACAGCCGCCGCGCCAGCCCCGCGCTGCTCTCGCTCATCAACGAGCTGATCCCGTTCGAGCACCAGATGCTGGCCACGTCGCTGCGCTCGCTGGGCCGGATGGCCAAGACCCTGGAGGTCTTCTCGCTCGTCCTCGTGGTCTGGGGCTCGTCCGGCATCTTCATGCCCGTGGAGATGGCCCTCAATCGCGTCTGGGCCGGTCAGCCACGCCACTTCGTCTTCAGCCGCCTCCTCGCCTTCGTCATGACGATCTCGGGTAGCGCGCTCGTGTTCGGGTCGGTCGCGCTGACGTCCCTGGCCCGCAGCTACAAAAGCCAGTGGCCGACCCTGGCCACCTATGGCGCCAAGGCCATCGCGTTCCTCCTCACCTGCTTCGTCTTCTTCCTCATCTATCGCGTCATTCCGGACCCGCCGGTGGGGACGGGCGTGGCCGCGCGGGCCGCCCTGTGGGCGGGAACGGGATGGGAGGGCGCGAAGTACCTCTTTGTGATCAACCTCACGCGGGCAAACCTCCCGGCCGTCTACGGCCCCCTCGCCTTCGCCGTCTCCCTCGTGCTGTGGGCCTACGTTTCGAGCCTCGTGCTCGTGTTCGGAGCGCTCATGAGCCCGCGCGCCGAAGCCTCCCGCCGCCCCAAACCGGCATAAGCACGCCCGCCGGCCCCGTGCCGCGCCCGCGATGGTAGGTTGCTTGGAGAGCAACGAGGGAGCGGGCGCAATGGCCGAGGGGAAGCTCATCGTCGTCTCGAACCGCCTGCCACTTTCCGTTCGCCGCGGCCCCGACGGATGGGTGGCCGAGCCCAGCTCGGGCGGCCTGGCCAGCGCCGTCAACCCCATCCTGAAGGCCCGCGGCGGGCTGTGGATCGGCTGGCCGGGCCACGCCCCGCGCGAAGCGGACGCGGGCCGCGAGACGCTGCTCGAAGCCGCGCGGCAAGAGCACGGGTTCGTCACCGTGGACCTGCCGCCGGAGCTGGCGCGCCGTTTCTACGAGGGCTACGCCAACCAGACGCTGTGGCCCCTCTTCCACAACTTCGCCACGAACTTCGAAGCGGACCCCGAGGGCTGGACGGCCTACGTCACCGCGAACCGCCGCTTCCGCGACGCCGTCCTCGAGCACCTGGAGCCCGGGGACACGGTGTGGGTGCACGACTACCACCTGATGCTGCTGCCGCGGCTCATCCGCGACGTGGCCCCGGAGGCCCGCGTCGGCTTCTTCCTGCACATCCCCTTTCCCGCCTCCGAGACCTTCCGCATCCTGCCCCACCGGGACGAGGTCCTCCGCGGCCTGCTCGGGGCCGACCTCGTCGCCTTCCAGACCCATCTCGACCTGCAGCACTTCCGGTCGTCGCTGCTGCGCGTCCTCGGGCTGCCCAGCGCGGTGGACCGGGTCACCGCCCAGGGCAGCTCGACGCGGCTGGACGCGCTGCCCATCGGCATCGCCCCCGACGAGTTCGCGGGATACATCGAGAACGACGCCAAGACGCAGCGCGCCTACGAGTCGCTGCGGCGCCGCTACCGCGGCCGCCGCATCCTCCTCGGCGTCGATCGCCTCGACTACACGAAGGGGATCCCCGAGCGCCTGCGCGCCTACCGCAAGCTCCTGCAGCGCGCGCCGCACCTGCGCGGCCAGATCGTCCTCGTCCAGGTGGCGGTGCCCTCGCGCGAGCGGATCCCGGAGTACGACCGGCTGCGCAACACCGTGAACAGCCTGGTGGGCGAGGTCAACGGCGAGTTCGGCACGCCAGAGTGGACGCCCGTCGTCTACATCCGGCGCGGGATCTCGCGCTCGGAGCTGGTGGCGCTCTACGCGGCGGCCGAGGTCGGGTGGGTCACGCCGCTGCGGGACGGAATGAACCTCGTCTCCAAGGAGTACGTCGCCTGCCAACGGCGCGGGGAAGGCGTGCTCGTGCTGAGCGAGTTCGCGGGGGCGGCGGCGGAGATGGGGGAGGCCTTCCTCGTCAATCCCTACGACGAGGAGCGCGTGGCCGCGGTCCTGGAGCGGGTGCTCGAGCTTCCGGCGGAGGAGCGCAAGGAGCGCATGGTCATGCTCCACCGCCGCGTCCTCCGCAACACCGTCTTCCGTTGGAGCGAGCGCTTCCTCGCCCTGCTCGAGGAAGCGGCCGAGGGCCGGCTGGCCGCCCGTCCGGAGCGGCCGGACGCGCTGCCGGTGGCGGTCGCCCTCGAGTCGTTCCGTGCCGCGCGCAGCCGCCTCATCCTCCTCGACTACGACGGCACGCTCGTCCCCTTCGCTCCGCGCCCGCGCGACGCGGTTCCCACTCCGCGCGTGGTCGACCTCGTCGCCCGGCTGGCCATCGCCCCCGGCGTCACCGCCGCCATCGTGTCCGGCCGGTCGCGCGCCGACCTCGACGCCTTCTTCGGGCACGTGCCCGACCTGTGGCTCATCGGCGAGCACGGGGGATGCGTCCGCTCGCCCATCACGCGCGAGTGGGAGATGGCGCGGCCCATGCCCGGCGACGAGTGGAAGGCGCGCGTCCTGCCCGTGCTCGAGCACTTCATCGACCGCACGCCCGGAAGCTTCCTGGAGGAGAAGGAGCTCGCCCTGGTGTGGCACCACCGCCTGGCCGATCCGGAGTTCGGGGAGTGGCTGGCCCACGAGCTCGTGGCCACCCTCGACGAGATGCTGGCGGAGACGGAGCTTCGGGCCATCCGCGGCAACAAGACGGTCGAGGTGCGCTTCGCCTGGGCCAACAAGGGCACGGTCGTGGACCGCCTGCAGTCGCTCCGCCCCGACGCCGGCTTCCGGCTCGCCATCGGCGACGATCGCACGGACGAGGACCTGTTCCAGCGCCTGCGCGGCGAGGCCTGGACGGTACGTGTCGGCGAGGGGACCTCCTCCGCGCGCTACTCCGTGGACACCCCCGCCGAGGTCATCGCCTTCCTGGAGGCGCTGGCCGGCGCGGCGGAAGAGGCCCTGCGGGGGACCGAAGAAGCGCGCGTGGCCGCGGGATAGCCGGAGGGATGCGGCGCAGGATCCTCGGCGCCTCACTTCTCCTGCTGGCGGGTGCGTGCGGGAGCAGCGATGGACCGGGCGGCCCCACGCCGGCGACGGACTTCACGATCCGGCGGATCGTCGATACGGGCGGGCCCGAGATGTCGGTGCGGCTCGTGCGCGATCCGGTTTCCGGCGCCCTCTTCGTCCTGCAGCGCGCGGGCGACGTCCTCCGCCTGAGCGTTCCCGCGCAGGGTCAGGCCACGCTCGATCGCCTCTACCGCGCGGTGGACACCGGCGTCTCCGACGCCCAGGGCATGGCCTTCTCCCCGGACGGCGCCCTGTACATCGTCGGCAACCAGATCTCCGACCTCGACAACTTCGCGACCATCCGTCGCGGCACGCGGACCAGCGGCGATCAGCGGGTGTGGACGACCCTCGCCCAGACCGTCCCCTATCCGCGGAGCAACACCGCCTTCGACCACCAATGGAACGGCATCGTCGTGAGCCCGGACGGCCGGTTCGTGTACCTGAGCAGCGGCTCGCGCACCGATCACGGCGAGGTGCAGACGAGCGGCGGTCGCTTCCCGGGTCTGCGCGAGGTGCCCCTCACGGCCAAGATCTTCCGCCTGCCCGCCACCGGCAACGGGATCGTCCTGCGGGACGACGAGGCCTTCCTCACCGCCGCCGGCTACGTGTTCGCGCGCGGGGTGCGCAACAGCTTCGACCCCGCCTTCAACGCCGCGGGCGAGCTCTTCTCGGGGGACAACTCCGGCGACCGCGACGACAGCGACGAGCTCAACTGGCTGCGCGAAGGCGGGCACTACGGCTTCCCCTGGCGCATGGGCACGAACGACACGCCCCAGCAGCAGCCCGGTTACAACCCGGAGGCGGACAAGCTCGTCGACCACCGGTTCTACGCCTACCAGCACGGCTTCTTCCACGACGACCCGACCTACCCGCCCCGGCCGTCCGTGCCTCTCATCGATCCCATCCCGAACCTGGGCCCGGACGCGAACACCTTCCGCGATCCGGTGACGGGCGCGCTCGTCAAGGCGAGCGAGGTGGGGCGGTCCCTGGGCACGTTCACGACGCATCGTTCGCCGCTGGGCCTGTCCTTCGACACCTCGAACTCCCTGGCCGGACGCTACCGGGGCGGCGCCTTCATCCTGGGCTGGACGCGCGGCGATCCCAACGGCGATTCCGTGCAAGGGCCCTTCCGCGACGCGAGCCAGGACCTCGTCTTCCTCGACCTGCAGCAAACCGCCTCCGGATACGAGGTGCGGGCGCAGAGCCTGGTGTGCGGGTTCCTGAACCCGATCGACACGGAGATCCTCGGCGGCCGGATCTACGTGCTCGAGTTCGGGGGAGCGGGGACGGTCTGGGAGATCACGACCCCGGCCGCGGAGCCGGCGGGCCGCCGCTCCTGCACGAACGTGCCGCGCTGATCAGGCGCGAACCTCGCTCATCAGCGCGAGAACGTTGCCGTCGGGGTCGCGGAAGAACGCCATCCACAGCTCGTGGTCGGGCATCTTCGCGATCAGGTGGGGCTTGCCTTCGAAGGCCACGCCGCGCTGGGTGAGCGTCGCGAAGGCGGCCTGGAGGTCGGGCACCTTGTAGTAGAGGACCGAGCCGTGGCCGGCCTGCGCGGCCGCGGGTCCGTCCAGCATCAACCGCACGCCGGCGCAGTCGAAGAACCCGAGCCCCGGCGGGGCCTTGAAGAGGAACCGCATGCCCAGGACGTCGCGGTAGAAGGCGATCGCCTTCTCGACGTCGCGGACCGGCATCGCGATCTGTCCGATCTGGTCGAGGTGGAACGAGGGCACCGGCTCGCTCATGACGGCCTCCTGCCGAATCTGGCTATCCGTTCCGGGACGGATCGCCGCTCCGTGCGGCGTCCGCCCACACGCGCGGGGCCGTCCACCACATGAACACTCCGACCGAAGGCAGCCACATAAACGGGCATCGCGTGATCGCGCGCACGGGAAACCCAGCCCGCCAACCGTCCCCCCTGAGAGACATGTACGTCGAACAACTGCTGCGCGACTGCGAGGTCTGCAACCGCCGCTTCGCGGTTCAGTACGAATTCTCCGCGCCGAGGGTCCCATCCTGGAGCTGCGATCGGGTCAGCGTGCGCGTCATTCGCTGTCCGTCCTGCCGCCACCTGAACCCGCTCATCATGCTGATGTACGCGTACGACATCGTGGTCAAGTCCGTTCCCGGCCCCGAGCCGATGCAGGTGCGGGTACGTCCCAACACCCTGCGCCGCCTCTGGATGTCCCAGGCGTCCAATCGATCGCCGCGCCTCCCGCGCCGGAAGCGGATTGCGCTGCACCTCATGGTGACGGCCATCGATCTCATGCACCGCTTCCGGCCCTTCCTGCCCTAGGCGCGCGCGAGGATCTCCAGCCGCTCGAGCTGGTCGCGGTGGCCGAGGGTGATGAGCAGGTCGCCCGCCTGCATCGCCTCCTCGGAGGGCGGATTGAACACCATGCGCCCGTCCGGCTTCTTGATGGCCACGATGATGATGCCGAGGTCCTGCCGCACGCGGCTGTCCTTCAGGCTGCGACCGGCCAGGGCGGAGCCGGGCTCGATGGTCGACTCCTCGATCTGCAGCTCCATGTAGTCGCTGCGCGTGGCCAGCTCGATGAAGTCCATCACGTTCGGCCGCAGCACGGCCTGGGCCATGCGCTGGCCGCCGATGACGTAGGGCGAGACCACGCGGTTCGCCCCCGCGCGGATCAGCTTCGGCTCCGCCTCCGATTCCTCCGAGCGCGCGACGATGAACAGCTTCTCGCTCAGGAGCCGCGCGCTCATGGTGATGTAGAGGTTGGCGGCGTCGGAGGCCGCCACCGTGACCAGGACCTTCGCCCGTTCCACCCCCGCCTTGCGCAGGACGTGGTCGTCCGTGGCGTCCCCGACCAACGGGATACCGTGCGGCTCGCGGAACTCCGCGAGCAGGTCCGCCTGCCGGTCCACGATCACGTAGGGCATGCCGAGGCCCGAGAACTCGCTGCAGATGAGACGGCCCATGCGGCCGTAGCCGCAGATGATCGCGTGCCCGGTCAGCTCCGCCAGCTTGCGCTCCATCCGCTGCCTCCCGAGGGTGCCGCCGATCTCGCCGCTCACGACGGCGCGGATCACGGCCGTGGCCGCATACAACAACGTGAACACGCCGCCCAGCGCGAGCAGGCTCGTGAAGAGGCGGCCCGGCGGCGAGAGCGGGTGCACCTCCATGAAGCCGACGGTGGTGATCGTGATGACGGTCATGTACAGGCAGTCGGGGAGGGGCCAGCCCTCGATCAGGGCGAAGCCGGCCGTCCCCACGATCACGAGCAGCACGGGCACGGCAAGGGTGAGCAGGAACTCGCGCAGGCGCACGGGAAGACTTCATATGCCCCGCCCGCGAGGAGGTCAAGGCGGCGGAGGGATAGAATACGCGCCGAGCGTGACGATGCGCGACTACCCCCGGATGGTCTGCCCGCCCCCCGGTCCCAAGGCGCGCGCGATCATCGAGCGCGACGCGCGCACGATGTCGCAGAACTACCGCAAGGACTATCCGCTGGTCGTCGACCATGCGAAGGGGCCGGTGGTGGTGGACGCCGACGGCAACCGCTACCTCGACTTCGCGGCCGGCATCGCCGTGGCCTCGACCGGCCACTGCCATCCCGACGTGGTGGCCGCCGTGCAGCGCCAGGCGGAGCGGCTCTTGCACCTGTGCGCGACCGACTTCTATCACGAGGACGTGGTCGCGCTCGCGGAAGGGCTGGCGCGGCGGGCGCCGGGGCCGGGTCCCTGGCGGGTGTTCTTCGCGAACTCCGGAGCCGAGGTCGTGGAAGCGGCGGTCAAGCTCGCGCGCCTGCGCACGGGGCGTCCGAAGGTGGTCGCCTTCTACGGCGGCTTCCACGGCCGGACCTACGGCGCCCTGAGCCTCACCGCGAGCAAGCCCGTCCAACGCCGGGGCTACGCGCCCCTCCTGCCCGAGGTGCTGCATACGCACTACGCCTACTGCTACCGCTGCCCGGTGAACCGCCACCCGGACACCTGCAAGGTGGAGTGCCTCGACCTGCTGACGGAGACGATGTTCTCGACCACGACCGACCCGAGCGAGATCGCGGCCGTGATCGTCGAGCCCGTGCAGGGCGAGGGCGGATACGTGGTGCCCCACGCGCAGTTCCTGCCGCGGCTGCGCGAGGTGACGCGGCGGCACGGCATCCTCCTGATCGCGGACGAGGTGCAGTGCGGGATGGGGCGCACGGGCCGGATGTTCGCCAGCGAGCACTTCGGCCTCGAGCCCGACCTGATTACCCTGGCCAAGGGCATCGCCTCCGGGATGCCGCTGGGCGCGCTGGTGGCGAAGGACGACGTGATGCGCTGGGAGAGCGGCGGGCACGGCTCGACGTTCGGCGGCAACCCGGTCTCGGTGGCGGCCGGCCTGGCCACCTTGCGCCTCCTGGAGGAAGGGCTGATCGCCAACGCCGAGCGCGTCGGGCGCGTCCTCATGACCGCGCTGCGCGAACGCCTGGGCGGGCAGGCGGTGATCGGCGACGTGCGGGGCCTGGGCCTCATGGTGGGCGTCGAGATCGTCCGCGACCGCTTCCGCCGCGAGCCCGCCCCCGACCTGCGCGAGCGGATCCTGGTCGAGGCCTTCAAGCGCGGGCTGCTCCTGCTCGGCTGCGGACGCAGCACGATCCGCCTGGCTCCGCCCCTGGTGGTGGACGAGGAGGACGCGGCCACCGCCGCCCGCATCCTCGAGGAAGCGGTGGTGGCGTCGGCCTGAGCGCGCTCTCTCGGGCTACGGCGCGGGGCCGGGGAAGTGCACGTCGACCCAGGCCCGCAGCTCGCGCTCCACCGCCGATTCCGAGTCACCGGTCAGGATCTGCAGCGGCTCGTCCTTGCGGCCGGAGGGGCCGAGCACGAACACGGAAGCGCGGAAGAGCCCGGCCTCCTGGTAGAGGTAGGCCTGGACGTCGCCGCCCGGCCGGTGGAACTTGAGGAGCCGGCCTGTCTTCACTCTCTCGATCCGGCTTCCACTATAGCCGGACGCGCGGCCGTCGCGCGCGTGGGCCGGAGGGAAGTCGGTCGAGTGAAGAGCGCGGGCGCGGACAAGGTCGTCGTGGGGGTCGGGGTGATGATGGCGGTGAAGAAGGCCTCGGCGATGTGGTCGTATCCGCCGTTGTTGGGATGGACGTGATCGGTGTAGAGCCGGTCGAAGGCGGGGTCCTTCAGGAAGAGCGGCTCCGGATCCGCCACCGGCACCTGCATCTCCCGGCCCAGGGCCCGGATCCTCACGTTCATCGCCGCCACCCACATGTTGCGGTCCGGCTGCAGGGCCGCGTTCGGGTTCGCGGGGATGATCGTGGACAGGATGGGGAGGCTCCGCGAGCCGCGGGCGGAGAGCACGATGTTGCGCAGGCTGTCGATCGTGAAGCAGGGCGGGTTGACCTTGCAGTCGAGCACGTTGAAATCGTTCGTCCCGTACAGGATCAGCGTGTAGGCGGGCCGCGCACGGTTGAGGCTGGTGTCGATACGGTCGGCGCCGACCCTGCTGCGGGTGGCGTCGATGCCGTCGATTACCACGCTGCCGCGGCCGAAGAACCCGGCCAGCCGTTCCTCCAGGCCGGGACGATATCCGCGGTTGTCGGGCGAGCCCTCGCCGATCGTGATGCTGTCGCCGAACCCCATGTACACGTTGGGCCGGTTGGTGCCGATGGGCAGCGTCACCGGTATGAGGAGTCCCTGCGACTGGGGAACCGTGACCGTCACCGTGGCCGGAGCGGCGTAGAAGGGCGGCAAGGTCGTGCGGCTGAGCGTCACCTGCTGGGTGCCCGCGGGCACGCCGGGAACGGTGAACTCGCCCAGCACTTTGCTCGTGCGTCCGGTGGCCGTGCCGATCTGGACGGTGACGTCGGGCACGCGCACGTTTTCGTTCGCGTCGAGCACCCCGTTGCCGTTCTCGTCGTAGAAGACTGCCCCCGCCACGCTGAAGGTGGGCCCGGACGAGGGGACGGAGTTCGGACCGGTGGTGCCGCCCCCGCCGCCGCAGGCGGACAGAGTGGCGGCGAGGGCAAGAAGGGAGAGAAAAGATCGTTTAGACACGAAGGGGGACAATATCACAGCTCGTGGATGCGAAGCCACGCCGGCGCTGCCCTATACTTCGCCTTTCCCCATGGAAGATTCTCCGGACAACGGAATCGATCGCCGCAGCTCGACCCGGCGCGCCTGCCTGCTCGTCGCGCGCTATCGCGTGGGCACGGGCTGGCATCCGGCGACGCTCGTCGACCTCTCCGCCCGCGGATGCCGCCTGCGCATCGGCGAGGACCTCGCCCGCGGGGCCGCGGTGCGGGTGGAGCTCTCGCCACGGGGCGCCTCCGCACCCGTCGACCTGACCGGGAGCGTGATGTGGTGCCGCCTGGAAGGCCTCTCGCACCAGGTCGGCGTGCATTTCGACGACCCGCCCGATGACCTCGCCTCGCTGCTCGACGCCGCGGGCTAGAGAAGCCGACCCAGCCGCAGAATCCTCGAGGAGGTCTATACCGCTTGCCGTCCTACCGGAGCCGTGCCCGCGTGGGAGCGCGCTTCTCCGCGCTCTCGAAGCTCGTGCTGGTCCTGCTCGTCACCGCCGTGGCGGCCGTGCTCTACGTGGCCGGCCGCATGCTCCTGGCCCCACGGCCCACCATCACCCTGGCCGCGCCCTTCGACCTCGTGGGGCGCAACGCCAAGCTGTCTCTCGACGCCCATGACCCCACCGGCCTGCGCGCGCTGAAGGTCACGGTGCGCCAGGGGGACCGGGAGCAGGTCGTCGCCGACGAGACCTACCAGCCGCCGCGGCCGGAGGTCCATCGCGAGTGGCGGCCGGGCAAGGACAAGCCGTTCGTCCTGAAGGAAGGGCCCGGCACCCTGCGCATCGAGGCGCGCAACGGGTCCTGGGGCGGTTTCTTCCGGGGCAAGACGGCGACCCTCCAGAAGGAGTTCACGGCCCGGCTCACTCCGCCGCGTATCGAAGTGCTCACAACCCAGCACTACGTGAACCAGGGCGGATGCGACATGGTCGTCTATCGGGTGACGCCGGCGGGAGCGGAGAGCGGGGTGCAGGCGGGCGAGGCCTGGTTCAAGGGATTCCCGATGCCCGGGGCCCGCGACGGCGCCGTGCGCTTCGCGCTCTTCGCGTTCCCCTACGACGCCCGGGAGGGGGCGGCCGTGCACGTCAAGGCCCGCGACGAGGCCGGCAACGAGGTGGTGGCGAGCTTCAACCTCAAGGTCTTCCCGCGGAAGTTCCGCACGCGCACGCTGCCCATCGACGACGCGTTCCTGGGCAAGGTCGTGCCCGAGATCCTCAGCCACACCCCGTCCCTGACCGACGAGGGCGACCTCCTGAAGAACTACCTCGCCATCAACCGCGCCCTGCGCGCCGCCAACAACAAGTCGCTGGCGGAGATGGCGGCCCGCTCGCAGCCGCGCCTCCTGTGGAGGGAGCCCTTCCGCCAGCTCGGCAACTCGCAGGTCGAGGCCAGCTTCGCCGACCATCGCCTCTACGTCTACCAGGGACGCGAGGTGGACAGGCAGGACCATCTCGGCTACGACCTCGCCACCACCGCGCACGCGCCCGTGTCCGCCTCCAACGACGGCGTCGTCCTGCTCGCCGACTACTTCGGGATCTACGGCAACACCATCGTGATCGACCACGGCTACGGCCTCCTCACCGTGTACGGACACCTGGCCAGCTTCGCGGTCAAGGCCGGCGACGCCGTCAAGGGCGGCCAGGTCATCGCGCAGAGCGACTCGACGGGCCTGGCCGCGGGCGATCACCTGCACTTCTCCGTGGTCCTGCAAGGTGAGCAGGTGGACGCGCGGGAATGGTGGGACGCGCACTGGATCGGAGATCGCATCCTGTCCAAGATGCGCGAGTTCGGTGGCGAGTCGCCGGGGGAGGGCAGTGAGCCCGCCCCCTCACCGTCGCCGGGGCCCTGAGGCGCGGCCACGTCCTCGCGGCGACGCCCGCGGGACGGCGGCGGGGCGTTCGGGGTCGGCGCGGCGCAGGGCGGCCAGCGCTTCGCGGAAGTCCGTGGGCAGCGGGCTCTCCGCCTCCACGCGCTGGCCCGTCACCGGATGGACGAAGGCGAGATGGCGCGCGTGCAGCATTTGCCGCGGGACGGTGACGGCACGCCGCGCCGTCCGGCCATAGACGGAATCGCCCACGATGGGCAGGCCCAGGTGCGCGAGGTGGAGGCGGATCTGGTGCTGGCGTCCGGTCTCCAGCTCCACCTCCAGCAAGGCGCCCGCGCGGAACCGCTCCACCACCCGCCAGCGCGTGCGCGCGTCGTGGGCGGGCTCGCCCGGGCGGGCCAGCCGCCGCCGGCCCGCCTCGTAGACGTCGTAGATGGGCGCGTCCACGTGGCCTTCGTCCGCCGGCGGCACTCCCTCGACGAGGGCGGCATAGCGCCTCTCCATCCGATGGGCGCGGAAGAGATCGCGCAGGGCGCCCCGCGCGGGCGGAGAGAGCGCGAAGGCCAGCGCACCGGAGGTGTCGCGGTCGAGGCGGTGCACCACGCCGACGTAGGGGCGTCGCGGCCGCAATCGGGCGATGTACTCCTGCACGCGGGCCAGGGCGGTGTCCTCGTCGCGGGCGTCGGGCGCGGTGGGCACGGCGAGCAGGCCCGCCGGCTTGTCCACCACCAGCACGTCGTCGTCCTCGTGAAGGAGGGGCAGGGACGCGCGCACGCGCGACCGGGCCTTGAGGTTGGGATCCCAGGCGATGGCCGCCGCCGGCTCCACGAGGTGCCCGGCCTCCAGCACCATCCGGCCCTCGACGCGGACCTGGCCCTTCTCGATCACGTCGCGAGCCCGCCGGCGCGAGAGCTCGGGATGATGCTGGATGAGCGCGAGGTCGAGACGGATGCGCACGCGCGATCAGTCTAGCCCGCGCGCCTCGTCCCAGGCCGCGGGGTCCTGCCCGAAGTAGTCGCGCAGGATGGCGTAGACCTCGCGATGGCGGCGGCGCAGGTCCAGGGGCTGCTCGAAGAAGGTCTCGACGGCCACGGCGAGGAACTCGGCCGGGCTCTCCTCCGCGTAGGGATCGAGGACGGACTTGCCGCGGCGCAGCCGGTCCATCTCCCGGTCCACGACCTCCAGCCACTCGCGGGCGCGCGCCGCGTCGAGGCCGCGGGGCACGCCGTCGAAGTGCGTCTGCTCCACGTCGAGCAGGTGCGCGAACTCGTGCAGGCCGACGTGGAACCCGTCGTCCGGATCGTCGAAGCTGTCCTCGAGCGTGGGCACGGAGAGGATGATCGTGCCCCAGGGGTGAGCCTGGCCGGAGAGGTCGTCCTCGTCGAAGGAGTAGTCGCGGCCGAAGTCCTTCTTGTAGAGGAGCACCTCCGCCAGGTGATCCCAGTGATCGCCCTCCCACCCCGCGGTCAGCGTGGCCGCGGAGGCGGCCACGAGGAGCCGCAGCTCGAGAGTGGCCTCGACCTCGACGCCGGTAATGCGCTTCTCGGCCAGGAAGAGCGCGACGTGCTCCTCGAAGCGGCGGCGCAGGTCGGGGGGCAGGCGATGGTAGTGGTCGTATCGTTCCTCGAGGATGGCCCGCCACTCGTCGGGGAAGGGGGCCTGACGCACGCGGTCGCGCTCCGTGCCGCGGGCGGTCAGCACGCGCCAGAGCAGG